>Ga0116231_10011253_pt1 | contig 13889 bp, 10 predicted proteins | sample S1TSphgellanicum_2_FD_89695 | JGI IMG/M metagenome (GOLD analysis project Ga0116231, IMG submission 89695) | Host-associated microbial communities from peat moss isolated from Minnesota, USA - S1T2_Fd - Sphagnum magellanicum MG | ecosystem: Host-associated > Plants > Peat moss > Unclassified... | reverse complement strand
TTGAAAGTCAAACTCGAGAGCAAGCGCGAGATGAAGAATGCCGGGGCCACCGTGGCGCCGCTGCAGATCGTCCAGGAAGAAGAAGGTCAGGTGTTCTAGGGTATGTCGGGCACCGCCGCGATACCGTTGATGAATACGAAGCCGCTCTTCCAGCTGATGGTGGACAAGAAGGCCTCGGATCTGTTCTTTACCTGCAATGCACCCGTCAAGATCAAGATTGAAGGCAAGATCTTTCCGGTGAACAAGCAGATCCTAACGCCTGAAACCGTGCGCCAAGCCGCCTTGGGGATGATGACCCAGGATCAGATCGATCATTTCAACGAGGAACTGGAGATCGACTTCGCGATCTCCGAGTCCGGACTCGGACGCTTCCGCGTCAACGTCTTCTATCAGCGCGGCTACCCGGCAATGGTGTTGCGATACATCACTGCGGAAATGCCAAGGCTCGAGGATTTGGGGATGCCGGACATCTTCAAGGACCTGGTGATGCTCAAGCGTGGATTGATCTTGATGGTCGGCGCGGCCGGTGCCGGCAAGTCAACCACGCTTGCCGCCATGATCAACCATCGCAACGAGGTGTCATCCGACCACATTCTCACCATCGAGGATCCGATCGAGTTCCTGCACACCAACAAGAAGTCGATCGTCAATCAGCGAGAGGTCGGGCTCGACACCAAATCCTTCGCGCGGGCCCTGCGCAGCGCCGTGCGATCGGCGCCCGATGTCGTCCTGGTGGGCGAGATCCGCGATCGCGAAACGATGGAGGCCGCGATCACGCTGGCCGGAACCGGACACTTGTGCATTGCGACCCTTCACGCCAACAACTGCGCGGAGACCCTCGACCGGATCATCAACATGTTCCCCCGGGACCAGCACAATCAGATCTTCCTGGATCTGTCGCAGTATCTGCGTGCCATTCTGTCGCAGCGTCTGGTCGTCGCCAAGGTCGGCACGCGTGTCGCCGCCACCGAAGTCATGGTCAATACCCCGCATGTTTCCGATTTGATCAAGAAAGGGGATGTCATCGGCGTCAAGGAAGCAATCCGCACCGGAACCGAGCGCGGCATGCTGAGCTTCGACACCTCGCTTTACAATCTGGTCCGAGAAGGCCGGATCGAACTGGAGGAGGCGTTGTCGACCGCCGACTCGCGCAGCAACCTGGAGGCCAAGATCAACTTCGGCTGAGCCGCCTGCAACTTGCCCTTCGTGAGGTCGCGGCAGGGCACGAGATTGCTCTCGAACTGGCGCGTGGACACGTCCCAACCGGATTGCAGGGCACGTTCCCGACAGGCCTTGGGATCGATGGACAGCGCCCGCCAGGCGGCGCGGGCCAGATCCTCATCGAGCGCACCCGTGACGCCATCCTCGATCACGTCGACGGGCCCGGTCACGGGGTAGGCGGCGACCGGAACCCCGCAGGCCATGGCTTCCAAGTTCACCAGACCGAACGTATCGGTGCGGCTCGGGAATACCATGACGTCGGCCGCTGCCAGGTGGTTGGCGAGATCTTCGCCGAAGCGATAGCCGGCAAAGACGGCGTCGCGAAAATGCTGTTCGAGACGCGGACGTTCGGGCCCATCGCCTATCACGATCTTGCTGCCCGGCCAGGACATGCTGAGGAAGGCCCGGATATTCTTCTCCACCGCAACGCGCCCGACGTAGGCCGCAATGGGCCGCGGCATATCGAGAAATTCCTTAGCGCCAGGTTTGAAGAGTTCGGTGTCCACGCCGCGTTGCCAGACGGCCAGATTGGTGAATCCATGCGCGGAAAGTTCCTTGCGCAATGAGCTGGTGCTCACCATGCAACGCGCGGCGGCGCCGTGGAACCGGCGCAGGATCCGGTAGGTGGTATCGACCGGGATCGGGAAGCGTGCGCGCAAATACTGAGGAAACTGCGTGTGGTAGGAAGTCGTGAAGCGCAGCCCCACGCGCAGGCAGAAATGCCGGGCACTCAACCCCAGCGGGCCTTCGGTGGCGATGTGCAATGCCTGTGGGTTGAACTCCGTGATGCAGCGCTCGACCTTCTTGAACGGAAACAGCGAGAGGCGGATTTCCGGGTAGGTGGGGCACGCGATGCTGCGAAAATCAGAAGGCGTGAGTGTCCTTACCTCGTGCCCAAAGCGCTGCAGCCATTCGATCGTCTGTCCCAGCGTTCGCGCAACGCCGTTGGTCTGGGGCGCCCATGCGTCCGTGACGATCATGATCTTCATTTCGACAAGGCTAGCCCCAGGGCGTTACGTTACGATGAACGATGGCCGATGAACGGTGAGCGCCCTGTCGCAATCGCAGGCTTAGGCCCTGTCCCTGTAACAGTCGTGTAACGAATTTCCTATATTTGCTTCATTGCGAAGTCACATAGCATCCAGAAGGAACCACCATGCAAGAATTTTTGGCGGAACTGCGCACCCAGAGATGGGATGATCACCGGTACTATCATCACAGCCGCATCAACCAGTCGCTGCACTTTGTCAGTGCACTGAGTTTCATCTGCGCCTATGTGTGCATGTTCTTCGATCCGGTCAAGTCGGCCTTGATCGGCTGGTTGGTATCCATGGTGAGCCGTCAGTCGGGCCATTTTTTCTTCGAGCCCAAGGGCTACGACGAAGTTAACAATGCGACCCATGAGTTCAAAGAGGACATCAAAGTGGGCTACAACCTGCGCCGCAAGGTGATTTTACATCTCCTGTGGATCCTCGTGCCCTTGGTCCTGTGGATCAATCCGGGCTGCTTCGGCCTGTTCAAACAAGCCGACAGCACCCAGTTCGTGCGTCACCTCGGCCAGATCTGGCTGGCGCTCGGCATCGGCGCACTGGTGTTCCGCACCGTGCAGCTATTTTTCTTGAAGGACGTGCAAACCGGCCTGGTGTGGTTGACGAAGATCGTCACCGACCCGTTCAACGACGCTAAGATCTACTGCAAGGCGCCGCTGTTCTTGCTGCGCGGCGAATTGATCGACCCGATGGGTGGCACGGCAGGCCGCCTCGCGGATGGCCGGCCGGCTGAAACAGAAGCCCATCGGGCTTGAAGCATTTCCTTGAGGATGCGGCGGTTGATGGACTTGTTCGTAAGCTGCGGCTCCGACCACCACCAACCGTCGTGCTGCATGTCGCGGGCCGCCGCCACCAGGCGGTCCGCGACCTGGCCGTAGTCCGCCGCCGTGTAGTTCAGGCTGAAAATCAACCGGCCCGTGCCGACGAAGCTCAGAGCCAAGCCCGCGGCGCGCACGTAATATTGGTACATCCAGTTATAGCGAGACGGCTGCAAATAGTAGATGGTCCAAATGGTCGACAGATTCGCCACGCGCACCGGCAGGCCTTCCGCGGCCATGCGCTCGTTGAGCGCCGTTGCGCGCTCGTCCCACACGTCGAGTCCCTCATACATGGCGCGCACGGGACCTTTCTCGAGCTGCGTCAAGAATTCCGTCATCGCGCCCATCACGTAGGGATGCGAATTGAAAGTGCCGCGCGCCAGGCAGATGTCAGCGGGCCGATCCTCGCGAAAGCGGCGCATGAACTGGCCGCGCCCGCACAGCACACCGATCGGCAATCCGCCCGCCACGGTCTTGCCGTAGGTAACCATGTCGGCGCGAACGCCGAAGTATTCCTGCGCACCGCCCGGTGCCAGCCTGAAGCCCAAGAACACTTCGTCGAAAATCAGTACGATGCCGCGCTCCGTGCAGACTTGCCGGAGCCGCTTGAGCCAGTTCGAGTAGGCCGCCTTATCGAAGTGCGCCCTGCGGCTGCTGTTGATCAACGTGGAATCCTGCGGCGCCGCCGCGTTCGGATGCAGTGCCTGCAGCGGGTTGACCAGTACGCAGGCGATGTCGCGCCGGGTGCGCAGCACCTTGAGCGTTGCTTCGCTCATGTCCTTCAACGTGTAGGTCTCGCGCTCCGTGACCGGGTTGCCGACGCCGGGCTGCACATCGCCCCACCAACCATGATAGGCACCGCAGAAGCGCACCAGGTGCGTACGCTTCGTGTGATAGCGTGCCAGGCGCACCGCCTGCATGACCGCTTCCGTCCCGGACATGTGGAAGGAGATCTCGTCGAGACCCGAGATCTCGAGCAGCCGCTTCACGTTATAGGCGACGACCGGATGGTAGGAGCCCAGAACCGGACCGAGGTCGCGCACGCGGGCACTGCCGCGCTCGATGCACACCTTGTAGAAGTCGTATCCGAATACGTTGACACCGTACGATCCGGTCAAATCGTAATACTGGTTGCCGTCGAGGTCCTTGACCATGACCCCGCCCGAGCTTTCGAGGAACGAGCCTGTTTTGAAGTGGCGACGCACGTAACCGCTGAACTGGAACGGCACCCGGTAGCGCGACGTAAAGTCCAAATCCGAGACCTTGCCAACGAGGCCGCTGGTTGCGGCGGCGGTTTGTTTGGCCCGGGATTCGAGCAGCTGCGAAAGACGCGTGAAGGCGCCGCGCCGCTGCGCCACCACCTCCGGAGGCGCCGAATCCGCCTGAAAGAACCTGGCGTCGTCGTACTCGTAGAACGGCACCCAGGCTGCCAGGCGGCGTGCCATGCGCGAATGGCCCGCCAGGGAGCGGTGCTTGGCTCGAGACAACTGCAGCCGGACATAAAGCTTGGCCGCCAGATACAGCACGATGAGTCCGGAGGCGATAACAGCGTAGGTAACCACGATGTGGCACTGTATTGCAGTCCGATGACACTTCGATGACTCCAAGGTCCGTCATTGCGCGGCTGGTGCAGCAGGAGGACATCAATTTTCTGCTCACCAACCGCATTCCGCGCGGCTTGTTGACGCGACTCGTGGGCCGGCTGAGCCGCATCGAGAATGCGTTTTTCTGCCGGCTCTGTATTGCTGTGTGGCGCCTGTTCACAGACCTGGACTTGAGTGAGGCCAAGCAGCAGCGCTTCAACAGCGTGCACGAATGCTTCACGCGCGAACTGAAGGAAGGAGCCCGGCGCATCGATCCTGACCCACGCTGCCTGGTCAGCCCTTGCGATGCCTTGGTGGGCGCTCGCGGTCATGTGGAGCGAGGCATGGCGCTGCAGGCCAAGGGTTTCGACTACCCGCTGCTGGACTTGCTGCGCGACGAGTCAGCCTGCCGTTACTACGAAGGCTGCCAGTACGTGACCCTGCGGCTGACCTCGAGCATGTATCATCGCTTCCACGCGCCGGCCGACTGCCGCGTCGAGCAAGTGGTCTACATCTCGGGCGACACGTGGAACGTGAACCCCATCGCGCTGAAGCGCGTCGAGCGGCTGTTTTGCAAGAATGAGCGGGCGGTGCTGCGCTGCCGCCTCGAGTCCTCAGGCGCGATGCTGACGTTGGTGCCGGTGGCTGCGATCTTGGTCGCGAGCATACGGCTCAAGTTCCTGGACGTGCTGCTGCACGTCAAGTATCGAGGTCCGAACGTGCTTCCGTGCAGCGCCGCCCTGCTGCGCGGCGAGGAAATGGGCTGGTTCGAGCATGGTTCGACCATCATCATGTTCGCGCCGCCCGGCGCCGAGCTTGCGCCCGGGGTCGAGGAAGGCACACGTGTGGCCATGGGCCAGGCGATAATGCGCATCCCGTAGCACCGGTGTAGCCAGGCTGGCAGGCTTCCTCGAGCGCGTTTGCTGCCGCGTGCCGCTAATGCGTGTCTGCGAGCGCGTGCCGCTGACGCGTGCCCCCTCTTGCAACTTTTTCCCTGTTGCGGGGTTATGGTCTTAAACGAACATACTCCAGTGCAAAAGCAAACCCCGGCAACAGGTGCCCTCGAATTCACGACTTTCATGCGTAGCTATCAGGACATGGTTTTCTCGACGGCCGCTCGCTTGTGCGGCAGCGACGCACAGGCGCAGGACATCGCGCAGGAGGTTTTCGTGCGCGCCTATGAACATTTCGCCGAGCTTGCCGGCAGCGTTACCGCGGGGGGATGGCTGAAAACCGTCGCCACCAACTTATCCCTGAATTACCTGAGTCGTTACCGTAAGCGCTGGCGACTGTTCTCGGAGATGCGCGGCGACGGCGACGACGACGAAGCCGAGCCGCAGATCGAGTGGGAGGCGCCGGACAACCTCCTGTCTGACTTGAGCGCAGAACAGCGCCGGGTCATCGTGGATGAGGCGCTCAAGCAAATCGCGGCTCATCAACGCGTGCCGCTGGTGCTGTATCACTTCGAGGATATGTCATATCAGGACATTGCAGCCAAGCTTGGGGTTTCGCTGACCAAAGTGAAGACCGATATTCGCCGCGGCCGGGCGGCGCTCAAAGCCGCGCTGCACCAAGCTTCCGCCCGGGACACCCTGGAGACCTGAAAGATGAACGATCACAACGATGAGAGGTTGGAGCGTCTGATCGAGGGTGTCTGCTCCGGACTGCCGACGCGCCGTGCGCCGGCCGAACTCGAGCGGCGCGTGTTGGACGAACTGGCGCGCCGCGCCGAGTTGCCCTGGTGGCGCCAGGGGTTTGCGCAATGGCCGTTCGTTGCGCGCGGCGGCTTGCTCGTCGTCTGCGTAGCGCTCGCCGCGCTGTCACTGACGAGTGGCCTCGCGCAACGGCTCGACTTGCAGACCTTGGGCTGGGTAAGGCTCCTGGTCGGATTGGTAGCGGTGATGGGGAACGCGGCGACTTTGGTCGCGAGCCTCATACCGCCGCTGTGGATCTACCTGACATTGAGCGTGGGCACGGTGCTGTATTTGCTGTTGTTTGGCCTTGGGGCTTTCGCCTACCGGACACTTTATCTTCACCATTCGAACACCGCGATCAGACCATGAATACCACCATGTTTCGTGCCTTGAGTTTCTCGTTCGTTCTGCTATCGGCTGCCGCCGCGGTCCAGGCGGCGGAACACCCCGCCGCGGCAAGCCACGCCGCTTCGGCGGCGCCTACCGCGGCCGCTTCATCCCCTGCCGATTCGTCGGCTGTTGCTTCGTCGGCCGCTTCAGCGTCTGTTGCTGCGTCAGCCGAGCCGCCGGGTGCCGATGACGATTTCGCCGAGTCCGACTCCTCTAGCCATGCCCGCAAACGGCACCACTCCAACGAAAGCGGCAACGACATCGTCAGCATCGGTCACAACTCGCACCTGGCGGCGGGCGAAAAAGCCGATTCGGTGGTGTCGGTGTTCGGATCCTCGACCAGCGAGGGAGAGGCGGGCGACGTCGTCTCGGTGCTCGGCAACACGCGGGTTACGGGGACGGCGCACGGCGACGTCGTGGCCGTGCTCGGAAACCTGTATATCGACGGCAAGGTCGAGGGCGACGCGGTCGCGGTGGCCGGCAGCGTGCAGTTGGGGCCACACGCGGAAGTCGACGGGGATGTCAATGCGGTGCTGGGGGGCGTCCACCGGACCTCCGAGTCGATCATTCATGGCGGTGTGAGTGATGTATTCCTCGGCGACATCGGGGATGTCGAGTGGCTGCAAAAGTGGCTTCATGAATGCCTTTTCGAGGGGCGTCCTCTGGCGCTCACATCCGGCATCGGATGGGCTTGGACCTTGGCCTTTCTGTTACTCGCGTTGTACCTGCTCCTGGCATTGTTGTTTCCCCGCGGTGTTCGTGCATGCGTGACGACGCTCGAGACACGGCCCGGGCAGACGGCGCTCGCCGCGCTGCTGGCCGCTCTGTTCACGCCCGTGTTGCTGGTGCTGCTGTTCATCACGGTCATCGGGATCGCAGCCGTTCCCGCCGTGTTGCTCACCTTATTTTCGTTAAGCCTATTCGGCAAAGCGGTGGTGCTCGCATGGATGGGCCATCGAGTCCTCGGCCCGCGATCGGAAGGAAGCCATCCCGCACTGGCAGTGCTCATCGGCGGCGCCATTGCCTTGGTGCTTTACGTGATTCCGGTGGTGGGGTTTCTGTCTTACAAGCTTCTCGGATTCTTCGGGTTTGGCGCGGTCGTCTACACGGTATTGCTCGGACAGCGGGCACGGCAGGCGTCCAAAGCGGAGGCCGCCCAAGCTGGGGGTGCCCAAGCGGGGGACCCAGCGGCGACGTTCCAGGCGGCCGACGCCTCCGCGGCAGCCGCCGCGTCCGCGTCCGCGTCCGCCGCCGCGTCCGCCGCCGCGTCCGCGTCCGCCAGCAGCACCGAATTCGCGCCAGCGGGGCCTTCATCGGCGTCTGGTGCGTCGCAAGCCAACGCCTCGCAAGCTGGCGCCGTGCCGCCGGGCGCGCCGCCGCCGGGTGCGCCGCGGGCGGACTTCTCGCCGCAGGTTCTTGCCACCCTGCCCAGGGCTGGATTTTGGCTGCGCATGGGCGCCCTGCTGATCGATGTGCTGCTGGTGGGGTTCGTGAGCAGCTTCCTGCTAGGCTCGGTCCACCATGGATCAAATCTGCACCTGCTGGTGCTGGCGACGTACGGCGCATGCATGTGGAAAATGCGCGGCTCGACGGTCGGCGGCATCGTGTGCGACCTGCGCGTGGTGCGAGCCGACGGTCGTGCCGTGGAGTGGGAGACGGCGATCGTGCGTGCGTTGAGCTGCTTCTTATCGCTGGCCGTCTGCGGCCTGGGATTCATTTGGATTGCGTTCGATGCCAACCATCAGGCGTGGCATGACAAGATCGCCGGCACTCTGGTGGTGCGCGTGCCGAAGGGCAGGCCGTTGGTATAGCCCGAGGCGGACCAACTCAAGGACCGTCTATAACCTGAGTGGCCAGCGGGTCGGGCCGGTGATGAGTGTGATCGAGGCGCTCGGCGAGGTGTGGCGCGGATGCCATCAGTGGAGGCGAATCGATCCGGTCAGCTCGCGCGCGTTCAATGCGTTTCCCGCTCTTGGACTCAAAAAGCATCGTTTATTAAACGATGTAAAGATTTCTGCAGAAACGTGCATCTCAGGATTAGGTGAAAGAGCGCTTCTGGACCCGTTCAAGCAGCTCCGGCAGCACTCGCTGGACCTCATCGACACGGTGGTGGAGAAGGCGCAGCGCGCGCTTGGGCGCGCCGCCGGCGAGGGGCCGGCGGCGGATAAAACGTCGGAACGCAAGCGCGGGATGTTCGACGGCTTGAACCTCAAAGCCGGTGCCCGACAGGGTGAGCGCGAGGCCTTCAGCGAGATGCGCTTGCCCGCGGCGGCGCGGGCGCCGGACACCGCGCAGCAGGCATCGCAGAATCTCAATCGGGCGCTCGATCGGTATGCGCGGACGTGGTCGGATGCGATGCGGATGCCGGAGAAGAATCTGCCCATCCTCGAGCACCAGAGGACGGCGTTTCGGGAGGCATCGTTGGCCCTCGATGGGCTGCAGCCGGGGGCGAGCGCGGATCTGCACAACGCGCTTAAGTTTGAGCCGAAGTTCTATCAGGCGATGACGAGCTTGCAGGGTAAGGAGAGAACCCTGCAGCTACGCGCGGCGCTCGATCACGAGGCGCGCGTGCGATCGGACCCCAACTTAAAGGCGGAGCGCCTGGTCAAGACTTGGCGGATGCTGGAGGACGAGCGCGAGCGGACCGGCGGCTACGACAACAAAGAGGCGCGCGAGCAGGTGAAGGAGCGCATGAAGTCGATCGCTCACGAGCTCAAGCGCGATCCGCAATTGGAGTCCATCCTGCAACGGCGAGCCCAGGAGCTCGGGATCGAGCGTGGGTCGCGGCTCGATCGGGTATTGAAGGCGCCGACGATCGAGCGGGCGCTGGATTTGAGCGTGCGGGATCTCGGGCGGCATCGGGGTCTGGGTCTATAGCGGTAGGACTGAGGGGAAGCCAAGGATGCGGAACGATGACGAATCACCCGGCGATGCCGCGCGAGCATTCGAGGATTTGCGCGCCGAGGTGTCGGTGCTGCGTCGGTCGGTGGAGTTGCTGCCGGAGGAGTGGGAGGCGAATCAGCCGCCGGATTACACAGAATCGCTCGGGCAGATCACGCAGGGCCTCTCGAAGGTGGTGGCCCGGCTCCAGGTCATCGAGCAACATCCGGCGCTCAAATCCACGCCGGCGCAATACCAGGCGGCGATCCTCGCCGCCGGCCGGGATCTGATGAGCCAGGGCGTCGGCCGGCTCGATCGGGCCAGCGATGCCCTCGAGCGCGAGCAGCGGAATCTCGCCGGCGTCATCGGCACGGTGCGCGGGAAACGCCAGCAGTGGGAGTGGCTCGCCATCACGGCCGCGGCGGCGCTCGCGGTCGGACTGTTGCTGTCGCCGTTCGCGGCGCGAGTGCTACCGTTCGGGTGGGATGCCGCGGTGGCGGCCGCCATCATGCACGCCGATCGCTGGAACGCGGGGCAAGCGCTCATGAAATCCAGTAACCCGCGAGGCTGGGAGACGCTCGCCGCCGAAATGAATTTGGCGGTGGCAAATCATGACGTGCTCAGCGGGTGTCGGGACGCGGCGGTGAAGACGAAGAGGGAGCAGCATTGCTCGATCGTGGTGCCGGCGCCGTGAACACCTGTGAGCGAGGCGACGACACGGGAGTGTCCTCAAGCAGCAGGACATATTTCGTTTCCGTTCGTGACGCGCATCCTGCAAACCAGAAAGATATTCACTCCAGGATCACGATGATCCAAAAGAAGTTACATTGAACGAATACGCGCAATAGGGACACGAGCTTCACTGAAAAAATTAGTTGCTATACCTTTAACCCCCCGCCTATTTACCCCAACTTCCGATTTTGCCGCCGATGATTGTGTGCCAGCGAGACACTGGCCATTGACCAGAACATCGAGCGATACCTCAAGGCCACGTTTGTCTGAGAAATCGGAATCGACCTCTTGTGTAGGTTCCTACGAATGAAATCATTCAGAATTTGGGGTCTGGGGCTCGTCTGTTTTCTCACGTGGTCCACCCACACCTTCGGGCAGTCGAGTTGCCTCGTCTATAATTACGTCGATGGTTACACGGGTTGCGCTGCGAGTGCCTCTTCCGCTGCGGGTGCCGTTCTTGCCGTAATTGCGTGTGATGGGCCGAAGTTCTGTGGCACTTCAACCGATGTGTTGGACGGCATTGACAGTGATCCGAAGACAGTGGGGCAATCTTTTGTCTCAACGGTGACCTTCATTGCATCACCCGGTTGTGGCACGACTAACACCCAGTCCGGGATAAGCCCTCCTATCACGGCGGGATCTGGGTCTGCCTGTCCGCTCCCGACGTCACCCAAGGACACGGGTCCGCCAACGCCAGCGACTCCCTCAGAAGCGGTCACCGGCGATCCGATCGTCGCTTCCATTGGCAACAAAATTCAAACCACGGTCGATTACCAAGCGCCGGGCCTTAATGCCCTGCAATTCGTGCGCAATTACAACAGTGCGCCGATAGCGAACGCTGCCGCGTACTTCGGAGAAGGCTGGACGCATAACTACGCGGCGGCCGTTACCGCTATTTCCGCAACGACCGTGGCGGTGCAGCGGCCCGATGGAAAGGCATTCACCTTTAATCTCGTGGGTGGGACCTGGACACCGGATGCGGACGTCAGCGACAAGCTGGTGGAACTATTGAACGGTTCGACCGTGACCGGCTGGCAGTACAAGGTAGCGGCGAACGATTCGTTAGAAACGTACGATTCTTTCGGCAATCTGTCCACGATCGCCTATCGCGAAGGCACGGTGCTGACGCTGACGTACGTCACCGGCGCCGGCGCGCCCACCTTCCCTGCGCAATTGTTGAGCGTGACGGATTCATTCGGACGGAAGATCAGCTTCGCCTATCAGAACAACCTCATCCACACGATGACCGATCCCAATGGCGGCGTTTATACCTACACGATCGCCGCAGCGGGTTCGGAAGTCCTGTCGTCGGTCACCTATCCCGACACCTATTCCGAGTCGTATCTCTACAATGAATCGGCCTATACCGGCGGTCAAAACTTACCCTTTGCATTGACGGGGTTGGTCGACCAAAGCCAATCCCGCTACACCACGACCTGGTACGGCACGGGCGGTGCCGCAGTTCAGACGCAGCTTGCGCCGGGGACCGCCGGGAATATCGGTCTCTACAAGCTCACCAATACGCTGGATTCGACGGGTCGAATTCAGAGTGTCTCGCTGGTCGATCCCTTGGGCGCGACGCGTGGCCGAACCTTTACAAGTCTCGTCGGGCGCAATCGCGTGACTGGCGTCACCCAGCCCGCCGCCAATGGGTCCCCGGCAGCAAGCAAATCGTATGTGTACGACGTCAACGGCAACGTTGAGCAAGTGACCGACCTGAATGGCAACGTTCGATGCGCGGTCTATGACCTCACGCGAAACTTGGAAACCGGCCGAGTGGAAGGAATGGCACCGGGCAGTACGTGCCCAGCTAACATCGCAACCTATGCGCCGACGACAGGAACGGCACAACGCAAAATTCTGACGCAATATCACTCGATTTGGCATCTGCCCATCCAGCGCGCGGAGCCGCTCAAGATCACCACGTGGGTCTATAACGGCGATGGGGGGGTGTATTGCGCCCCCAGCACGGCCGAAGTGGGAGCCAATCCAATCGGAGTGATGTGCACACGATCGGAGCAGGCGACCACCGATGCCACGGGTGGTGCAGGGTTTGGCGCAACAGCGTCTGGCTCGCCGCGCGTTTGGACCTATACCTATAACAGCTTTGGTCAGGTGTTGACTGCCAATGGTCCGCGCACCGATGTCTCGGACATCACGACCTACACCTACTACACCTGCACGACGGGTACTCAATGCGGCCAGGTCGACACAATCTCCAATGCTCTGGGGCAGGTCACCACGTTCCTCACCTACAACGGCAACGGCCAACCCCTCACGTTGACCGATCCGAATGGCGTCGAGACGACGCTGACCTACGATGCGCGCCTGCGCTTGAAATCGAAGCAGGTGGGAGCTGAAACCACCTCTTACAGCTACTACCCCACGGGCTTGCTCGACGTCGTGACGCTCCCCGACAGCAGTCCCGTGCAGTTCTCGTATGACGCCGCTCATCGACTCAACAAAATCACCGACGGCGCCGGCAACTACATCAGTTACACGCTCGATGCGATGGGAAACCAAACCGCCAACAACACGTACGATCCATCAGGAACGCTGCATCGTACGCACTCTCGAGTATTCAACGCCTTGAGTCAGCTCTACCAAGACATAGGCGCTGCCAACACGGCAGCGGTGACGACGACATTGAGCTATGACGGCAACGGCAATGTACTGACCCGTGACGCCCCGCTCTCGCGCAATACCACGAAGACCTACGATGCGCTTAATCGGTTGAGTCAGATCACGGACCCGAATAGTGGCGTGACGAAATTCGCCTATGATGCGCGAAATCATCTCACCGGCGTGATTGATCCGCGAACTCTGTCCACCAGCTATACCAACGACGGCTTCGGTGATGTGGCGCAGCTCGTAAGCCCAGATACGGGCACGAGCCACAGTACGTTTGATTCCGGCGGCAACTTGCAAACCACCACCGATGCCCGCGGCGCGGTCGGCACCTACACGTACGATGCGCTGAATCGCGTCACGCAGATCGCCTACTCCGACCAAACCATCAACTTCACTTACGATGCGGGCACCAATGGCAAGGGTCACCTGACGGGCGCGTCGGATGCCTATCACACCTTGAGCTGGGTTCATGACGCGAACGGGCGGATTACGGGGCGAAGCCAAACGGTTCACAGCGTCACAAAATCGATCGGCTACGCCTATACGAACAACGACCTGACGTCGATCGTGACACCGTCCGGGCAAGCTATCACCTACACCTACAGCAATCATCGAATTGCGTCGGTCAAAATCAATGGCGCGACCCTTCTGAGCGGTGTGTCCTATGACCCCTTCGGTCCGGCCACAGGGTGGACTTGGGGAAATGCGACTTCCAGTACCCGAGTATTCGACCAGGATGGGAATCCGAGCCAAATCGTCACGGCGGGCGTGACCAATGGCTATACGATCGACAGCGCCAGCCGAATCACCGGCATCAGCGACTCCGGCCTTTCGAGTAATACCTTTACCTTTGGCTATGACCTACTCGATCGAGTGGCACGAGTACCGGCA
>Ga0116231_10011251_pt1 | contig 13891 bp, 9 predicted proteins | sample S1TSphgellanicum_2_FD_89695 | JGI IMG/M metagenome (GOLD analysis project Ga0116231, IMG submission 89695) | Host-associated microbial communities from peat moss isolated from Minnesota, USA - S1T2_Fd - Sphagnum magellanicum MG | ecosystem: Host-associated > Plants > Peat moss > Unclassified... | reverse complement strand
AATAGAGTTTGCTTATCAAAAAATTCCTTTTTTTTCTGTATGCAGCATTTGGATGATGTTCAAAGCAGGAATGTAATGCACTACATGCAGGCAATTCATCAGTAAGTTCAATCTGACCCTGGACGCCTCAAATTGAAAAGCTATTTGCAGGCGCCATAAGTAGGTCTCAAGCATCAGTTTCAGAGATGGTCAGGAAAAATTAGCATAAGAGAATGGCTAATTGAAAAATAAAATTGGATCATGTGCTGCACACAGGCGGGTGGATTTAAGTGAGAGACTCAAGAAATTGAAATGCCGTACACTGATTATTGTTGGGGAAAAATCCCCTTTCCATCATGAGGCTTTGCACATCAGTACACAAATGCATCGACGATACAATGCATTGATAGAGGTAAGCAGAAGTCTTTCACAATCCACATTTGCTGCTGTAGAGGGACTATTCTGTACTTTACTTCTGCAGTTCAGATTTCTGTTATAGTGGGATAGAGACTTTGCTTGCTAACTTCTCTTTGTCCACATGCAGGTGCAAGCTTGTGGATCTTTGGTTACAGAGGAACAGCCTCATTCCATGTTTGTTCCAATGGACTTATTCTTGTCTGGATATAGCTTTTATCAACGACCTGTTTACTATCTCTCCTCCACACCCACTAGTCCACTGAGTCCACCCTGTGTTGCCCCAGAGCTTCTGTCTCCTGAGAGTCTTGGATTAAAGCTAAAGCCCATCAAGACACGTGTAACTGTACCTGAGGAATAGAGACCCTGACAACAATCCCCCCACCCCCAACTCCCCCTTTTGTATTTCCTAGGTACATATTTATAACTCCTTCCCCTTGTCAGTACCAGGAGGAGCACCAAATTGTTCATCCTCTGTGACTTGTCTGTCCTGGTAACAAAGAGAGAGAAGCAGGGCATAGTACTGATGGTAATAATGTGTGGCAGAAGCACATCTCCACTTGATCTGCATGTCCAGTGGAGTTGTGCGCATTCTACACAGGGTTAGGAATCACCATTCTTGGAGGAAATTTGTTACACTGCAACATATGATTATGATATGAAGGTACAGCCATTTTCAATAAAATGGTTATTCATGTATGCTACTGCTTCCTTTCCCATTTTTGCTGTCTTACTTCAGATTTCACCAGTCTTGCGTTGTATCTAAAATCTATTCCTTGGTCTCACTTTTCTCAGCATTTCATTCTGCTTGAACTGCTTATCTTCTGTTACCATGTATGGTTTTGCCCTACTAAAACCATATAATGTGATCTGACAAACGGTAGAATCTGTTTATGAAGATGGCAACAAATGTTTTGTATTGTGGATAATTGTACCACAACTGGCTTCTTCCAACTATACTCACAAGGGAAAGAAAGACTAAATTTAGGTCTATGCTGTGATGACATACAAAGTTGTTCAGTCTGTACAATTTGACAATAGTGTTGTCTTCTTGTGATTGTTTATGTCCAACCACAGAAATACCCTTTGCATTGTGAAGGTGGGTTATCTTGTCAGACTGCAACTTTAGTCCAACAGAACTGCTTCGGTTTGTTTTGCATGTGGGGAGGTGGGTATTATGTTATCGTCAGACCTTTGCACTGACACAAGCTAAGTACTTTGTTGTTCCGTCACCTTGGATGAGATATCCTTTATTGGAGCAATTAACTTGTGAAATGTAGGATTTTTCTTGGCATTGTTTAGTGCAAATCTTTTGGGGCATTCCCAAAGCAAGGGGCAAGGTGGTAGCTGAGTCCAGCTCCACATTTTGAGAATGTCATCAACCTGTTGGGCATTAGCCATCAGAAAGCATGAGGTTAAGATTATCATGAACCTATATATTCATAGATCAAGAGGCATGTGATGGGGAGGGTTCTTACATCTACTTCTTATGAGTGGGAGGGATCTTATGTGGTAGGGAAAGCCCTTTCCATGAGCTTTTCCATGTGTAAAGACCCATTGGATTTTTTACTTTTATTTTCCCCCTATGATACCCACCAAGAAAAACTTAAAATATAAAATTGTGTGTTTCAAAAAACGTAATGCCTTACATTTGTTTGAAATGCCTGGCCTTTGTATAAGCAAAATTACTCTTGGTAACATGTCTTCATAATACACTATGAAAATTTGGCAACCATCTTTATGGCTACTCATAGATGTTAGATACCTCTCCCTCTCTCAAGGAGTAGGTGTAATACCCATCCTGTTTTATATGAGGGATATTCGTGCCTATACAATGCCTCCAACTACACTAGGAAATGTCAGTGAGAGCATTACACGTCTTTATTGGAGCTATACCTACAACTGAAATTGAACACCATGATTCCTTTGGCAACAATATGTTGGTCTTAAGTGGCTTGCTTTCCAACATTTGGATTTGTAGACGACCTTGATACCTATGGTTTGAACCCTTTTACAGCCAAGCTGAAGTGATAAACAAATTATAGCTTTATATTAGAAAAAATGGCAACACAATGTTTCCAACATGGCACTCATCAATTTATTGTCAGCTGTAAGACATGTACATTGATTGGTACTTTATCAAAGTCAATGAGTCGGATGTGCAATTATGTCTACCTTTGAAACTTCCCTTGATAAGACTTGATAGAAATTGAGATTACATCCTTTCCAAATTTCACAACCTTTAACACTAGTTGAACAAAATCATGAAGTCTTGGATTAAAATTACCTCAAAGATGGGGTTTGGGTGGCGTGGGGGGGTAAAGGGGGGTAGTATGGTTCTAATGCAAACTATATAAGCAAAATTTGACAACCAAGAGGTTGAATTGCAACTTGCATGTGTGAGTTATGTGGGTCTGTAAACTAAATAGTTTTAAAAAGTTAAGTCTCCAAAATTTGAGCTAAGGTTAAATTCAATACATGAAGCAAATCCAAAATTCAGAGTAAATAGGATAATTGAATAGAAAGAAATGCATTGGAGGTGTTAAAAAGTCCTATGCACATTCAAACTTTGCTCACGGCAAAGTTGGGTAAACAAAAAAGGAAACACACAAATAAGGAAATGAAGACATGAATGGATTGTTTGTAGACTCAATGGAATTTGAAAATGAAACATTGAAGAAGACAAGTCCAAAAGCAAAAGACTCATTGCCAAAGAGTAGCTCCACTGGAAGCAATATAATGGCTTGTAAACTATAATTTGCATGAAGTTCAAGATTTAATTATTTTGAATTGAGTTTGGATTTGTAAATATGCACATCATACATTGCTTTCCAAAGGAGCCAATTCAAAAATATGATTGACTTTGATTGGCCATTTATAATTATTGGTCCTTGTGGTGGTGTTTACATAATCCTCATGTTACAATTTGTTTAATATTTCATGTTTATCAATGGGAAATGATTTTTAAATAATTATGAATGTGGTAAACATAAATAGACCCACATATCAAGTGTGAGTTGACTAATTCTAATAACTAGATGCATTAGGATAAAAACACATTTTTTTTATTTTTAGCTCTTTTTATGTAATCACATGTGATGTTCTTTTGGGTGGTGCATTTTTGAGTTTAAACTGGAATGTAAAACTAAGGAGTTTCACAATGTCTTTACATATTATGGTAAAACATAATCTAGGTAATTATTTTTTTAAATCAATTTTTTTCTATTTATATGGGCAAACTCATCCTTGAGTGATACCAATAGGAACCATCTCACCAAAATCCAAGGAAACTTGGCAAACCCAATTTAATTTAATTTTTAAAAATAATATATATATTGACTTGCACCACATGGGTTTTGTGTTCCCCATCTATGTACACACTATGAAAATTTTGTAAACAGTTACATAGACTACAGAACTAAAGCATTTGTGTTCTTGAAATGTTCATGATATGTGTTCCTGAGATTAATGATTCCTTTAAATCATTAAGTGTCAAAATGCACCATTGTATAAACCTTTTTTTTAATTTATCAACTATAGTCACTAAGATAAAGCCCCAATTGTTGATTGAAAAAAAAATGGGAATTATTACAAATTTGTAGACCTAAGTGCAATGGCCCTTTAAAACCTTCTAGTCACAACCTTCAAAAATTGCTCAAAACATAATGGCTACCTTAATCCACTATCTATTAATCAAATAAAAAAGAAGAGCATCTCAAATCCTCCTAGAAATTAAAAGCATTAATTTATTTTTTAAAAGTTCCTTTTGTGCTTTTGAATAGAGGAACCCCAATGTTTATTTTCTTGAAATGTTTCCTTGACCACCTATTTGGAATATTAGAAATTAAATTTTTGTATATATAATTGAAGTTTCAAATTCTACAAGACTTGGGTAATCTTTTGATATAAAATTTAGAGTGAACAACTTTCCTTAAATGAAACCTATGTTGTTTTGAAGTTGGATGGGTTTAAAAATTTTGGGGTTTGACATTCCTAATGATATTACCCAAGGATCTAGGATTGCCCACATTATGGTGGGTTTAAATATATTTGTACAAAAAATACATGTAACTATGTACTAAAAAATGAAAAAATACTTTTCTTACATGATTGAAATGATTTTTAATATTTATAAAATTTGTAGTACTTATGTCACATGTGATTACATGGCATTTGAAGTTCGAAGTTTTTTTTGCCTTTGTATACATAAATATATTCATGGTTCCTTCAATTCATATTATTTATTTAATTATTTTTCCAAATAATATTCAATAGCATTAACTTTGTAAAAGTCAAAATTAAATGCACCACATTTTGGGAGTGCTTCTATTCTACATACTATAATATTACACCTAAAGGTGCTAAAAAAAGTCACCATATTGTGTTTTTACCCATTAATGGGTATCCATTATGGAAATTCAAACTATTGTTGGGCAATAATTATAATCCAATTTTGAACTACGTTGATTTGAAGGCCAATTTTTGGCTTGAAAACCAAATTTTATGAAATTGCCAACTAAAAACCAACATTTAATGTTGGAAGCTAAAACTAGTATCGAGTGTGCTAGTGAAAACAAGATAAAATAGACACAAAAAGTAGACATCTCCGTTTAAATCTTGTGTCATTCATGTAACTACAATAAAATCACATCAAACCAAGTGAAAATATGTATCAAGTACCATCCATGCCATTTATTAAATTTATAAAGAACTAATAACTTTTCCAAAACACTACAAACAAATGAACTTACAAAATATATTAATAATACATTCCTTCAACTAATGATCAATGGGTCAAAGCAAAATAAAGTATATAAACAATTTACCTTTCTAATCTAATTAAATTGATAAAAGGTAGGAATAAAACCCCACATAAAAACATTATACATTCAATCTTTTAACTTTTTACATGAATGATAAACAACAAGATACTTCTTCATCACTATGCATTAATTTTTAAATTTCACATTGTAAAAGTAGGTTGAAACTTGAAAGTAGGTTTTTCTAAATGGGTGAAACCATGAATAGGTGGATTCTTTGGATTGTCGCACTTGTAATTTTTTTGGATTACATATAAATGTAAAATTTAAAACCATATTCAAAATTAACATTTTCAATTTTTTAATTATTCATGTTGTCATAGACTTTAGTGGGAATTATCATAAAAAAATTGGATGAATTTTAAAAAGATTATGGACTCATAATGGATTTTTGAAATGACAACACTACATTTGTCACACAAAAAGAATGAACAGTGTGAACTCAAAAAAAATGTCAAAGTAGTGTCAAAATAAAAATTAAAAGATAAAGCATCATCAAATGAAGAATTTATTAATGAAATGCATTGAAATTTTCCTTATATAGATTTTTTTAATTTTTAAAAGTTTTAAATGATGTGATTGTTGTAAATTTTGAAAGTCCATTTCATATTTAAAATCTTAATATTTTTCATGGACTTTTTTATCAATCACATGTTTAGGGATATTCATAGGTTGGCTTATTAATGCTTATGATGAAAAGCATAAAGGATAATTATAGGATTTATGATGTGATAATTGTTAAAATTGTAAAAAAATTGTTAGTGTTAGATTATGGATTTTCAAACACCATTTTTGAACCACCTAACCATGCTTTTACACAAATGCAAATATTTTTTCAAGTTTAATTTTTTTAGCGTAACATTTTTTTTCAAGTACATGTACGTCAAATATATTTTAACATGAAAAAAGTACAATTCTTTTGACACTCAAGTGCATCCACATTAATAACGGCCGCCCCAAATGTAGCAAATATTTGTTTTGTACATTTTAAATTTGTAATATTGACCAATTTTTTAAAGGGTTAATGTCTAAAATAATAATGTTTTCAATATGCCATATTATTACACTTTAAAAATTCAAATGAATTTGATAATTAGAAAGGTTCCAAAAACACTATTTAAGCACTAGTTGAATGTTTAGTTATCTATATTTTGGGGAAAAAGTGAACTTTATAGATGAATGACAACAAATAATCAATCTAGACATTATCCTTTTAATAATCTATGGCTCACAACTATCACTAGTAGTTCAAGGAAACGTAAATCATCAATTGCGGGGAGAACATTTAATTGTGCAACTTGCCATTACCAAATCCTTATTGCAATCACAAAACAATGTTGTGATGGTCAAAGTTGAAGCCAAAATGCATTCCTAACATTGATGGTGGAGGGTTATGGGATTTTGTAGGTAGGACTTTTGCACATCAATGGTGGAAGGTTATGAAATTATATGTGTACAGGTGGGATTTTTGTGATGTTGAAAGACCTATTATAACATTATGAATGGGAGTTTACAAGAACATTTGAGTGTTTCGAATGCTTAAAGTTCTAGACATGGATTAAGAATAATATTTGAAGAATATAGTAGGTGCATCAATGTGGCAATCACTCATGAAAATTTGCTTTCCTCTAGATGATGAAGAAGAAAATGGCCTAAAATCAAAGTTGTTTCTTACATTTACAATGAAACTATGCAATTGCACTTGAAGTTGAAACCATTTTGAAGATTTTACTTCAAGGATTTTTGACATTGACTAGAAATGCAACCATTTACAAAATAAGTTGGGGACAAGGTGGGGGTAGGGTTCATGAACTTTGAAGGTCGAATTGCAGCAAAAGAACCATTTGCCTTGAAGGTCAAACTGCCAAAAAAGGGCCAAGAGTTGCAACAAGACCAAGAGCTTGAGAAGTCAAACTTTACAACATGACCAAAATGTTGAAAATTTGAACTATTCTAATAGGACTAAAAGCTTGAAAATTTGAATTAAAACAAGACTAGAAGTTTGAAAAGTTAAATTACTGCAACAAGACCAAAAGCTTGAGAAATTGAACTAAAGCAAGATTAGGAGCTTGAAAAATCAAATGAAAGTAAGACTAAGAGCTTGAGAAGTTGAATTGTAAGAATATTAAGAGTTTCAAGGAGGAACAAACAAAACAAGCTTCAAAGAAACCCGACAAGAAAACCATGACTAGGTTTTTAAAGGAGGAACGAACAAGAAGACTAAAACAAGGAACTTCAAGGAAGAACGAATAAGAGGCATAAGACCAAGAGCTTCAAGGAGGAATGTGTAAGAAGATCAAGACCAAGAACTTCAAGGAGGAATTAGTAAAATAATCATGGCCAAGGGCACGAAAATAGTTAATCAAAAAGGGAAGGAAAGAAGAATTTAGTCTACCTATAGGTTGAAGTTCAACAAGGAATCACCATGGCTATAATTCACACAAAGGAAAAACTAGGATTGTAAGGGAAAAGTTCAAAAAATTTAAGATAAGAAAAAACCACACCCACAATTTGTAACAATGCCCTTGGGTGGTGAAAATTTTAAGGTTCTATTGTTTAGATCACTCATGACCATGGATTTGACAACCTTGTAAATTTTGGCCATTCAATAATACATGAACATTAACACACCATATTTTGTCCAATTCAGAACACATTCAGAGTGTATGCATTGTCTAATGGCTCATTTTAGGTAGATATAACACTCACAAGAATCACAAGCAAGTTTTTATAAATGATCCATATGGATATGGTTTTAAATTCTAAGATTTCGTTAGTGTAATTTTTAACTATTAAAGTTTCAGTCCTTCATGAAACCTTTTAAAAACTAAGTTAAAACCCATATTGAAAAATGTTGTTGTTAGTTGGTATGGTGAAATCGTTTTGAAAATCTTAAAAGAAAAACCCATAAAATATGTAACAATAAAAGCCCATTTTAATATTTGAGTTACATACCCATTGGGCACAAAAAGTTTGACAAATAAATAAATAATTCAAAAAGAATTTTGAAAACAAGGTCCAATTTTAACCCTTCAAAAGTTCATAACTACCATTTAAGGTTTCACAAAAAATAAAATCACATTTAACTTTATGATTTCATTCTTCAACCCATGTTTATTCACTATAAACAATTTGGAATGGAATTCAATATGAATTCTTGAATTTTTTAATAATCTTGTCCATTGACCAATCCATATTTTTTATTTCAAAAGTCCACTATTCATAATGAATGCATTATTTGCAAAACATAATTGTGCAAATGTCTTCATAATCAAGTTATTAATCCAGAATGAATCATCATTTAATGCATTTAAAATTAATTTATTCACCATAAGCATTTAAACACAAAGCACTTTGTAAAAATTGCTACAATGATTCAAAAAATGAACTACCATACTTTGCTTTCACCCTTCAATTTGGTGATGAGATTCTAAAAACATGTTTATGAAGAATGAAGTGTGTGGTTATAGTGAGTTAGATGTATATGCATGGAATGTTCTAATGTTTAGAATGTTTAGTATTTTTTTTTTTCAAGAATGGGATTGGCATGCCTTTTTAAATGAACCCTCAAGTGAGAGGACTTGCCTTGTTGGGGCCCAAGTCTAAACTACCACAAGGCCCAACCCCCATGGTGGATTGGGCTATGAATCTAAATGTTGGGCTAGGTTCGACTTTTGATTTGACATCATTCATGAATCACATAGGTGTTAGCGAGTGAAGGTGTCAGAAAAGGGGCCCAAAGAAATGTCTTCAACATATGTTGTCCACAAACTAAACAAGTCCATAATTAAGCCATGAGACAAGAAATGGTAATCCTAGGTGACAAGGCTTTGAACTAGTTGGGAAATCCATAGAAAATTTTAGTCCCATTTGTCAAAAGGTCAAGGTTAGTTCAAGGTTATGAAACGAAATTAATGTTAGAATTCACAAAATGCATGGCTTGCCATTTGCAAGTAGATTAAGTGTTTAACAAGGAACATGGTTGAAAGTGTGGTTGCAAAGGTATTAAGGTGAATTTAGGTATGAGAAGTAGCCTCAAAATATGCTCCTTGGGTTTCCAAAAAATCTCTAAAGCAAAATGGATAGTGAGGCACCAATTATGGAGCCCAAGTTCGTGGAGCCAAGGGTGAAAAAAATTACAAGACCAAAAGGAAAAGGAGAAAGAAGTTGAGGAGGCTAAATTTCAAGAATTCTCCACCATGGGGAAAACCATGGTGGAACAAGAATTGTCCCCTGACGAAGAAGATAGCTTGAGGGAATTCATGCAAGAGGTGTTTAAAAAACCTCCTTGCAAAAGCAAAAAGAAAAACAAGGAGGGAGCTAGGTCGAATAAGGTTTCATCCATAAAGAAAATTCCTTCACCCCAAAAAAGAACAAGCCTAAAAAGGGAAAAGTCCCAGACCCAATGGAGGAGGTGTGAGACCATGTTGATTTGCACTCCTTTAATGAATAATCTAATAAGGAAACTAATTCTCAAATGATAGTCCCTTTTGATTTTGTTCCAAGGGGAAAGGTTAACGCTACACCACTTGGTGTCAAAGGATGGGATGGAGCTCTTAGAGTTCACCCAAGGGGATGGAACAAGTTCCTTGACTTGCTACGTGTAGGATTTTAGCACCAAGTTAATTGTTGTTCCTTTCAAGGAGATAAAGTGAGAGTCTTTGCCAAAGTTAGCTCTAAGTTAGTGAATTTAGATGTGGATAATAATTTTGTGTTGGCAAAAGTTGGAATTAACTTGGTTGCTTTAACTAAGGCATTAAAGTTGTTTAGTTTTATGATTTTGATGTCTTTGAAAGTCTCCAAGGAGGAGCCTAAATCACAAGGGGCAAGACAACTTCCTAATTATATTTTGGATACATTTAATAAATTTTTAGAAGTTCTACCAAATGAACTCCTCTATTCTCTTCCACCTTATGAAAAGGTTGAGCATAAGATAAAAATGTGCATAGTTTGGCCTTGTCGTCCAAGGCACCTTATAGGTTAAACCAAAAGGAACTGGAACAACTAAAAAAAAAACTAAACAACCTCCTCAATTGAAGGTATATTTAACAAAGCAAATTGCCTTAAGGGGCACCAATCTTGTTTGTTAATAAAAAAGATGGTAAGTTGAGAATGTGCATTGATTATCATGCCTTAAACAAAATAATCATAACAAATAACTATCTTTTGTTTCACATTAACAATCTATTGGATTGACTCAATGGGGCTAAGTACTTGAATCAAATTGATTTCAAATTAGGGTATTGTCATATTTGCATAGTGGATGAAGATGTTGAAAATACAGTTATGAAGATTAAGTACAATTTGTATGAGTTCCTGGTCATGCCATTTGGGTTGTGTAACAACCCACCAATGTTCACAACCTTCATGAATTCAATCTTCTATAAGAAGTTAAACAAATTCGTGATCATTTACATTGATGATATCTTGTTGTGTTTTAAGACTATTGAAAAACATGCAAAACACTTGTAATATGTTTTGAGTAAGCTCCAACAAAACAATTTTTTTGTTGATAAGGTGAAAAGTGAGTTTGTGCAAGAAAATATGGAATTCTTTGAACACATTTTGTTAAGGCAAAAGGAGGCCTAATTTTAAGAAGTTTCAAGCCATGAGAAATTGAAAAAGACTTATCACGACGAAGGGAATTCGATCCCTCCTAGGTTTGGCCAACTTCTATTGGAAGTTCATAAAAGGATTTTCACAAATGGCAAAACGACTTTCGAATATCCTCAAGAAAAAATTGTTTTTTGAATGGAAAGAGGAACAACAAAAGGCATTTGAGGATTTGAAAAAAAAAAATTCATCTATTTTGTGTTGAAATTTCTAGACTTCACCAACCTGTTTGAAGTTCACACAAATGCAAGTGATTTCGCTATTAGGGCAATCTTCATGCAATGTGGACACCCAAATGCTTTTGAGAACAAAAAACTCTATGGAGCACAATTGCGATGGGTAGCTCATGAAAAAGAATTGTATGTTGTGATGTGTTGCTTCAAGACTTGGCAACACCACCTAGGGACACATAAGACCAAAGTTTTCATGGACAACATCTCCCTAAAATATTTCAAACTCAACCAAGGACCTCTGCAAAACATTTAAGATGGCATGATACCTTGGCCCTAGGGAGGTCACTTCCATTTGTTGAACCTTCTTGGGTTTAGAATTTGCCATAATCATCTACATCTTCTTTCATGCAAGAACTTTATTTGTAAAAGAACCATGGATTTGTTAATAATTATGATAGATTTGTGACATGGCAAGGTTCTTGATATTAAAGAATCACTTCCACCCAATTTTTTGGTCAAGAGATTTTTCGATCATGTAATGAACATTGGCAATTAAAATATGGAACAACTGGGACAATAAGGTTCTTTGAAATAGTATAAACAAAACCTCATGAAGTCTACCCATCCTAGATACTTAGGTTTTTAAAATTGGGGTGAAAGTATGAGACCCAAAACTGTAGTTCTTCAAAAATTCAAATAACCACACCACATCAATATGTACCAACATTGGGCAGTTCTTGATTTATATTTATAAGGTTCTGGTTTTAAAAAATAAATTAGAATGGTTTCAGTTTTGATTTTTTTTCACACATAATGGAATTTGGAATCCAGTTCTATGTCCATTTCTTCAAAAAAATAATCAAGTTTTGATTTCAAATATAGTTCTGAAAATTGGACTTAGTTCTAAGTAACCTGGACCAGAAGTGATTGTTAACTACGAGTCAACCTTTGGTTATCCCCACAATTCTAATTTTTTTTCAAATTATTTTCATAAACCTCAATTGCAGTTCCACAGATAAATAGACTTGGGAATCCAGTTTTGGTTCTGATTCTTAAAAGGTTTTGGCTCTAAAATCAATTCCAAACATCAAACTCAATTCCAATTCAATTTTTACTAATTGGAGTGGAACAAACAGTTCCAAGCTGCCAAACTGGGTATTTTGCAACTTGCCAAAACAAATGGTTGTGACTCATACAAACTATATTTTTTGAAAAAAAAGGCCTAAAGTTGCCATATTTTGAGGGAAGAAAATCATTGAGGATAGAGGTTTGCACTTAGGTTATGAGTGGTTCTAACTTGTTAGCCAGTTATTGTTTTTTTTTTTAATAACCACCGCTTAGATTATTTTTGAAAATTTGTCAAGGGCCACATAGGTAATCAATATCAATATCAAAAAAATTGGGTAATAACTATTTGGTTATTCATTAGGGTAGATTTTCATGTAGTTAGTTGAGAACTTCCAGTTAACTTGCCAGCCATGCACTGGTTATAGGGATTGAAAAAATTAAAATTAAATAAATCATTTTATTCTGTTTTTAAATTTTTTAAATTATTTTTAAAAGATTGATAACTTAACTAGATGATAATTCGATCATCCAGGCAAGTTATTAGATTTTAAAAATTCAATACCACGTGCTTATCAATTTAACTGGTTGTAAAAAATCAATAACTCACTGGTAAGTTATTAATAACCAGCTTGATAACCGGGTCAAAATTCAATACCTCGGCAACACTCGTGCTTACTAGCTATCAGATCAACCCTCCCTACCTACCCCCTACCTTTTGCTTTTCCCTTCCTTCCTCTTTCCCCTCCCTTTTCTCGCCCATAATTTCTTTTTCTTTCTTTGGAACCTCTTCATTTTTCTTTCTTTGATTTTCCTTGTTCTTTCTTTGTTTTTTATTTCTATTTTATATTTTGTGTAGCTTTGTTTAACATCTTTGTGATCTCTTTGTTTTTCTTTTTCTCTTTTTTTATTTTTTTTATCTTGGGTCTTTGCATGTGGCATGAGTCTTTTTTTTAATCTTATTTGAAGTTTTTGTGATCTCTTTATTCTTTTTTTGGTTTTCTTTTTTCTTTTTTTCTTTCATCTTTGTGTGTGTGTCTTGAGTTGTGTGTGTGTGGAGCTGTGAAAGAGGAGGACATGCACAACAAAAAGGGAAGAGAGAGACGAAGAGGAAGAGCAACATGAAGAGCAACTAGAAGAGGTGAATCTCTTATAGTCCAAGCCTTGTAAACCAACAATGGTAGTAGAGGTTTGTTGCCATTGCCATGAGCTCTCAATTGTAGTAACTTCACCAAGATTTTCTTATTTCTTTTTTTAAAAAATTTCTTTAATTTTTTAATTTTTAATTTTTTTCTTTCAGTTTTTTTTCCTGTTTTTTATATTTTATTACCAGTAAATTTTAAAATTCTGGTTTATATTTCTGGTATTATTTATTGTTATATTTGTTGTCTTCATTTTCTGTAATTAAAAAAAATTATCTTGTTTCTTTTCTTTTCTTTTTTTTTGTTGGTATTTTTTTTTTGGAGTTTTAAAAAATCTAATTCTTGGATTTTTCCATTTTTTTATAATAAAATTCTTTGATTTTGTTTTTGCTATACTTCTTGAAATTTTTTGTTTTGTCTTTTTTGTTTTATTTCTGGTTTTCATTTTCTGTATTTCTTAAAATATATATTTCTCTCTTGTTTTCTTTTCCTTGTTATTTGAAAATTTTTTTTAATAAATTTTTGGGGGTTTGAAATTTTTTATTTTTCTGGTTTCTTTTTCTTGTTTTTTCAATATTTGTTGTTTCTTTTTTTTTTTTTTGTTTTTCTTTTTTTTTTTTTTTTTTTTTTTTTTTTTTTAAATTTTTTAATTTTTTTTTTTTTTTTTTTTTTTACCTTTTTTCTT
>Ga0116231_10011250_pt1 | contig 13893 bp, 4 predicted proteins | sample S1TSphgellanicum_2_FD_89695 | JGI IMG/M metagenome (GOLD analysis project Ga0116231, IMG submission 89695) | Host-associated microbial communities from peat moss isolated from Minnesota, USA - S1T2_Fd - Sphagnum magellanicum MG | ecosystem: Host-associated > Plants > Peat moss > Unclassified... | reverse complement strand
ATATATATATATATAGTGTCATGAACCATGATTTTATCAAATATTGCTTAATTCAACATGAATGGTTCACTACTGCTGTAAAAACAAAAAAACCATATTTTCTGTTAGTGTAAGAGGACCAATGTGGTTTTATTTTATTTTATTTTATTTTATTTTCCTAGTGTATATCGAGTAATTTTTTTATTTTTAATTTGTTCAATTTCACCAAATTTTCAACATCAATTTTGAAAGGGTTGGACTGATGGCAGCAAGCATGCTAGGTACCCACTGGGGGTTTAGGGTTTAGGGTTTTCTTTTGTGGGAGGAGGAGGAGGAGGAGGAGGAGGGTGGATGAGATGATTTGATACCTAGACATCCAACTCTTTGTTATTACTATTTTGATACCCTGACTGAGATGAGATGAGATGAGATGAGATGAACTTCTTTGGCAGCCATACTAGGTACCATGTTTAGCTGATACCCATGACTCAATCATCTAAATATGGATGAAAAACCCTGGCAAACTCCATTAAACAAAAGGTGGGGGAAAGAAAGAACAAGAGTCCATGGAAACCAACAAAAAAATTTGCAAAATTGTAACATTATTATTATAGTGGGTGAGGGGGCTATAGCAATGCTGAAGCACCAATCTCAAATTAGACAATAACCCAATGGTCACCCTAAAATGCTAATTTCAAAGAACCAGAAAGGGTACCCATTATTAAGTAAGTACTCCTAAAAATACAACAAAAATTCTCCAAATCCAACTCCTCACCACCTGCCCTATACTAATATATATATATATATATATATATAGCTCATGTGGGTAATCTGAGCCCTAATTGGAAGAGAAATTAGCCCAGAAGAACTGAATATGGTAAGTCTAATTTTTTTTTAATTTATATAAACAATTTGTCAAAAACCCATCTGAAAGATTATTCAAATGGGTTATTCACAATTGATAAACAATAATAAATAAATAAATAAATAAATAAATAACCCTTCAAAATGATGGATCCATTATTCACCGTTGATAAACGATCATTGTTGTCATCATCATTCATCATATGACTACTACCAAATGGCACCCACGATAATAATACGAATACAATGCTATGATTTATAAGACTGGAATGTTATTATGTGAATCTTGACACTAAACAGAACAGACAAAAGTAAGTTAATCAAGTCTGGAAATACATGTGAGAACACACTTCAAGCAAGGAATGTCAGGAAGAGAAGGTACAAAAATAGAGAAATCCGCAAAGTCACCGTGTCTTCACCCTGTCTTTGGGCCTCCTTTCAACCCCTACCCCCTCTTTTACTGGTATCTGTAAAGTAAGGAAATTTTATTAAATCTCAGTATGAAATGCTGAAAGTCAGTACGAAATGAAGCAGTGAAAATCTATGTAGCAGCAATGGAGGCGCTCAGGAAAAAAGAAAGACAGGGTGAAACTCAGGAAACCATCAAAATTGATTAGAGATATCTCTAATATTTGATACTGAATCAATCATGAACTTTTCTCACAAAGTGTTGATTTTGTATTTTGTGGGTTTGGCCTCATCCTCCCATGCCAGTGTACATGTCCAGTGTACAATTTGTACTTGTCTCTAGGCTCTCTACTCTCAACTCTCTTACCTTCTCTAGTTCTTTCTCTATTAGAGTTTTGAACAGCATGTATTCATTCGCACATGCAAGTTATGGTTTCTAACTTGTGTGTAGCTATCCATTGGTGTGTTGCCACACCTCCTAACAACAATTATGTAAGTAGGTAACTATCCTATGTAAGTAGGTAGGTGCATGTGGATGGTTAGTACATTGGTACATAGCTAACTACCGTGGTTAGCCCATGGGATAGACTTACAAGGAGATATGGTGATATGTATATTTTTTTGTACACCTTGACTTGGGTAAGTGTAAATTGTTAGGAGTAAGAAAACATGTAACACATATGCAATATTATTAATATTTTTAACATTTTTTATTTTTTTTGACATCAATAATCCATAACACTTACAAATTTAATAAGAATGAATCTTCGAATTAAAAAATTTTACATTTATAAAAATAATTTATGGAGCAATATTATAATTTCTTTCATTTCCTTAAACCTCACAATGAATCTCTTTCAAATATTTGAAACTGTCCTTGGGTACAAATATGAAATAATCATGTACTCTTGAAGATAACCATCCCATAGGAGATTAAAAAAAAACTCTTCTAAAGTTCAAGCTTCACAACAAATCATAAGCATTCATTAAATACTTTCACAAAACAATTCTTCTCTATTAACATGATCCTTAACTAGACCTTGCATGGTTGATAAGGTCATAAGTTTGTGGAAATGGTCATTAGGAGCCCAATGAAGTTCATGCTCAGGACTTAAAGATCGGTTGGTGATTATGAAAAACAAACTAATATGACCACCACATTGATATTAGGTGATGATTTGCTTTTGATTACACGTTATGAATTATTGTTGGTCAAATCAAGATGTACTCATGTATGCCTTATTAGATCTTAAATTCATTACCATCAATTTTAACACTTATATGAATCATTTTGTTGATGAACAAAAGAGTGAAAGAAAAATTGACACTTAAAACATCTAACACCGACTAATGTATCATTTGTGAAAGAAATTTCATATCACGGTATGCATTTTTAATGCTTATCAAATTCACATTTAACCAAGTCTGATTGTAATCCTGTTTTCACAAACCATTCATCTTGCATGGTGCAACTGATGGGTGGTGGTTCGATCTGGTCAAAGCTTCTCCAGAAATTATTGCACATGGATCGACTATCATAGAGATGGTAGTAGTAGTAGTAATGGGAATCATGTCATAACAAGTCAGGACAGACTCTTTTTGCCCCCAACAACCAACAACCAACAATAATCTGTTGGTCACCACTTGAGGACAAAAGCAAGATCTTCTGAAATCGAATATCATCCTCCTCCTCCGAGTATGTGACAGACAAGTCTTGTAACAACTGATCTGCTTGTAAGGACTTGCTGCTGCTGCTGCTGTGTACCCAGCATGAGCTTCAACAAAAGCATGACTGAACAACAACCCCATGTGTCTTATTCTTCTTCTTCTTCTTCTTGCACCAAAGGTTTGCGCCAAAGGACAATAGAATTGATTCCAAAGTACCCCAAAATTCTCATTTCCCAAAGTTCCCAATCTGAAAACTAGTTGCATTGATTCAACATAGGAATTGTTGAATAGCCAAATACTCAATATGAAAATGTGTGTGTGTGTGTGTGTGTGTGTGTGTGTGCACACGCATGCGCGCATGCTCATGTATAATACTTCATATGATTATGTGTATAATACTCAATATGTGTATGTATTTGTTTGCAACAGGGACAAATTATCTCTAGGTTGCATTTCACAGTTTCTCTATTCACATTAAGGTGTATGTGGGGGTAGCAGATTACTTTATTTTCTTGACCACAAGCACATGGCATAATCTTCCAGTGATGCTCATATATCTCATAATAGTGATCTATGTCTCTTTTGAATCTTTGTTTTCTTAATATTTACTATTACATTGTTGGATCTGCCACCCGAGATGGTTAATGTCATGGAATGGTCTCAACGTCTCAACCCCTGCCCATTATCATGTTGGGTATCTCACCAAGCTCACTAGCCTAATGGGCTCACCTGGCATCTTAACCCAACATAATGGACCAGGGCTTGACCATTCCATAGTACATGAAAAGCTTGACTGACTCTTGAGATTTTGGGTAGACCTAAGCTTTGGAGCACGCCTAGGCATAGACTCAAGAAAGGTAGGTTGATAGGTCGATGAGTGGGTGGGTGGGTGGGTGGGTGGGTGGAAGAAGTCAGGTTTAGAAGGATTAGTGTTAATAGGGTATCATATTAGTGAGGTTCTAACCTCACTAATATGATACTTCCAAAAACTCCCCTCATATTATGACTATGTGACATTTTGGGAGTCCCTTTGTGTCATATTGTAGAGGTAGCCAATTGCATGATAGTGATGGGTTGCAACATTTTTCCTTCATCCAATATGTGTGAATGCACTTACATAAGGTGATGGTCTATTTGCAACCCACAATGAACTTAATATGAACCATTATGAAACATATAAAACGGTGTTTCTACTTAAACCCTAGTACAATGTGGTCAAAAAAATAAAATCTCTTCCACTAGTGAATTTCATGATTTTCAAATTTTCCTCAATAGGGCAACACTTGGGCTTCATTTGTCATATTAAAAAGGTCTAATTGTATTTTAAGGGACTAATCTTTAAGATAGACACATCTTTTGAAATGCCAAAAGCTATAGTTATGCGAGTTAAACTACATGAAACTTGGCCCACAAAAAGGGTGGGGGAACACCATGCTAAATGGGCCATGCAAATTTGGGTCCCACAATGGGTCAATGCCCATCTGACTCTTCATGCCCATGGCATCATGATGTCATGATCGTGGGATGTCACATACTTAAAAAGACACCTCATGGCATGTGATGTGACCACATTATGTCATGACTTTGCATCATGCATCATTAATATTGTGAATTCTTTACATGTATGTTCCCAAGTATGTTTTTTCATTCAAAATCTATTTTAAATTGAAAGTTCAAATTAGAAATTAATATTGCATTTATTGTTGTGTACACTATACCTATTGTCACAAACAATATGTTTTATTTTATTTTTAAGTATAATACCTAAAGAATATGCTTAGAAAGTTTTAGAAGACTTATTTAGCAAAAGATTTAAGAAAGATTAGTTGGTGCAAACCTTTAGAAAGTTTAGTTGATCGTTAAAAACTAAACACATATTTAAGGATATAATTACATGGACTTGGAAAAAAACTAAAAACTTGGCAATGAACAGTTAAAAATTAAAAGATTTTATTCATTCCCTAACAAGGCATGGTATAGAAATAAATTTAAGACAAAAGGGGAGTACATACGCCATAACTTGTGTTAAGAAGTTTGATAGGTGATGCCTTTGGGATTTCTTATGCTATCCCATGGAACTTTCTACCTATTCGTGAACATTTTTTAAAGTTTTACCAACTAAGTTTTCTGAAAAGTTTTATCAATGAAACCTCATAAGGGTTTGTAAAATTTGACCTTCTAAAACCTTATAACTATATTCCTTAGATCTTCTTGTTAACTTCCTTAATATTTATTATTTGTAACACCTATTGTGAAAATCAATATTGTTATTTGATCATTCACAAGTTGATTACTTGTTGATTTTATTTTTGTTGTGTGTTGTTTATATTATATTTGTGTTTTTTTTCTTAATACATTGAATTTTGTAAAAGAATTAATTTTCTTATGGTTTTTAAATATTTTTCTTTTATTGATTTTAATTTTTCAATAATTTGTATTTGATTGAATCAGATTTCATGGTCTTAAAGTTGTTTCATTAATTTTTTTATTGATTTTTTTAGTTATTAATTTTTTTGTTGGTTTTCTTGTGGCTTATTGATTGTTCGTTTTTTTTTTCTTCAATTATTTGTTGCATCAATTTAAGCTCCATCTTGCTATGAAGATGGAAGGCACCATATATGATAATTATTTTTCATTTATTTTTAGCTTCATTGTCATCATTTCCAACTCCTTGTTTGATGGTGTTTTTTTCTTTAATTATTTTCCTCTTTGCCTTTTTTGAATGTTTTGAAATGGGAGGAACCATACATTTAACTCATCTTCTTTATTTTTATAATTTATGTTTAATATTGGTTTTGTTTTTCTCCCCATTTCCAACCTATTGCAAAAAAGAAAAAAATTACCCCCTACCTACATTGTAAAGCATTTTTAAGAATACAATGATAAAATGAACACAATATTGGCATGTTGTTCCTTTGAAGCACTCGATGAATATTTTTTCATGGTGACATGTTTTTGGATGAAAAGGGGCAACAAATAGGTTAAATATTTAAGTATTTTATTAATCTTCCACACCTAATGATTATTGATCACTTTAGGGTGAAAGCATAAATGCGTGGCTCAAAAATAGTCTTTGAGAATCCACAATCTTACACTAGCTAAAATTCCTACAATTATAATAATTATCAAACTATAAATCCAATAATTATCCCATATGCTTTTGGTCACAAATATTAGTATGCACACCTTGTAGATATCCCTAGACATGTGATTGGTAAAAGAACCATGTGAAAACTTGAAGATTTCAATGTGAATTTTTTTTTTAATGACATTTAAAATTTTTAAAAATGAGATTTTATTGTACTGGGAATTTTTCAATGCATCTTATTCTTAAATTCCTCATTTGATGGTGGCCTATTTTTTTAATTTTTGTTTTGACACTACTATGACATACTTTTTGAATTCACATTTTTCAATTTCTAATGTAATGTCATCATTTCAAAAGATCATTATGAGTCCATTATTGTTTTAGAATTCATCCATTATTTTTAATATGATTCTCACTAAAACTTATTATAACATGAATAATTGAAATTTTGACAATGTTAATGTTGAATATGGCTTTATATTTTAAATCTAAAACTAAAACTATAACAATCCAAACTATCCACCTAACTATGTTTTCACCCTTCATTTTTTGGATTATTGGCTTGCATTGGGTTTGTGGGCTTGAATTGGGCTCCTTATGGAGAATCAATTTATCCACCTTTGAATAAAAAAACCTCCATTTTCAGTGAAGGAAGTTCTTGTGGGCCTTAGTGTAAAATCAATAGATGTTACACCATTTAGTTCAAACACAATAATTTAACAAAAATCTAGGATTGGTTCTATAAAAGGTAGACCAAAACAAAGTGTTACATCATTTAACATGAATTCTATATTTTAGACAAGTCACACAAACTAAAAAAGAATTCCCCAAAAATTGAATTTGTTGTCAAACAAAATTCCATCCCACCTAAATTCATAAGGCACTACAAAAAAACTTGTCAAGCTTCTTGCAAAAAACAGAAAAAACATCATCTAAGTGACTCATGCATTTAAGACCACCAAGAATGGGTATACTAATAAGATAACAAAAAGGATGTGTTGCCTTTGGAAAAAAGAAACCATTCAATCAAGACATATTTCCTTTTCATGTCCAATAATATATTAACAAAAACACAATATCTTTCCTTAAATCTCTATTTTTACAAAAGAAATTCCATGTACTTATTTTTTAAACACACTTTCATAAACTTCATATGTGTGTGTGTGAACATGTATATGAAATGAAAGTATATCTATTTGGATAAAATAGACTGATCCTTCCAACAAGAACGATCAAAATTTTGTAGTATGAAATTATGGTTTAATATATGTGATGTGATTTTTTCAAAGTTAAAAACCTCATTTTTTAATCATGGACCCATTTAAAACAAAAATATTTTTTAAAACTTCACATAGCTCTAGAAAAAAATTCCAAACTTGGACATTTCTAAGATAAAATTTGTTTTGCTTGACCATTTGGCCCACCTATGTAATTGAAACTTGGGCAAGCTTGTGGATAATAGTTGCAAGACTAGAATAGAAAGTTGTCAAAGTTGATAGACAATCTTAGAACTTAACCATGACATCAGATTCAGAATCCTTTCGCATCTTTTGCATTGATCTTTTCAACTTCTTCAAGGACAACTAAATATGCACGTGCTCTAAACTTCCTTCCAACAATCCACAACAACAAAACAACAAAAACATGCAACAAAGTGATTTCATGCATCCCATGTACTATTGTAACCCGAATGTGATAGCGAAAACAACAATTAGATTCAATTTAACTTTCAATCTCCAAATGCCAAATTGTGTTCATAAAATTTCCTACACTTTCATGACATTAATGTGACCTCATTTTGTACATGCTCCATCTAGCTTTGTTTCAACCTTTTGCACATACTCCACCTAGCTTACTTCAATAATAAGTAACAAAATGAAAACAAAACAAGATGGAAAAAAACCTCACATACAATCATTCTTCTAGGTGATGTGGTAGGTTGGGTGGGAAAGTTCAAATTGTCATGCTCCACAAGGCAAAGAATGGATGGATAAACATAGGGCGCATGTTTTGGACTTTTTAAATAAAAGAAGATCAATCTAATTTTCAACACTTTGATAACAGCTATGACACAACCATGCATGACATGTGAAAAGTTTGCATAGAAGGTCATGATGCCTTGGGGTTATCATTATCAAAATGACCATATTTGCATCAAAGACCAATCACCAAAACAATGTTTGCTTGCACTTATGAGTTAATTTGATATGATAATTAGTGCAAGTATATATGCACCTACATATGAAGGACTAGGTTAATAAGTACATACAATTCATCCCTTTGGTACTACAATGATTAAAATATGATCAATATAAAGTAGCTTCATTTAGTTACTGTGCATTTTGTGGATAGTAAAGATATTGCACAATTTGTCACAAAGTTGGCCTTTTTCATGTTAGTTGAAAAAACCTTTTAAGTCCTTTGTATGTTCATGTTATTTGCATATGTTCTTTCTTTTTCTCTCTCTCTAGTTGCAAATTATATACAATTTATGTAGTTCACTTCCTTATGGAGATTACAAGAATTAAACATGAGATTTTGGATGGGTTTTTCCTTTATCCTTTCAAATTGACTTGTATTGGAAAATATTTTTCATATCAATTTTATGCAACATTTTCAACTAATCACCATCCTTTCAATTTCATCTTTCAAAAGGTTTAAATGCTTTGCAAATCATGGGTAAACTATCTAGGAAAATGGGAAAGTAGGAATGTTTACAATATAGGAAACCAAAATGGAGCTTTCTTAAATTTCAAATTTTCATCCACAATTAAGTCATAATGGGTTTCCAATGGATGATGCATTAATGAGTGTTGAATCACATAATGGTGCGCCAAAATGAATCAACAACAACCATCGCACCATGTGCACCATCTATTTGAAGGCACTTGTTATGTGGTTCAATTGGATGCACAATCATAATTGAATTAGCATCAAATGTGTTTCATCTTCATAACCTAGTTTAAGTTTGCAAACCCATTAATCCAAAAAATAGGACTTGGATAAAGACTATTGAATAAAATCCTCAAAGATCACAAAAGAAAAGGCAATCTTCAAGAACCACCATGAGGAAGGTAACCATGCCTTGGACAACACAAATTCAAGAAATTAAACTAAAAATGGAAATAGATTAGAATTTATAATTGTTCATGGAGGGTAGGAAGGTAACTACCATCCACCCCAAATATTTGTACCTTTGAAAGTTGCTAGTTTAGCAAACTAGTGCATTCCAAATCTTATTGCCCTACCTTTGTTGAGTTATTGCCTTCCATCAAATGACTTGCAAACTTTTCTTACCGTCCTACTATAACTACCTTTCAACAAACTACAACATTTTATGAAGCAAGTGTTACAAGTAACACAAACAATTAAAATAAATTTATATGAAAACTATAGTGTTTTACATCAAACTACAATAAACTACCATCATTTTAAAAGGAAAATAAAGAAAAATATTTTTTAAAAACATTAAATGAAAGACAACAAGTCCCACAACCTTCACACATCCTCTTGCATTACTCTTTTTTCCTCATATAATATGTCTATCCCTTTTCCTTTCTCCAAGAACTCTCCAAACAAAAATGAATATGAATCCATCTCCTAATCCCCTTCTTCCATATGACAAGGTCCACATTCCATGCACAAAATTAGTAGGCCCCCCTCATACTAACCCTTTCACAAATTTCCCTCCTAGTTGATTAGTGAACAAATACCAATCACCCATTTCCATGGGCTAACTAACCTAATGACTTCATCCTCAAGATAAACTATATGAGGGTAAATAATCTAGCACTAGTAATTAAATATAACTATTAAAAGACCTATAGGACTACCTAATATAGGTAGATTTTCTACCCTTAACACCTAGCTTGTAATAAATTGGTCATATTGGTAGATAAGTAGGTGGGGAAATAAATGACTATTAGGTAGTTTATGAGTAGTAACAATTTCATTCAATTTGGGTTTTTTTTTCACAATACACTCGATCCACATAAATGACAAAATAAGGCAAAATGTGTGAGCTTTTTTTTACTCCACTTGACATCCATGGCCTTCACCCAACAAAATAAATTATGTTTCATTATAGAACCTCAAAAACCCTAAATGGGCTTCATTGCACCTATATTAAAAAATTGTCTCATTTCATTCAACAAGGGAATAAAATTGTAGTAAGGAAATACATGATGTGGAATATGGTACTTTTTATTGTTAGGTTACCCCACCTTTGCACACTTCATCCCATGCAATTATATTAAATTGTTATTTCATAAAATGGCCATGTTAATAGTCAATTCAAATCCTTTTGATAGTTTATTTCATCCATTTTCTCTAACTTATGGTTTAACATTTGTTGCATTTATTAGTGCACATCCTTTGGAGGGTCTCAATCACACATTGCATGCTTGTAATGTGTGGGCAAACATTTAATAGGGGTAATGAGTTAAATGTGCTATTAGGGCTTCACATAGTTGTAGCTCAACAATGGTGTCTAATAAAATATTTCTAATTTTGTATTGTATTACAACTATGATCAACATTTTAACTATCTTTTTTGCAACAATTTTTTTATAAAAAATGGTATAGCGGTTTAGAATCCCCCCCCTTTAATTAGCTTAAAGATCTAAGGTTCACTTCTTTTCTCAATTTTTTTCTTTCCATGGATGGATGAAAAAAAGGATATAGTCCTTGGGCAACTTCCTTAAGGAAGTTTCACCAAGAAGTTTTGGATTTGTAATTTCCCCAAGTAGAATTGAACTTAATCAAATTTCTCTAAAGAATTTTGTTTCGAATTAATAGGAGAACATGGGGAAGCCATGTTTTTAAGGAGAAATTGGCCCAATTTGCCCCAATAAACAATTTTTTTAAATTGAAAGAACTTGGGTTTCACTAGGGAACCATGTTTTGAGTCCAATTTCCTTGAGAAAACATATTTCCCTAGGAAACTTGGGTCCATTTGCTCAAGGGAACCATGTTTTGGGCCCATTTCTTTAAGCAACCACACTTCCTTAAGGAACTAGGCCCATTTGCCCTAAGAACACATCTCCCCAAAAGAATAATAAAACCATTCCTTAAAAGGAATGACAACTTTTTCTTTTCAAATGAAAGCCATCCATGATGAGGAAAGTCTCCACTTGAAAGGGTTTGAACCCAAGACCTTCCCTATGACACACCAATTAATTTACAAAAATAGAAAATCTTGTCCATATTTTAAAAATTCATCATAATTACAAGACAAGAAAAATAAATTTCATTGGGCATTCCTATGGGCATGTGTATTGTTTTACATTGAAGACTAAGCTACATTTAATGCATTATGCCTATTTAGTGTTTTTTGATAATTTTACAATTGGCACTTGTCTCTTTAGCTTGAGATTTGTGTGTAGTTATTGTCATTCAAATGCTTATATCCTTTCTTTGCCCAAATTATCTCTATTTGAATTTTGAAGCCTTATTTACAAAATTTGATTTCATTTATTCATCTATGGATGAGATCTCAAAACCAACCATTGAATTCAAAGTGTACACATTTAACAATCTTTGACAAAATATTTCACCAAAATCAAACAAAGCAAATGAGATAACAAATTTAGATTGAGATTATGTAAAACTAGGTTGGCATTGCTCATTTATGAATCTAAAGCTTCATTGGTAAAAAAAAAACTTTAACATGACAAGTTAACACATGCTTATATTATATACATTGTGATGGAATATGTATTCATAAAAATACAATTTAAACCAAAATGTGGTTTTTCAAGCAAGAATGAAATGTTGCAAAATACAAATGTGAATATGAAAAAAAAATGGAACAACTCCGAAAGGAAGCTAAGTTGATCTCTAATGTTTAAATTCATGGGTCAACACATAAATGAGTTTTGAAAGTTGGCCCTTACTACCCACTTATAATCCTTGACATGTTCATTGATGCATTTATAACCAAAAACTAAGGCTTTAAACCTCAACCATACTTTGCTTAATTTTAATTGAAAAAAGCAATTATCCCAAGCATAAATTCCCATATATTTCATTGAGTACAAATGTTTCTACACTCAAGACATCTATGCAACTTGGGACTATTTAGCTGGTCAAATTATGTGTATGATCAAATCAAATTGTCACAAGCCTAAAAATAGATACCTAAACAACATCACCAACACAAGTTTTGAATTTTTCCAATTGAGGATCACAACTTTCAATATTTTACTATCGTTTTGAACTTTCAATCCTTTTGTTTAAATCCCCATTAATGCACACTCAAGACTTTTTCCATCACCTTGTTCACTTCAACCCAACATTTTCACTCACTTGCTTCGCATTGTTAATATTCTCTTTTCAATCATATCATTTTTCAACTCTTATGCAACTTGCTTGACATATGATATTGGGGACATTTTTGAAAAAAAAGTTTCTTTTAAATTCCTTTGTTTTGATCGTTGTGTTCTTTCCACAATTACGTATTTATTTGGCAACCCAAACTTTCCAAATGAAAACCAAAATTTCCAAGAATCTTCCCACATATATATATTGGCAATACAACTAATTGCACCCAAACTAGAATTTGGACATTTTTAATCTTTTCATCACATCACTACAAAATTCCTTATAATTGTGTTGATTACAAAATTCATTTTATTTATTGTATTACTAACTAGGGTGCATTCACAATTGGGGTACACACAAAAAATTGAGAGCTTTCAAAGCCACATTAAATCTCAAATTTGATTGATTGATATGAGTAATATAACCTACAAGATACATCATCTTTATTGTTTCAATATGTAAGAACATACATTTGGATCAATATGATAAAAAAAATCATTATTTTGATGATTAAAAGATGTCCTGAAACATCTTTAAACACAACTTAAGAATTGTGTCCACATGTGTAGTTTTATCAGAAAGGAATGAATAGTATTAATTATATTTGTTCAAATTGCTTCATGTTTTAATTAAAATAAAAATAAAGTATATATGCCCTACATGATAAAATAAATTATTAATATTATAATACTCTATATTTTGTGAAATTGACCTTAGAAGCTTCAATTTTTTCATCAAAAAGGTTTTCAATAAAGAATAACATATATATTTTTCTAATAATTAAGTTACATTTCAAAGGTTTGGAAAGAAGTTAGTTAAAAGTGGATACAAAAAAAACATATTATTTTAATTTTTTAATAAAACTTTCGCACTTTAAATGAAACTCTATCATTTTTGGAAGTGTTATGGAATCTTTCATTCTTTATTGGTTTATATTTCAATAAGACTTCAATTTGTTCACCTAGTTTTTATTAATTGGCTTTGCATTTATTAGTTGAAGGACTAAACATTTATATCCACCATTCATTGCTTAACATCTCAAAACATTCATTTTGCCTCCAAACATAGGAACACAAGATAGGACTATGTCATGGTTATTGTTGCAATAGGTCAATTGTGAATGCACCCCACCAATGAAAGATAAATTTCCAGCAACATAGTAGAAAGTCTTATTTATAATCCTCAATTTATTCTATTGGAACACACCAATTATGTTTTTCAATCTAGGAAATAAAATTCAACACAACACCTAGAATTACTTAACTTATAACGAATTTCATTGTTTTCCATTACTTTGCACAAGAGTTTTTTTTCACATTCCCTTTCACACAACGCCACCCATTTTCTGAATAAGGCATTAACTCAAGTTCCATCATCTTATCACTAATCTACTCCAAAAATAATTCCTATTTACAAACACACAAACAAACACCAAACAACACAACAAGAATCTTGTAGCTATCAATTGTGACTATTCCTCTCTTCATCAAAAGACCTTCCATCCCCAACCCAAGGGGGACATTCAATGTAAAGTTTGGGATTTACGTGCGTCAAACGACCATTTT
>Ga0116231_10011249_pt1 | contig 13893 bp, 5 predicted proteins | sample S1TSphgellanicum_2_FD_89695 | JGI IMG/M metagenome (GOLD analysis project Ga0116231, IMG submission 89695) | Host-associated microbial communities from peat moss isolated from Minnesota, USA - S1T2_Fd - Sphagnum magellanicum MG | ecosystem: Host-associated > Plants > Peat moss > Unclassified... | reverse complement strand
TGTCATATTCCCATACTCAATTGTCAAAATCCAATAATTAATATCAATATGTTTGAAGATTTTACATTAAATTTGATAATGGACATGCATTGATAGAACTTTGGGGCACCTTTAAAGGACCAATACTTGTTCAATGTTTCAAATGAGGCACATTGTCATCTATTTTACAATTGAATGAAAGAGAAATTGTTATCACCTATGTTGGATACCCTCTAAAAGCATGTTAGTTGTTATAAAATAGGTGTTGCTACAACTAGTGTCATTATTGGAGAATGGTTTAACCATAAGGGTGCAACTCATAACAAAAATGAAAGGATTTATATGGGTAGAGGCAATGAGTCAGTCCTTAATTTGGTTCAAGTTGAAGTTCATAGAAGTTCCAAAAAAATTAATTTAGTTTTTAAGCATTTTTCATTTGGTAAACCATGGTCAACCAATGAACAAAAATGAAGTTCTTAAAAATCTATATTTGTTATTAAATGTGAAGAACAACTCAAAAAACATTAAACTAACAATAGTGGGTGGGGAATGGAAGAAAGTCAAAATAATTGTTGTGCAAAAATGTGTTTTCTTTGCTTTGAATGTAGATGAAGTGACAATGATTGACGACCAAAAATGGATAAGCATTTATGTTTATATGATGAAAAATTGGGTTTGCACTCCACTTTTATTGACATTTCAATGAATTGAAATGGGTGCAACAATTGAGAACATTATGGTTATTATTTTGCAAAATTCAATCAAGTTTGAAGGTCTAGTTGAAGAGGAGTTCATCTTTTGATGCATATGTTTAAGGTGTGATGGTGATTCTATGTTCCAAGGCCATCATACAAGCATTATTGTTTAAACAAAAGATATTACAATTCCTTATTTCATTAGTTTGCATTGCATGAGACACAAAACTAACCCAATCACTATTGTTTTGTCAAAGTTGTCTCCAATATTGTGCATTGAGACAATGTTGTAAGCATTATACATGTTTTTTGCTCACAACCCCAAAAAATGCCTTAAGTTTTCTAAGCTTGTAGAGACACTTCTTACTATGTTTCCTACTAGGCTCATTACTAAAGGTCAAAAATTGTTTAGGAACATAAAAACACGTTGCATTAGCATGTTAAGCCCTAAGCAACATGATATGTTAAAATACAAATCTTTCATTATGAAAATGAGCTTGGATTCAACAAAAACAAGGTTGTTCAAAACAACCTAGTTTTGTTTACTAACCTTGAACTCAGTCTTGGTTTATCTTGTTTTTTACCCATGTTGAAGGTGGAGCATATGTTGATCAAGTTTGTGCAATGTCAAGATGTGTTCATTATTAAATTTGTGGATGTTGTCAAGTTTGTAAAGGCTAAACTATTCAAGTTGTACACTAATCCATATTTTTGTTTTGAAGATCTAGCTTTTGATGCTTTTAATTCCTTAATCAACTATTTCAATGAGTAGTTGCCTTTAAGGTCTTAATCTAATTTTGCACATCTACAATAGATTCTTGGCAAGAAGATTAATGAACAAAATTTTAACATGCACACAAGTTTTGTTAATGGATTTTGTTGTTGAGTTCACTAAAACGATTTCAATTACAGGGTGAAAATCCTTTAAGGTGTACCACACAGGACAAAAAGGGCCTAAGCCTTTCTATAATCTTTTTTTATCCTATATCTTGACCCCCATACGAGTAATGAATCAAAAGTTGTCAAATATTTCAAAAGGATTATATTTTAAACCATTGCGAATCTAGATACCATCATAATCATCCATAAATGTGTTTTTACATGGTTAAAAAGGACTAGGCAAAAAAAAACAAAAAAGAGTGACATTGTGACAAAATTTTGGTACACTTTAAAAACTTACACCCTACAATGACATCCAAGGTCAAACTTGCATGCACAAAAACAACCCAAAGTTTGATTTTATAGTTACAATGAAAATTTCTAAATCATGAGCTCATGCGTGTGATTGAATGGCTTATCCCAGTATTGGTTCAACAAAGAGAATTTTGATGTTGCATTTTCGGCTAACCATGATTCATATATGTAAAGCCAATAATGGTTGAATGTTCTGATAAGAACCCAATTTCTAGGTTATAAATGAAGATCAACAACTCCCCCATTGTGGCATATTATAAGTCAAACGAATATAATAAATTTCTTGAAATAATTTTAATTTAGGTGTCGGGTTTTATAGAAGATGAAAAAACATTCAACAATTTGATCTTCATGAAAAACAAACTATGAAATTGTTTGACAACACATCTTGATGTTTGTGTTCACATGTTTAACCATAATTTTTTTTCCTATTTTCTTTTCCACACAAAAATATTATTTCACATTGGGAAGAGGAAAAGGTGAGGCATCAGGTAGCTAGTAGAACTTTAATGTCTTAGGGTAGATCATTTTAACACAAGATCAATGTTAGGTTTGAAATGGAACAAAGTTGCAACTTGCTTGACATTTGAACTTTGAAGTATTTTGCTAAAAATCTTTTAGTTGCTAATAGCAAGAACATGTTTTTCTTTTTTTTCTTTTTATGGCTATCAATGGTCATGTAAACAATTTGTTCTTCAATCTTGATGTTGGGCAAGAAAACAAGATGTGGGTGTTTTCTTAGGTGTTGGGTTAGAGGTTTCAAAGTTGGAATGTTTCAAAGTTGGATTGTTTGCTATGTCCTTTTTTTAATGTGTGGGCATTGTAGATTTTCCTTTTTGCATGGGCAAGCCTTTTATAATCAAGGTTCAATTCCCCAAAGAAGCTTACTTTTGATGAAGTTTTGAATAGTTTAGCTGAAGCAATCTAAATATATGGGAAATTTGGGTCTATGGATGTTCTCAACTAATTGTGTGTTACTAGAACAAAGATGTATAAAACATGTTGATAGCCAATATGTTTATGTTCAAAATTTGTTGATCACTAAAAAACATATACTGAAAAAATTCCAAGTGGCCAAATGGCCATTTCCCTTATGGAGACTCTAGCAAGAAACTAACCTCAAAAAAAAATTGGATTCCTAAAATTGCACCTTAAAAAAATTTTGTATTGTAAACTTTGCTTTGCCATTTACATGGTAGTAGCATTTCTTGCTTCCACAAATTCTAGGGCAAAAAGAATTTGGTATGAATACTTAAAATTTTTTAAATTTGAATATCCACAAAGAACATAATCCCAAGAGACATCATGTCCACATTTAAATAACCACACTTGGGAGGAAGCTAGAAATAGGTTTCAATTTGAACAATGCATATGGTAGCGGATGTTGGACTGTATCCTAAAGATTTGGATCACAAAGATGACAAACCCCTCCATGGAAGCTAGATGTGGTGAATGGCTTGGCATTTCTAAGGATATGTCATAGGATCCAAACGGGGTCTTTTGCACAACTAAGGAATTCATACCAACTATAAATGGTGTTTTACATCAAGAGATGGAGGTGCATAACAACATATAGGTTTACAAAATGGGAGAGCATTCCAAGTTACTTTAGCCCATGGCTAGGGGTTTGCTATTTTATGGTACCTTGAAGAGGGTTAAGGTATGCATCAAAGTTAGAACAAATGGCAATTTGTTTAATAGTTAATAAATTAAGTAATTTTAGTAATAAATAATTAAATAATTAATGCAGTAATCATAATATATTATTTGGTGCCATTGAAGACTTTGGTTTTGATTCTAGTTTATGGAATTGGAAGGGGCAAAGGGAGCTAATGAATTATAATGCTAGGGAGGGAAAAAAGTTGCTAAACTCAAGGGAAACTCTTTCAAGAAATGTATCTGAGAAATGGAACCAAATCTTCTCACCAAACTTCAAGCTAAAATGGGAAGATGTTTGGGTCAAGAAAAGGAGCAAAAAAGAGGTAGGTTTTTTTTGGTCTTTCTGGCACAAGGCCCTTGTTATAAATATTTGGAGGGAAAAAATAAATCACAACATCCAAGTAGATTGTTCCTCTTGTGAACATGGAACCCTTGAAACCATCATGCATAGATTTTGGCAATGTCCTAGAACCAGGACAACATGGGAACAAGCCTTCTCATTTTTTGTATAGTCTCAAGTCTCCCATAGACGTTAGCTTAGCGTGGAGGCCCCTTAGTCTTGAACAATATATGTTTAATACAACCTTCTTTGGTCCTTAACTAAAGGTGTTACCCTCTAGTCAATTTGGTTTGAGAGTAACGATTTAAGTTTCAATGGTGCTAGGTGGCACGATAACAAACTTAAAAAAGTGATGTGGGATGGTCTTTTGGATTATGGTAGATTGGAGTGACAACATACACTTCAAAAGATTAAGAGGAAACCAATAGACAAAGCTAGCTTGTTGGAGGCTTTTGACAATGTGTGGAGTCCCATTCATCCTACCAACCCACCCTCCCCACATTCCTCTTGCAGTCATTCCATCACCAACAAGTTGAATGTTTGGGTTTAAGGAGCTTCAAGCTTGAAAAGTGGAGAGCTTGGAGCTTGAAGAGTAGAAAGTTTAGAAGCACGAGCTTAAAGGTAAGCACCCTATTTTATTTTTTATTATTTTTATTTTGGTTTTGGTTTTGGTGGGCGCCATTGCCAACTTTCAATAGAGGCCAGTTCCACCTTTTTTTCTTTTTCTTTTGTTGCTTCTAGGAGTGGGTGGGCACCGTTGCCAAGTTTTGGCAAAAAATCAAGCTCCTTCTTTTTCTTTCATTTTTATTTATGTTTTGTTACATGTGGGTGCAAGTGGGTTCCATTGTCAACTCTCATCAAAGGGGGATCCCAAACTCCCTCTTTTTTTCTTTTTTTTTAATTACTTATGGGTGCAAGTGAGTGCCATTGCCAAGTTCTAGTAGAGGGGGAGCTTGCTCCCTATTTTTTTCCATTTTTGTTTTACTAGTTTTTGGGTGCCATCGCTAAATCTTGAAAAAGGGGGAGTTAAGTTCCCCCTTTTTTGTTCCTTTTGCGATGCCATCGCCAACTCTCAGCAAAAGGGGTGCTTGCTCCTTTTCTTTTGTTTTTTTTGTTGTATTGTTCCATGACTTCCATCTCCATTCATCCAATGAATCAATAACCATAACAACTTACGTGAAATAAAGGTTATGTGTGCATTTTGAAGGTAATAGAAGTAAAAAACAAAAAGAAGGGGACACAAAACAAGAACAAAAATGAAAAACAACAAACAACAACAAAAGAAGAGGAGGCTAATGCAAAAGAAGAAAAAATGAAAAAAAAAAATGAAAGAAAAAAAGGGGCCGAAAACAACAAAAGAAAAAGAATTTAAGATGAAGAAAAAAAGGAGTTATGAGCAAATGAGAAGATGAACAAGAAGAATTTAAGAGGAAGAAAAAAACAAAAAAAGAAGAACAAAAGAGAAGAAGAAAAAGATGAAAACAAAAACAAATGAAGCATATACCAAAGTGGTTGGTGATGATACTACTTGGGGTGTTATTGCCAAACCAAAGAACTTGTAGGATTTAAGGATTTACTTTTTGAAATTGGTTTAAAACTCTTTTCATTGAAATTCTTGTTGTAGGTTAATAGATTAAAAATAGATAAAGATGTGAATCATTTTGTTGGATGATTTCCATTGGGTAGTTTAGGAAGTTATGGGAGTTATTTTTTAAACTATTAAATTATAGGATTGATCATTATGAAGTTGTAATCTTTAATTATTGGTGAAGTTTTCATTAAGTGTTAAGTGAGGAATATAAAAATAATTTTGCAAGGATTTTGGAAAACACAAATACAAATCAATTATTTTGCTTATGGTGTTTGTAGAATTAATATATTCATGTTATGAAATGCAATCATTTGGTTATGTGTATTTGAGATGTTGTGCCATTAAATCATTGAATGATTTCCATGAAAACAAACCTTTTGTTTTCATTAGTTTTTAATTTTGATTTATAATCTTTTTTTTCCTACAAGGAGCTTCAATTAATGGGGTTGGATATTTTTTGAAATGTAAGGGCTGCATGAATAACTACATTAACATTCTTTTCCATGACACCTTCAAGTTCATGTTGAAGGGGTATTTGTGTCGTGTAATGGAAATACTTTAAAATATGAAAATAAAAATGTTATGGTTAAATCAAACATATTTTTCAAGGGATTAAAATTGAATAATAGGGTGTAATCATAATAAAAAAAAGGCAAAGTAATTGTTGAAGTATTGAAAAACTATACCTCCACTACTTTGAAGAACCACCATAATTATATTTAATAAATTATTTGTCCATCTTTTGGAATTATCATTATTGTCCTTGTTCAATGGACCGGTAAATTCATTAGATCCCCATTAAGCCCCATTCAATGGAACTATTGAATTCACTCAAAATTTAAAGAAAACATTTGGTGAATAAGGACACATTTTGTTGTAGTGCATATTAATTTTTACTCATATATGATAATCCCATGAATTTAAGATGCATTTTTTGTTATTCAAACCTACACCAAATGTTTTCGAATTTGTAATAGGTTGTAATATATTTCATAAAAAGGGCCACATGTGTTGGATCATTAAAAAATCTTTGTGAATTCTAAATGGTGATTTTATATTGGATTCCAATGTTCAAATGTTTTTAATGACTAATATATTTCAAAATACGTGATCATGGTTGAAAGCAAAGTTTGATTGTAATGTAAGGTTTCATGCAAAACTTTCATATGTTTATTATAATATGGGTCATATATGATCTCAATATTGATATCTAGTTTAAAGTGTTGTATGAAAAACTATTACATTTGGTTTTTTTTTAAACCAATGCAAGAATGCCACGTGTCAAATGCAACCTTAGAAAAGACTTAGTGCTTGTCTTGACTAGTCTTTTTTATTGTAATTAGACTCAAATCCATACATAACTAAAATGGGTATATAATAATGATGACCATGCATGATAAACAATTATGAATGTATCCCATGTTATATGCACATACACCAAAAATATAATCTTGCACAATTATTGTTGTTACAATTGATGTTCCATCCAATGTTCAATAATTCATTCCTTGGAAAAACAATTGTTCAGTTTTAGAGTTGAGTAAAAAGGGTTTATTATGATGTTTTTGGAAACTTTAAATTTTAATGCATTTTATTTACCATACAAAATTTTGATTTTTTTATCAAATGTTATTAAAGGTAATTCCCCCATATGGTGTGTTGTAGAAGTTTTTCGAACCTTGGACGTGTTCCTTACCTTCATGTGCCAAGACAAAAAAAGTCACAAATAATTTTTGAAATAAGATTAGGATGAAATATTTCATGTTCACATTTCAATCACATCAAATACAATAGAACAAGAAAAGACTTAACTGATCGTAATTATAATTGGTACATGGAACATCCATGGATTCACATGTATTTCACTGTGATTTGGACTACATGGAGGCAATATTCTTTAAATTTAATATATCGTGCATATTCCCATGTGACCTACATCAAAGTGGTTTTATTTTCAAAAAAATCCAAAAACTCACATAAACGTGTTTTCAAATTCTCAAGTTCAAACTTTTGAAAATTTGAAAGGCCATACATTTTTGAAAATATCGTGGATTAAGCAATCTAAATTTTATCCCTATGGCCCTTGAAAAATGTTCTATAATGAAACGAAACAAGTGATTCAAGTGCATAAAATAAATGTTTCATCTTTCAAGTTTGTAAAGAAAATGTGTACATAACCTTGCATGGAAACATTTCCAATAATTTAAAAATCACACTATGTTTGAAGATGTTTTGACCCTTCCAATGGCATTAATGTCACATGTGTCACTATCACAAGTGTGAATAGGACTAATGCTTCAAGTGCAAACATGACCTTAACGATAGAGTTCAATTGTGAAAAAAAATAAAATAATTAAATTAATTTATAGTGACAATAAATTATTCAAAATTCAAGATTTCAATTAGCTTAGGTATTTTTTAAAAACTCACATCCAGGAAATCCCATTTGTGGACGGCTTTCCAACAATACCATGAACTTGCCCCAATTTTTTTTAAATATTTAGTTTTGATTTTGTTGATTTTTTATAGATGAAATTGTTCAATATTCAACAACTTTTGTAACATAGGTGTACACATTACCAAACCACCTTAGCACACCTAGGGACTCATCATAGGCTTTCCAACGATACCAAAATCACAAAAAGGGACACCATGGTTTGGGAAATCTCAACATGACAAATAAAACAAACAAATCACCTTCCTTAATAAATAGGTTATAAACTTGTGTAACTCTTAAAGAAAATACCCCAACAAAGGGGGAAGAAAAGGTACAAGATGGAAGGACACAAGTCCTGGCGAGCTAAAAATACTCCAAAGAAGGCAAATCACAAGGGGAATGAGAAGAAATCAAGTACTTGAACCTTCCCCCCCAATTGTGAAAAGCATATTAAATAAGGAGAGGGGAGGAACACTTGAAAGAATGCCTAGCCTAGATGAACCTTCACCTATAATAACAACACACCTCAAAATAAAGGTTGTTTATGCTCGCTACAATGCCACCAACACCCTCTGCATGTAAAATGAAGGCATAACTTTAATAACATAAAAATATGTTATTTTTAAGTCCTTCCATTCCCTTTCCTAAAATAGTTTCATTTTTCATACCTAGATTTTGTGAGAAGTTTTGTCATTGTTTCTTCCACAATGATTGTTGATGAAAGACTATAACTCAAATGTACTAGTGTAGCCTATGTCATTGGCCTGAATGTGAATTGGTTACCCATTTCTTCCTTCCAAAACCATTTTTTTGTAATGTAATTAAATTTTGAATTGAAAAAATATTCAATATTCAATATTTTTCACAAATCATTGGACTTTTACAAATCTAAACACTTTCATTAAATCCTATAAATCAAAAGTTTTCTAACAATACCAAGAGTGGGCCCAAATTCCATTATAATTTGTTTCATTTAAATGAATTTTCATGAAAAATTAGTTTTTAATGACTTCTTCACTATAAGTTAAAACATTATGAAACCAACTTGATACACCCTTGTTCATTGAAAACTTTCCAACAACACCGAGAGCATGACAAGACACACCATGTTGGGAGATTTCAATGTGACAAACAAATCAAATAAACTACCTTCTTTCATAGATAAATATTGGAGGTTTTCAAATATTGTAAGTGAAGAAAAAACTTAATAAAAATCACCATTTTAATATTTTATTTTATGTGTGTAGTTAGAAATATAAAAATACGATTAAAGATTTGTAGTTCATATTTGGTTTCTAGCCAATTAAATTCAGCTAAATCTTCTTAGGGATGATAGTTATTTTTATTACAATTTTTTTTTTTAAAAACGGAACAATGACCATTCGCTACATAGTACATATTAGCACCTTCACTTTTTAAGGTGAAACCTTTTATTATAAAAACTCCACATACACATCATACACCAAATTTTAGATGAAATATAGCCAATATATGCATTATTGGCGCATTTGGGCCAATAAAATTGGGTTTGATTTGGTAAACAATCACATGATTTAATAGTTGAAATGGGTGTGTTCATTGCTCCATGTGCAAGTGTTCAAGAAGTATCATTAGTTTGTTAAAGCATACTCACATGTGACATTAGAGAGCTTGTCATGATTCCTTGTGTTTATGTCAATTAGAATGAAGGTGGTAAAAGTTCATGAAACATTACCCTACCATTCTCTTTTTTACCATGAATTGTTGTGCTTTGTTTTGGCAAGATGTTGGTCAAGTCTTGTAGAACCTTGGAGACAAACGATGAAACATTTTTAATGCAAAAACTTTCTATTGTATTTTCAATGATGTTTTTTACTTTCCCTACCAATACAATGATAATAAATGGAATGAAGTTTCCTCAATATAGGACATAATATTGTAAGTCTAAAATCCACACTCTTGAAGTATAATTGAAAAATGAATATAAAACTTAATTAAGCTCAATATGCAAGATTGGATTTCATAAAACAAAAGTGGAGTTGTAACCCAAGAATCCAATTCCTAACACAAGATTCCATGTCCTAATGAAGAATTGAGGATCCTAAATCATGGATCCAATTTTTAAAAAACTATTAGGCAGTAAATTTTTTTACAAATCAAGGACTTGTATTCCCAATTCAAAAAGTTATTTCATTTCCTTCCAAAATTTCCTATATTTTGGAAAATTATAAGGTCTTGTAATAAGACTTATTAAAGATTATTAATTCTTGCAACCACACCTTGGTTCCTAAAAAAGCTAGTGGTTTGACACCTCTTGTGACAAAAATTATGAAGGTGCACTAATTGATTTTGACCATGTGTATGTAAGAAATTCATTGAAGATGATATTTAAAAGGAATCTAAGACTCGTTGAACTAGACTAATTCATGTGCATCATGATTAAAGATTAAAAAAAAACAATGGAAATTTGATTATTGAAGACCATTGATTTTGAAATAAAACACACAAATGAATGGAAATAAATAACATAAACATGTAAACAACAAAATGTATTCAAAAATATGTTTCACATGTTTGAAACGAAATGTTGGGTGTTTCCATTAGGAGTGATTGTACCATATTTGTTTCCATTTTCATGCCCACCTTTCCTTGAACATCTTTGGAATCTAACTTTAAACCCCAAGTTGCACACCAATTTGTAATAAAAATGGCGTCACAAAAAAGAACAACACAACAAGACAAAGTTGTGTGTATTTTCCTGTACACCAAGGGTGATAGGTATGCTCGAAAGAAAGTCTCAATAAATTATTGCAACTAAATCACAATCCACAAAAATGACATGTGAGGTAGTTACAAGATAGGGTAGCTCAAATTTTCATCACATTTGATTTTCTACATATTGTATTCTATTTAAACATCATAAACATACGGTGAAATCATCAATGTGACAAAAACATTTACAAATTGAAATTATTAATTTGAATAAGAATATGCACATAATGATGAAATTCAAAAAAGTCTACACCAAACATATAGTCATGAACTTTCGTTAAATTGTTACAATTGTAGTAATTAATTTTGATTACTGTAAAAATGTGAATATTTTGTAGTGCTAATAATTGTTAACCATAAATAAATAATTTTAAGTTAGAAAAAAATAATTTACAATAATTAAATTCATTATTTTAATTATAATATAATTTGAAAAAATTTAGATCCCAATTTCATTATAATTTCTAATGTATAAATATCTTAAATATTATGCAATTATTAATGATACTAGTACTAAATAAATAATTAATCATTGTAATAATTTTTAAAATAATTAATTTAATTAAAATAAATTTACTAATTTTTCATAATTTTTATTATTGTCTAAAAGTATTAAAATTTTAATGTAAAAATTATTGTTGTAATAATAAATATTCAATTTCAGTAAAATATTATAGGTTCTACATAAAAATAATTTATTATAGTTAGTTTAATTACAATAAGTACGTCAATTATTCATAGTATAGTAAAATTACCAAGAATTGTAAATGTTAATTTTAATAATAAATATATAATTTATCAATATTATTATTAAGTGAAATTACATATTATATAATTTTTAGTTAATTTTTAACATTTGGAAATTTCAAGAATCAAAATTTTAAACTAAAAAATTTATGTTGAAAGAATAATTATTTATTGTAGTAAATAATTATAAATAATAGATACATTATTTGACAATAATGATGATAATTACATTAATTAGTCGAACTACATTATGATTAGTGTAAAAAAATTAAATATGGATTTTAGTTTTAGATTTTAAGTTTTAAATAATCTGATTATTTATATACATTTTTTGGAAATTAATTTAATCACAATAATTCTATGATAATTATTGTACTTGTTTTTTATACACCTATGGATGATTGATGTATTATCATATTTACATATACCTTAATACAAGGCTAATATATGATAATAGTTTTTTTCAAACCATGTTTAATTAATCCACGAGAATAATACACACACACACCCACACACACATATACCATTATGAATGTGAAGTACATGATGTATACATAAGGCTTACTATACATAATTGTTAGTTACCATGACATAAAACACATGATTCCCCCTATACAAAATTAGTAACATGGATAACTTAATGTGTAAATAAGTATTAGTTATCATGTTTGGTCACTTTTGCAACTAATGGGCCATATGAAGGCATTCTAAGAGGAAAATAACATGAAAAATCATCTCATTGGAAGAATGAAAAACCTATAAATAATTGCAACATAGTCATAAATATGACCAAAAAATGTGTGATGTGATTTTTAGTCACAAATGTATCCAATGTTAGTTGTAAACGACAATTAGTTACATATAGTCACAAATCATTTGGTTACATTTTAGCCTTTTTCTACTAGTGACAATGCTTCTATTGATGAAAAGATCCTTTCTTTTCTTGGGCATCAAGCTCTCTTTGTCCATATATATATTCTCGTGCATTGAAGCATAGAGAAAACTAGTTTTATTATGTTAATTTTTTCTCAATGCCAAATGTCTTTTAATAGGGAGTTGGGCGAAAGGTCACATCTTGATATGAATAATGTTTCTTGGAAGTTGAATCATTTTTGTTCACCATCTATCACAAAACTTAGGATTTAATGTTTTTGACAAATCATCAAATAACTTGATAGTTTTCAAAATCTAATCTTGGGGTTTTTCAAATAGAAAGAACATATTTTCATCATTATGACATTGTTGGCTTTGACAACCTCAATAAATATTTGTTTTTAAAAACTAGAACCATGCATATATGCCAATGTTTGTAGAGCATGGCACAATGGTTGTTGTCATGTTTACTAAGTAGCATTTGCAATTGAGGTGTCAACATAATATGTAAGACAACTCAACATTCATTTTTTGCCTTCAACATGTAGTCATAGTCAAAAGATAGTCTTGATGTGCAGTTGCAACAAAAATTGGTCCCAATCTCAATGTCATCCATCCATGTGGATCTATCATACATCATTATGTTTTTGTAATTGACCAAAGTAGTTGAACATGGGACACATCACCTAGAAAGGTTTGATTATAGACTATGTAAATTTCCAAGTCAACATTTTAACTAGAATTCAATTGTAAACCATGGGGGTGCTAAAAATATTCCATGAGCTTCAAAATATTTGGGATTCGCCTTCATTTGTCCACCATAAGAGTAGGTGGCTCACTTTACTTGGAAATTGTGAATAAGTTTTTTAAATATTCAAAAAAATACAATTGAAATGTAGTTGAAGATGACGTCAAGTTGAAAGTGGGTTGGTTGAAAAAAAAGGGTTTTCTACTAATGATACAATTGGCAATGGATGAAATTAATTATCTCAAATTGAAACACCTTAACAAATTAAGTTCCTTGAATGCATTAAATTGGCCAATAAACGTAAGTAATTCTTGTAAGTTCATACAAATGACGCTCCCACAACTAAAACTTTTGGATTGCATTTAATTGGCCAATGTACATGTAAATCACTCTTACAAGCTTATTCACACAACTCAAGATTTTCAAGTGCATTCAATGACCAATAGATGAAAGTAGTTATTTCAAATTGGAACACCTTGACAAATGAAACACTTTGAGTGCATTCAATTTGCCCATAGATGAATGTAGTTTTTGACGATGCTTTGAAGTTGTAGAAGTTTTAGAAATAAACTTTTGGAGTGCATTCAATTGGCCAATAGATGAAGGTAGTTCTTTCAAGTTGGAACACCCTACCAAAGCAATCTTTTGGAGTACATTCAATTGGTACTCCAAAGAAGGCAAATCACAAGGGGAATGAGAAGAAATCAAGTACTTGAACCTTCCCCCCCAATTGTGAAAAACATATTAAATAAGGAGAAGGGAGGAACACTTGAAAGAATGCCTAGCCTAGATGAACCTTCACCTATAATAACAACACACCTCAAAATAAAGGTTGTTTATGCTCGCTACAATGCCACCAACACCCTCTGCATGTAAAAT
>Ga0116231_10011248_pt1 | contig 13894 bp, 8 predicted proteins | sample S1TSphgellanicum_2_FD_89695 | JGI IMG/M metagenome (GOLD analysis project Ga0116231, IMG submission 89695) | Host-associated microbial communities from peat moss isolated from Minnesota, USA - S1T2_Fd - Sphagnum magellanicum MG | ecosystem: Host-associated > Plants > Peat moss > Unclassified... | reverse complement strand
GACTCTTTGGATCAACTCCAGATGAAGAAGTGGCAAGTGTCATCATGCTCACAGGACAGCAGGGAATGACATTGAACCGTCCTGCAGGCCGTCGTGAAATGTTTTGTAGCTCCACCTTTGCCTAGAATCCTAAATTGCTGCAGCCACAGAATCAACATATGGATCTATCCATCTATCGATCGATCAATTCTTACTATGTCCACCTCACTAAACTTCTGCGGGCAATCTACAAAGTTGGAAGGACGCAAAACAAAAGCTCGTGTTTTTGCTCATGTTTTTGTGGCAGCTTACCAAAAACCGTGAGAATCAAGCAAGGAGTTTTTTCATTCTGATCAGTAAGGAGAACTGCACCTGGAATTATTATTCTAGAGTATGTTGTTGTTGTTATAGGGATTGATGAGGATCGAGTCTTAAAAGTAAGGTATTGTGCAATTGGTCTACTACTATGATCTGCTTTGAGAGCAGATCCAGGACAAGGTGGCTTCAACATTTGGGTGCTTCAAAGAGTCAAGGTTCAGAGGGGAAATATTGGTTGAGAAATGTGACGATTGTCGGGAATTTTTTCGGGTCTAGGAATGACAGATCTCACCTGGTTTTCTTGAAGAGATCAAGCGGCCCAGCATGCTCCACCGCAGTGACGATGGTGATGGTGATGATAGCGTTGAGGAAGAAGAAGATGAAGTGCCATCCACACTAGTAGCATCAACACCCTCCATTACCTCTCTCTCTCTCTCTCTCTCTCTCTCTCTCTCTCTCACTTGACCTTGGAAAACAGACACAGAGAGAGAATAAAGCAAGCCCAATTCACAGATTGCAGATCAGAGAACTTCTCTTCAAAACAACAGTCGCATACCACAAATCTGATAGAAATCTGTTTTGCCCATCAATTCTCTCACTCTCTCAAGTTGCCCAGACTTTTTTTCACAAAAAACCCAGAGAAACCCAACTGCAGATTTTCGGCCATCTCCCTCCATCCACTGTTTCTGCCTAAACCCTAAACCGTACCAAGAACTGCAACCTGAAACCTAAACCCTTTTCTTTTCCTCCCTATTTTCTTTTTCTTCTTCTTCTTCTTCTTCATTACTTAGATTTTCTTCTTGTTTTCTTGTTTCTTTTCTCTTATGCAACAACGAGCTCATAGGGTAACTTGCTCCTCTTTATTTGTTTGTTTGGCAATGGAGTTCGTCAATGCGTTTTTCGTGTTCAAGGGGTGTGAGAGAGCCCTCAACACCTTTCTTCTAACATCATCACCCCTCCTCCAAGCTTCAACAATCCTCAAAGTAAGTTTCATTCTTGGGAACTTTTTTTTAAAAAGTTCATGTGACTTCAATTGCAATTTTTAAACTTTTTTGTGAGGTTCTTGTTGGATATCAACTTCATATCAAATTATTTAAGTTATTTTTATCAAGTTATATTTATTTGAAATATTTGTGTTACGAACATATACTTTTGGAACTATGAAGTATGGTAAATAAATTTACTTAAATATTTATATTTAAGTTTAATGTGAAATATTTCAATGCTTGGAATGATAGTTTTGTTTATGTGCTTTTTAATGTAGGTAACATTTGCATGGGGTGTTCACTTCCTATTTAAAGTAGGCAAGAGTTCAAGGTTGAAACATAGGTCTATATCAACATATGTGTGATCTTAAGGTTAGGTGGAAAGCTACTAGTAAAAATTAGTGTTTTTATTATCTCTATTTTTTTATCCATCTATTGTCAATTTCTAATATGGTATTAACATGAGGTTGCTTTTGAGGAAGGAGAAATTGAAGTTGTTTTTTGTACAATTTTTGACAACTTTGAAACATTGGGTGTGTTTTTAATTTTTTAACTTTTTGTTGAAAGTTTTCAAAGCTTTAAGTGCTTTATTATTGGGTATTGTTCTTTTCACAATCATGGCATTCATTTTTGATGTTTGATGTATTGAGAAATTGCATGGCAACAACTTTCATACAGGGAAGATGAGGATGGAACTTTTCCTACATGAAAAGGATTTGTGAAAAATCACCTTGAAAGAATTATTATTACTAAAAATTGAATTTTGAAAGATTGTTCTTAAAAAAGGCATTTTTGAACATTGTTTGTTCATGAAGAAAGACAAACTAGCTCATGAAACAATTTTTCTAAATGTTAATTTTATGTTGCATCATTTAGCTCATGCAAAATTTGCAAAAGATTCATGAAATAATCTTTGTGCAACATTTGAAAAAAAAAATGTCGATAACAAATTACAACTATGTCAAAAGCTTTACAATCTTATGATGGAAGAAGGCACCTTAATGCAAATTCGTATTGACAAGCTTTGAATGATTGTAAGTTAGTTAGTAAACATTGATCATCAAGTTTCTTATGAAGATTTGACATTCACATTTTAAAGGAATTTGTCACCATCCTATCATACGCTATTAGATTCATTTAATATTTGCATTGATCAATTATTGCAAGAAGAATTGTAATGTATGCGAGATATACAATTTAACTATGGTATAAAACATGAAACACTAATTGTTAAAGGTGTTTTTGGGGAATTCAAAAGAGGTGTAGATTGGAGGAAGTTCAAGAATGAAAAAAAAAGAAAAAATGAACTTGTTACAATTGTGACATTAAAGGTCATTTTGCAAAAAAATATCACAAGAATAAACAAAATTAGAAGAACAAATTCAAAGGTTTTTCACAAATAATCATAATAAACAAAATTGAATTTCTTATGACTGTTTTATCTATTTTTTTAATTTGCATGAATGCATGGTTTGTTAATTTTAAAGCTTTATAACATCTGACTTTTTGGAAAGAAATATTCTCAACCTTTGAAGAGTTTACGTTGAATCATAAAGTATATATTGGAGGCAATAGTATGTTTGATGTATGTGGAAAATGCATTATTGTCTTCAACTTACCAAATGGGATTTTCATGTAATGGAGATGTGTTGTATGTCTCAAAGTTGATAAATTTTTGAATTGGTTAGTTAAGTAACATAACAAGGCTTTGAGGTGGAATTTGAAATCACTTAATGTTGGTTGAAGTCTTCTGATTCAAATAAGGTGATTGTTGAAGTTATTAAAAAAAAAAGATTATATAAGTTGGTTGGAGTTGTTTAATCATTAATTCCATAATGTAACACTGTTTGATTAAAAGGAATGACTTGTGACATCAAAGATTTAGACATGTTTATATGTAAACTTTAATAACCATGGAAAGAAATAACCTCATTGAAGGCATGGAACTCAATTGAGATCATGACTTGAGTTTTTGTGATGGATGTGTGTATGGTAAACACCATTATACCCTTTTTTTTTAAAGTGGGGTTCTCATGCAAAGGAATTTTTTAGGATTGTGCACACAAACATGTGGTCCCATGGCAACATTTCATAAATAGGCAAAATATTTTCTAACTTCATAGATGATTTCTTTAGGAAAACATTTTAAAATACAATGAAAATTAAATTTGGTGTTTAATAAGCTTAAAGTTTTCAAAATTTTGATAAAAAATCACATGTTATAAAAAATAAAATTAAGGTAATTAGATGTGATGAAAGAAGAGAATATACTTCTAAAATTTTCAATACATTATGCAAAGAGAATGACATTATGAAGCAAATAACCATTCCATACACGTTACAACATAATGATGTAGTTAAAAAAAATTTGAACACTAGTTGAAAATGTGTGATGTATATTTCAACATATGAAATTGAATCATATATTGTGGGCAAAAGTAATGGAAATTACAACATATATCCAAAATTGAATCCCTACCAAAGCAATTTCCAACATGACACCAAAAAAAGTTTAATGTGGATACAAACCTTTCACAAGTCATTTACATGTTTTTGATTATGTTGCATCTATTCATGTACCAAAGGAAACAAGGACAAAGTTGGATACCAAAGGTGTCAAATGCATATTCATGGGTTATTGTGAAAAAATTAAAATGTATAAATTGTACAACCAATAAGTCTATGTTATTATCAATTGTGATGTTATCTTTGATGAATTCATAAAATTTAACAGGGAAATAATGGTTTCAAGGTTGGATTATTGATTTTAAAAAATGGTTTTAAATCAAAAATTAAAGATGGAAGATGATTTTGTTTTCAACAAATGAAGGAAAATCCAATAGTGGTTGGGAAAGATGTGAAATCCTTCATGTTTTTTTCTATTAATGTTGATGAACCCCATTTTTTTGTGAAAACTTTGAATGGTGAAAATTCACAACATTGGAAAAAGGCCATGGATTTTAAATTTTAGTTTATACAAAACAATAAGACTTGTCTAAATATTTATTTCTCTTCCACCCAATTGTAAACTAATGAATTACAAATGGATCTTCTAGATCAAATATAATGTTGATGGATTTGTGGCAAGACACAAGGTTTGTTTGGTGGCCAGGGGACTTACACAGGTTGAAGGTATTAATTTTAATGAAACCTTTGCCTTTATTGCATGGATGGAATCAATTTGAATTATGCTTGTAGTTGCAACCATTGAAGATTTTGAAATGCATCAAATGGATGTTAAAATTTTGTCTTTATGAATAGAGATTTTAGAAAGAACATATATATTCGATAACCTAAAGGCTTTGTGATCAAAGGTAATGAAAATATGGTATATAAACTTCAAAAATCTTTGTAAGATTTGAAGTAATCTCTTTGTGAATGTAACCAAAAGATTAATGCATATTTCTTATCTCAAAAGTTTGATAAGAGTTTTGCCAACCATAATGTTTATTTAAAAAGAATTCAAATTTTTTTTAATGTGATCATAACTTTATATGTTGATGATTAATTGTGGCCTCTAATGACTTGACTTTGTTGAAAAAAACAAAGGGTAATTTTTAGAAGAAAATTGAAATGGTGGATCTAGGTGGAATTTAGTATTGCTTAAGGATATAAATAAATTAAATTTGACAAGACCAAATGATTTATTTAAATCAAAGCAAGTACATTGGAACTATATTTAAGCAATTTGGAATGGCAAAAAATAAACCAATACAAATTCCCTTCATGACCAATTATAAACTTTCAAAGGATTTGGGTTCTCAAAATGGTACAGACTTGAAAGTAATTTGGGTTATCCATCCCATTTCAAAATGTTATTGGAAGTTTCATGTATGCAATGGTATGCAAAAAATTTGATATTGGACATGTTGTGGGGTTTGTGAGTTAATTTATGGCTAATTTCGAACAATCACATTAGATTGTAGTGAAACGAATTTTCATTATTTGGAAAGCATAATGGATTTTTTGTTATGTTTGAAAAGAAGCATCAAGGATGATATTATGGGCAAGGTGCATTTTGACAAAGATGTTAATCGTAACCGAAGTTATGCACACTTTGAAAAGAACATAAACCATAATCAGGGTTTTAAAAAAAACATGAAAGTCAAACTCATTTTGATGAAAATGTAAACCATAACCAAAGTTTGAAAAGGAACATAAAGGGCCATGTGCGTTCTAATGAAAATGTGAGCCATAGCTAGGGTTCAGAAAAGACATGAAGGGCTAGGCACATTCTAACAAAATTGTAAGCCATAATTAGGGTTATAAAAGGAACATGAAACACCATGCGCATTTTAATGGGAATATAAATAATAGTCATGGTTCCAAAAAGAATATGAAAAGCCATGCACATTTTCATAAGAATATAAGCGATAGTCAAAGTTAAACATGTTTTGAAAGGAATGTAAACCATATCCAAGGTTCTAATAAGAACATGAAAGGTTGAATGCGTTTTGAAAAAGGTGTTTATCATAACCAAGGAAGTGACTAAAAAATATTGGCCAAATGCATTCCAAAATGAATGTTTACCAAATAAAATATTCCAATATTAAAGATTATGATATTGTTTATGGAGGCACACAAACGTGTGCCTATAATGTTGCAAATTGGGCTAGCAATATGGATGACTATAAATCCACATTAGGTTTTTTTTTTTAATTGGGAAATTATGTTATTAATTGGAATAGTAAAAAATAAACTTCTATTGTTATGTCATCAACAAAAGTTAAATATATCATAGCTTCACAAAAAACAAGGCAAACAATGTGGCTTTCATCATTTTTTGGGAACATTAGTGTTCCACAAATGAAACCCATTGTCATATATGATGATGATCAAAATTGTATATATTTATTAAAGAACCAAATCTTTCATGTTCGCATGAAGCATATCAATATTCATCATCATTTGGTGCGAAATTTTTTTTTAAAAAGATTTTTTTAAGTTGGTGTATTACAACACAGAAAATAAGGTTGTAAATATTTTGACCAAGGGATTTTCTATTGACAAGCACAAATATTTTTTACATTTGATGGGTGAGATTAAGTACATAACTTGATGGTTCATTTAATGGGGGTGTTGGATATCAATTTTTTACTAAATTATTTAAATTATTTTTATCAAGTTATAGTTATTTAAAATATTTGTGTTACATGCACATACTTTTGAGACTATGAAATACATTAAATAAGTTTATTTAAATATTTTAAATTAAGTTTAATATGAAATATTTCAATGCATGAGATGATGGCCTTGGCCATATGCCTTTTAGGCTAGGTAACATTTATATGGGGGTATTCACTTCCTATTTAAATTAAGGAAAAACTCATGGGTGAAACACAAGTTTGTAACAACATATGTGCAATCCTAAGGTTAGGCGAAAAGCTTGTAGTAAAAATTAATGTTTTTATCATTTTTATTTTCTCATTGATCCATTGTTAATCTCCAACATTTTCTTGTATTATTTAGTGATTTTTTTAATTTTCTTATTGTAAAAGATTAAATTGTTTTTGATAGAATGTGTTTGGCAAGGTAAAAGGTCCAAATGTGTTCGTATTGGTGAATTGTGTTTGGAAAATTAAAAGGTAAATTAACATTTGATGCAAAAGCACTCATCTTCTGATCAATTTTATATCGTTTCATCATTCAAATGACCTTTTCCATTTGGAAGATCAATTTCAGTAAAATGTGATAATAATAATTAAGATTCTAAAAATGTCATTAGGCCAAAACATGGTTTTCATGACCAAGACAACTTACAACTATTGTCCAAATATAATCATGTAATCATATTTATATTTCAATTGTTGTCCTTATTTTGACTACAACCATTATTAAAATTACATGACTATAAATATGACTATAAGTAATTATATGACTATAAATTACAACTACACAATTAATAATCATGTTGAATATAGTTGACATTGTTTGACCAACTATAAAAAATTAAATAAATATGAAAATGTAATTAGTTTTAGTACAAATCGGCTTACATTTAACCTAGGTTTGGCTTTGGTTTGACCTACTTTAACCTCTATATTTTATTTGATTGAATATAAACTTATAGGTTTAACATCCTCAATTTAACTTTTAATATTAACTTCCATTAAATTTAGTTTATAAGTTTAATTTAAGTGACCTCATTTAATTTATGTACATTTGTTTAATTTAATTTAGCAAATAACTTACTGTTGCCCTAATTGTTTTTAGGTAATCCAATCCAACCAAATTTAACTGAAATTGATTAAATTAACATAATTTAACCTAAATATTTTGAATTAACCAAATTTAACCAAGTTTTGATTACTTTACTTTAAATATCCAAATTTTATCATGTTTCACCTAAATAATTTAATTTTGTCAATTTTTGCCTAAATATTTTAATTTCATCAGATTTGCCAACTAAACCCAATTCTTTCAAATAACCTAAATTAGCCAAATATAACTTAATTTAACCAAATTTAATTAGGTTTTGGCAAGCTTAACCGAGTTTAACCAAGTTTAATTTAAATAATCTATTTAAACCAAATTTAACTTAAATAATTTACTTTTCCCAAGTTTTGCCTAGTATAACTTAATATAGCTTAATATAGCCTAATTTATCCAAATATAACCTAATATAACCAAGTTTAATTTAAATAACCTACTTTTGCCAAAGTTGGCATAATATAACCAACTTTATTCTAAATAACATATTATAATCAAGTTTGGCTTAATATAACCAAGTATCACCAAATATAGCTTAATTAAACCAAGTTTAACCTAAATAAATTAATTTTGTCAAGTTTAATTTAATATAACTAAGCTTACCATAAATAACCTACTTTAGCCAAATCTAACATAGTATAACTTAGTTTAGCCAATGGTAGTTTAATATAACCAAATATAGCCTAATTTAACCAAGTTTAACCTAATATAATTTAGTTTAATTAAGTATAAATTTAGTATAACCAAGTTTAGTCTAATATAACCAAGTATAACATAATTTAACCAAATTTAACCTAAATAACCTACTTTTGTCATATTTAACTTAATATAGCCTAATTTAATCAAGTATAATTTAATATTGTTAAGTTTAGCCTAATATAACAAAATATAGCTTAATTTAATTAATTTAAACCTAAATACCTTACTTTTGCCAAGTTTAATTTAATATAACCAACTTTAGCCAAATATAGTTTAATATATACAAGTTTAGCCTAATATAGCCAAGTATAGCCTAATATAACCTAATTTAACCAAATATAGCCAAGTTTAATATAATATAACCAACTTTAACCAACTTTAACTTAATATAACCTAGTTTAACCAAATATAATTTAATATAGCTAAATTTAGCTTAATGTAATCAAGTATTTTAAAATATAATTGAATTTAACTAAGTTTAACCTAAATAACATACTTTGGCCAAATTTAACCTAGTATAACCTAATTTAATAAAATATAATTTAATATAGCCAAATTTAACCTAATATAGCCAAGTATAACCTAGTTTAATCAAATATAGCCAAGTATAATTTAAATAACTTAGTTTTGCCAAGTTTAGCTTAATATAACCTAGTTTAACTAAGTATAATTTAATATAGTCAAATTTAACTTAATATATTCAAATTTAACCAAGTATAACCGAATTTAATCAAATTTAACTTAATTACTTTACTTTTGCCAAGTTTAACATAATTTAACGTAATTTAACCTAATTTAATGTAGCCAAATTTAAGTTAATATAGAAATGTATAGCCAAGTTTAACCTAAATAACCTGCTTTTGCCAAGTTTAACTTAATATAACCTAGTTTAGCCAAATATAATTTAATATAAACAAGTTTAGTTTGATATGATTTAGTTTAGCCAAGTTTAATTTAATCTAATCAATTATAGTTAAGTTCAACCTAAATAACTTACTTTTGCCAAGTATAGCTTAATATAACCTAGTTTAACCAAATATAATTTAGTATTGCCAAGTTTAGCCTCTATACCTTGTGCAAAATGATCACCATCATAAGAAAATAACCCAAAGAAAACAATGGACTATAAATAAGAAAAGAAATCATGTCAAATCATGAAGACAAAGTGAGTGTGGAATAGGGAAGGGATATTGAGAATAAAATTTTAAAAAATACACACAAATGAAATTAGGGTTGAAAAAATGCAAATGGATTTGTCAACTTAACTTTAAGAGAAGAAAATGGATGTTTGGTTTCCCAAAAACTTATAGGGCAATGTTGATATTAAAACTAGACTTTATATATTGGCTAGTTTTTGAATCATTGCACTAATAGAAAAATGCCTTTGTTTTACTAGTCTTTGTAACTAGTTTTTAATCTTAGGCAACAGTTACGACTAAAATCCTTTTAGTTGCCTTGGACAAATCACATAGGACAATAATTATAGGCAACATGGATTGTGAATGTAAAAAAAATACAATTTCATCCTTTAACTTATTGTATTTGTATTTTCATTTGTGACTTACCATGTGACCTAAACAACAAATGATGTGTTGTCACATGGCAATATTAAAAATATTTAATCTTGAAAATATATATCCACATCATTCATTTTGGATGGTTTTAATATATGACACGTGGAAAAATAACATATTTCCAGGTGGCATATAAAAATTATGTCCATTTATGTTTAAGGCCAATTATATCCATTTATTTTTTGAAAGCAAATTTTTTGATGACACGTGGCATGTTGAAACACTATTTTATATTTAATATTTTAATTAATTAATTAAATTCAGATTATTTAATTTAAATTCAATAGGTAGGTTTAGGCTAGTCAAGTAGGTTTACTTGACAATCCTATTTTTATCTTGGGTTTTAGCCTTTAAGGTTAAGCCTCGTTTATTGGCTCATCCCTTGAATGACACTTTCACTTTCAAGCCTTCTAATACACCTATTTATACTACATATGAAAATAATGAAAGACAAACAAATGGATTAAACATCTTAGTTGCAAGTGTCACCAACCCAATCACAACTTATTTGTAACTACTTCCTAGTACCCAATGTGCTATTCTAGTTTACTTTACCTATTAACTATCTCCATTATTATAAGTAATAAAAGTTAATAAATAATAATAGTATATTATTATTATTATTATTATTGTAGCTAGTACATAATCTAGCTAGTGATTTTATTATTATTATTATTGTCTCATTCGTTCTAGCAATAATCATAATAATCAATACATAATCACATTGATACTAAATACAAGTTAAAAAAAAAATTCAAAACCTATAATATGCCTTTAATAATAATTCATGTCATAATATAAAATATAATATTAATTTTTAAAATTTACATTCTCTTACTACAACAAATATTTAGTAATAACAATAAGAACATTGATTAAATTATTATTGAAGCTAGTGGCTAGATATTTTTTCATTAATTAGTTTTCTTTCTATCTCATTTGTTATAGTTTTTATTATAAAATTTCCAAATTGAAATATCACATTTTAGAATTCAAATATCAAATTTCAGAATCAAATAATGTTTTTCAAACTTCAACTTTCAACTTTCAAATTCAAATTAAAAAATTTCATAATTCAAATATATAATATAAAATTGAAATATTTTTATTTCAAATAATAAATTTCAAAATTGAATTATCGATTTTCAGATTGAAATAAGTATTTTAAATAACATTTACATATCCATTTTTACTCAATTAATACTTTTAAAAATTCAAATATTCATTTTTAGATTCAAATAATTTTTTTCACACCTGAATATCAATTCATGGGTTCAAATAAAAGTTTCCAAATTAAAATAAAATTTTTAAAAATTATAATTATAATTTTCAGCTTTGAATAATAATTATCAGAACTGAAATATCAATATTCAGATTCATATAAAAAATTTCAGAACCAAATATCAATTTTCAGAATTGGAAAATCGATTTTCAGATTCAAATTACAAATTTTAAAACTCAAATTACAAATTACAAATTGAAATTACAATTTTCAAAATTGAATATTGATTCTCAAATGCAATAAGTTTTTTCAAATTCAAATAATATATCAAATAATGTTTTTCAAAATTTAAATATTTATTTTCATAATTCACATTACATTTTTAAAAAGTCAAATATCAAATTTTTAGAATTGAAATATAGCATTTTAGAGTTTCAAATAAAAATTTCAAGATAAAAGTAAAAAAATCAGAATTTAAATACTAAATTTTAAATTGAAATAAGAATTTTGGAATTTCCATAACAAGTTCCATAATTGAAATCCTAATTCTCAGTTTCGAAATAACAATTTAAAAATTCACAAACAAGTTGTAGAATTGAAAGATTAATTTTCAGAATGAAATAATTTTTTTTGAATTTACATAACAATTTTTATAGTTCAAATATTAAGTTTCATATTCGAAATATCAATTTCGAAATTCAATATATGAACATTGTACATACATATGCATTATTAATATACAAAAAAAGACATATTTATCATACGGATAATATATCTTAAATACAATTTGAATACATACATAAAAATATTCCCCTAAGTCACCATAGAATATCTCTAGTTCAATGCAACCAACTTGGTGATTATTACGACTAATGCAACATATAAACCTATTGATGGATGAAAATAGACATAAAAACCATTCAACCCATATGATGAAATTATCAATAATCATAACAAAGTCACAACAATGATCAAAATAGTTAAAATTTGATTTTATAGTTGCAAAAACTTTCAAAATTAGGCACAAACAACTATAAATCACATGTAGTCACAAATGTAATGGTTACATTTGGGTTGATTTCTACTAGTGTTGGTTGATGTCTAATATTTCATGTGAAATGATAATTATTATCAATTTGAAACTCAACATGCTTCTTATAACAATGCAATAGGTCAATAACATGATTTAAACTTCAGTTTTGAAGCACATCATTGTGAAGACAAATGTTGTTAGAAATGGCACAAACATATTTTGAAAGTCCTTTATTTACTGCTTTTGCTTAGGTTTTGTTTAGGGCTTTGTAACATAGTTGATCTCTCAATCTTGTTCCATTTTATTTCCAAAAGTTGATTCCCTTTGTCACAAATGACATCTCCAACATTATGACCAAACACCATCATCAACATCATGGCCGATATCATCACTAGCATCATACCCAATGTCATCATGGATGGAGATATGCACATTCACCTTTCATCCATTGTACATCCATAATGTAATTACAAATGTGTCCAAGAAGGTTCCTTGAAATATTTTGAGATATTTTCCTTGAGCTAGGTCCCATAACATGTATAAGTAAATGTAATTCCCTTCACATTACTTTTAGTCCATTCAACATAAGTTTAAAGTATAATCTTGCACCATAGCCTTGTTGTTTTCATGTTTTCATGCATTTTATCATATTGTGATGTAGCCAAGGTGGAAATCATTGATAAATCAATCTTAAAAAAAGGATATTAGTATAGATTTAGTTAAAAATATTGCTGATTTTTCTAAAAATATGTAATATATAATATCTTTATAATATTAATGTATTAGTATAAGTTTGGCTTACAAATTTTCATATTTTTATATATGCTTAAATAAATGGTTAAGATTTGGGGAATAATAAAACTTACATTTTATTTATCTTAGTTGCAAATTATTTTGCATGATAATAATTTTTTTCTTCAAAATTCATTTAATAAAAGCTTATTTTAGGTTACATCGGTTGTAGATAGGTAAGTATAAATCAAGTCATGAAAGCATATTTTTTCTTTAATTTTTTTTTTTAATTTAGTTATAATTAAAAAATCCTTCAAGACTATATTTACACACACACACACACACATACCTTTGAAAACCTTTTAAGAATAAATTTTCATTTGCTTCATTTGAACAAAACATGAAAAAAAGAGACGAATGTCAAAACTTGAGTTTATAAAATAATTTGAAAATAAGCATGTTATGCGCATTTTTTAACACATTATGCAAAAAATTGTCAATTGATCTATAATGATTTGCACTTCAAGTTCTTAGTGCTTTCATACCCCAAACTTGATCCTCCCATAACCAAATTTGGTTCTTTAAATCTTGATAAGTGAATATTTCCACTATGCTCCTTGGCAATTATGGTGCACTCAAAATTCTTTTGCACTCACTTGGTTTTGTTAGATATTTTTGTACTAGATGGCCTCCCCCCTCCCCCACAAATTACCCCCTCTCTACTAGCCTTACCCCCTTTAATTTGCATCTAATACATTGTTCATATTCACATATTGTCAAAAATCATGTTCAATAAACACAATTTTGGTCACTATTAGGAATGTATGATTGTAACCAAAAATGAGGGTCCAAAAATCCTACAGCCCATACGCCATCTCCCACGAACCCTGATTCTCATGCTCTATCAATCTGCTTCACATCTACAGACACCTAACCTCTCCTGACTTGGACTATTTTTCTGCTATCGCTCACTGATCTACTTGCAGCTTGAAGACCGATAGTCTCAACAACACAACGCTTGACACAACACACAGCTCTGGTCATGCCTTACACACAGATGCGTCAGAGAAAATGTTCGGATCTCATTCACAAATTATATACATAATCCGAGAGCACAAGCACTGCCCTCGAACACAGTTTC
>Ga0116231_10011247_pt1 | contig 13895 bp, 10 predicted proteins | sample S1TSphgellanicum_2_FD_89695 | JGI IMG/M metagenome (GOLD analysis project Ga0116231, IMG submission 89695) | Host-associated microbial communities from peat moss isolated from Minnesota, USA - S1T2_Fd - Sphagnum magellanicum MG | ecosystem: Host-associated > Plants > Peat moss > Unclassified... | reverse complement strand
GTCAAGGATGGCCGAAGGCCACCGCGAAGCGGCGCGCAGCGTCCTTTACCGCCCCTGCACGCGGTGGCACAATGGTATGCAAAGAGGGCGTCGGAAGCGTAACGAAGATAATGGTTGCTACGTCGTTTGGATTTTCGTCCACGAGGGTCGGCCAAAGGCGGGTGAGAAAGTTTTTTGAAAAAACAAAAAATTTTTGATCATTTGGTGCAGCGCCGGTCGGACTGGCGTTTCTCCTTCAGAACGCACAGGCAAAACTCAAACGCTCAGTCCGCACACAAACCGAAGCCGCCAGATCCACGCCGCGCGGCACCCGCGGCCGCGTCTTCAGCGCCAGCTCATCTGAAAACCGCGGCCAGCCGCCGGCCGCCAGCGTGTCCAGGCTTGGCGTTGGCGCGCCGAACCTCGCCGCGAAATTCCACGCCGCGATCAGCGTGCTGCTGACGAAGCGGCGCGTCTGTTCCACAGGAATGGTTTCGATGAACATGAGCGGATCATCCGTCCTGGCGGCAGCCCAGCGCAGCAGCGCCGACGGGCCGGCGTTGTAACTCGCCAGCACGCGCAGCAGATCGTCGCCGGCGAAGGCGGGGCGGGCCAGGAAGGTCAGATATTGCTGCCCGAGCCGCAGATTCTGCGCCGGGTCGCGCAGCGCGTAGGCCGCCGCCGCCTCGCGCCCCATCGCGCCGGCGGCAACCGGCGTGAGCTGCATCAGCCCATGCGCGCCGGCGGCCGAGCTGGCCCCGGTCTCGAAGCGCGATTCCACCCAGGCGACGGCATAGACCAGCGCCGGGTTGAGGCTGAACCCGCCGCGCGGCCGCAACGCCGGCACCGGCAGCAGCGCCGCCCCGCCGGCCGCCGCCTCCGCCAGGTCGGCGACCAGATGGTTCAGCCCGGCAGCATCGGCGACCAGGGCGATGGCGCGTTCCAGCGCGGCGTCGGATTGGGACTGCGCCCAGAGCAGGCGCAATTCCGCCTCGGCGCGGGCGGGTTCGCCCACTTGCAGCAGGGCAAACGCCCGCCTGCCGTGCGGCGTGGCGGCCACCGCCTCCAGGTCGGCTTCGGCCAGTGTCGGGTTCGGCAGCGATGGCTGCGGATGCAGGCCGAGCAGCGAGCGGGCGAGCATGCCGTGCAGCGTCTGCGGATCGGCCGCCGCGCGCAGCAGCCAGTTGCGCCAGCCGGCCAGGTCGCCATCGTGCAAATGCGCCCGCGCCGCCCAGTAGGCCGCCGCCGCCCGCTGCGACGCGCCCGCACCTTCCGCCAGGGAGGCCGCGCCGAACAGGGAGGCGGCGGTGGCCGCATCGCGCAGCCGCCAGGCGGCGAGGCCGGCGACATAGGCGGAGGCGCCGTCGCTGCCCTTGGATTTCTCCCAGGCGGTCCGGCCGATGCGCAGCGCCGCCGAATCGTTGCCCCGCAGCAGGGCGGCGCGGGCCGCGGCCCCGCCGTGCCCGCTGTCGGCACCCGGCACGGCCGACGCCAGGCTCGCGCTGGGCGGCGGCGCGGGCTTTGGTGCGTCCGCCGGGAGTTTGCGGAGCAGCAGCGCATAGATCGCGCAGGCGTCCGGCTGATCGGCGTAGCGGCCGAGCCAGCCGGCCAGGTCGGCGGCCGTGGCGCGGCTCGCTTTCGCCAGATAGCGGTCCGCCAGAATGTGGCCGAGCAGGGTCTGGTCGGTCAGCCGCCCGGTTTCGATGACGGCGGCGGGCACGCGGCCGGCGCGCTGGAGGGCGAAGATGCGCCTGATGCGCGCCGCCTCGCTGGGGGGCAGCGGTTGCGGCAAGCCGATCCCGCTGGCGCCGGCCGGGGCGTGAAGCCTCGGCATGACCATGGCGGTCTCTTCCGGTGGTGTCGCCGATCCACGCGCGGTCTCGCCCTGGGCGGGACGCCATGCGGCGCCGGCCAGGAGGGCCGCTCCCGCCAGAATGGCGCGGGCAGTGGACAGGCGGGAGATGGAAAGTCCGATCCCTCGCATGGCGCCTCCATGCCGCAAAGATTTGGCGGATGCAAGGCCAGTCGAACCGCGGCTGTTCAGGGGCGGCGGGCAGTAGTGGCTAGAGCGTTGATAATCAAGATTGTGCAATGCGATGGTATAGGCTCAGCAGGTCTGTCCATGCCTCGCGCTTTGCTGCGGGTGTATGCATGAGATAGGCCGGATTGAACATCGGCAGCGTGGGTACAACTGCGTCTAAACCTTCAATAATTGTGTCTCGCCAACGGCCTCGCATGCGGCGGATGCCCTCGTCGCGACCGGTCAGGGTGCGGGTGGGGAGTTGGCCGAGGGTGACCAGCAGGCGCGGGGCGCGCAGGGCGATGTGGCGGGTGAGAAAAGGGGCGCACATGGCGATCTCGCTCTCGGTCGGCGGACGGCCGCCGGGCGGGCGCCAGGGGACCAGGGTCGTGAGCAGAATTTTGGCGCGGTCCAGCCCGATGGAGGCGAGCATGCGGTCGAGCAGCACGCCGGCGGGGCCGCTGAAGGGGATGCCGGTCCGGTCATCCTCCTCGCCGGGCGCCTCGCCCACGAACATGACGCCGGAGGCCATGGCGCCGTCGGCAAACACCAGGTTGGTGGCGGTGGCGGCGAGCGGGCACTCCTGGAAGCCGGCCAGGGCGGCGCGCAGCTCATCGATGCTGGCCGCGGCTGCCGCCACGGCCCGCGCCCGCGCGGCCGCCGTGGGTTGCTGCGCCGGGGCTTCGGGGGCCGGCCGGAGCATGGGCGCGGGGCGCGGCGGCGGCCTGGTGCGGTCCACCGGCGCGTCGTCCAGCGCCTCGTCGGCGCCCCAGGCGATCTGCATCATCAGTGTGTCGAGCGCATCCATGGCGACCGCTATCCCGTGTTTGCGTGCGCGCCGTGGCCCGCTAGGAAGGGGGCGCCGCGGCAATATCGGGCAGCGCGCGCAGCAGGGAAAGACCGGGGATGAGTGACCGCGAGGCGATGGAATTCGATGTGCTGATCGTGGGGGCCGGCCCCGCGGGCCTGGCCGCCGCCATCAAACTCAAACAGCGTGCACCGGACGCGACAGTCTGCGTGGTGGAGAAAGCCGGCGAGGTCGGCGCCCACATCCTCTCAGGTGCGGTGATCGAACCCCGCGCGCTCGACGAGCTGCTGCCTGGCTGGCGCGACCTTGGCTGCCCGCTGGAGACGGAGGCGCGCGAGGATCATTTCGTGTTCCTCACCAGGAAGGGTCATTTCCGCTCGCCCATCACCCCGCCGCAGATGAACAATCATGGCAATTACATCGCCAGCCTGGGCAATGTGGTGCGCTGGCTCGGCCAGCAGGCCGAGGCGCTCGGTGTAGAGATCTACCCCGGCTTTGCGGCGGCCGAACTGCTGGTAGAGGACGGGCGCGTGGCGGGTGTGGCCACCGGCGACATGGGTGTGACCAAAACCGGCGAGCCCGGCCCCAATTTTGCCCGCGGCATGGAGTTGCGGGCGAGCTACACCCTGTTCGGCGAAGGCTGCCGCGGCTCATTGTCGAAACAGCTCATGGAGATTTTTGACCTGCGCGCGGGTGTCGATCCGCAGACTTACGGTTTGGGTATCAAAGAATTGTGGGAAATTCCGCGCGCCAACCACAAGCCGGGTTTTATCATGCACACGGTCGGCTGGCCGGCGGACAGCAGCACGTACGCCGGAAGCTGGCTCTATCATTTTGGTGATGGCCTGGTGTCGTTCGGCTATGTGGTTGGCCTGGACTACAGCAATCCCTGGCTGTCGCCCTTCGAGGAAATGCAACGGTTAAAGACTCACCCGCATATGCGGCCGCATTTCGAGGGCGGACGGCGCATCAGCTACGGCGCGCGTGCGCTTTCCGAAGGCGGGTTCCAGTCGATTCCCAAACTGGTATTCCCGGGCGGCGCTTTAATCGGCGATTCCGCCGGTTTTTTGAATTTGCCTAAAATCAAGGGCACGCATTGCGCCATGAAATCCGGCATGCTCGCCGCCGACGCTGCGGCCGATGCGCTGGCCGCGGATCGCCCGCCGGTTTTGGACGCCTATCCGGCTGCGTTCGAGGCAAGCTGGCTGTATGAGGAGTTGAAGCACGAGCGCAATCTGCGGCCGGCGTTCGCCAAATTCGGGTTGTACGGGTTTCTGCTCTATTCCGGTTTGGATACATTTGTGCTGCGTGGCCGCGCGCCCTGGACGTTTCATCACAAGCACCGCGATAACGAGACGTTGCAAAAAGCGTCTGTGGCCCCGAAGATCGAGTATCCCAAACCGGACGGCGTGCTGACGTTCGACCGCCTCTCCTCCGTGTTCATCAGCAACACGAACCATGAGGAGGACCAGCCGGTGCATCTGCGCCTGCGCGACCCGCAGCGGTGGCTTGGCGTGAACTGGGACGAGTACAAGAGTCCAGAAAGCCGCTACTGCCCCGCCGGCGTGTATGAGGCGGTCGGCGTGGAGGAGGGCAAGCCGCGTTTGCAGATCAACGCGCAGAACTGCGTGCATTGCAAAACGTGCGACATTAAAGACCCGACGCAGAATATCGATTGGGCAACGCCGGAGGGCGGCGGCGGCCCGGCCTATCCGGGCGGGATGTAGGGCGGATTTTTTATCCGCCACGTGGCGCCGGTACACGTCAATGGTCCAGTGTGTGGTGGGCTGAAGCCCCACCCTACGCTTGCTGCGATTTTCAAATAGGAAGAGTCTTCTTTTTTGAAAAAAAGAAGCAAAAAACTTTACTCTGACAGGGTTTTCGCTGCCCGCAGATCGCTGACGAAGGCTGCGTATTCGCGTGCCGCGGCAGCTTCATCCGGCAGGCGCAGCAGATAGGACGGGTGCACCGTCACCAACGCGCGGCCACCGGCAAGCGCAACCGGCCGCCCGCGCTCGCGCGAAATCGTCACCGCCCGGCCGAGCACCGCGCGCGCCGCCGAGCCGCCGAGCAGCAAAGTCAGCGCCGGCCGGATCAGCGCGCGCTCCTGATCGAGCCAGAAGCGGCATATTTCGATTTCACCAGGGTCCGGTGTGGCGTGAATGCGCCGCCTGCCGCGCGGCTCGAATTTGAAATGTTTGACCGCATTGGTGACATAGACGCCGCTGCGGTCGATCCCCGCCTCCGCCAGCGCCCGGTCCAGCAGTTGGCCGGCGGGCCCGACGAAAGGTTTGCCCGCCAGATCCTCCATGTCGCCGGGCTGCTCGCCCACCAGCATCAGGCGCGCCGTGGCCGGCCCATGGCCGAACACCGTCTGCGTCGCCGGCTGCCACAGCGGGCAGCGGCGGCAGCCGGACGCCTCCTCCGCCAGGCCAGCCAGCCGGCCGGCCGGGCTGGCGCGCTGCACCGCCTCCGCCATGGCCTGCAAACGCTGCATCAGCGGGTCCGCCGCGTCGTCCAAAAGCTGCCGTTCGCCGCCATGGACTCGCCAGACCAGCGTATAGAGCAGGGCGAAGCGCTCTGGGTCGGCCGCCTGGATCACCGTCTCGGCGAGCTGCAGCAGGCGGCGCGGCACGCTGAAGGCGCCCGCGGCCGGCTCTGGCGCGCCGCCGGCGGCCTCACCAACCGACCACTCGGTCTGCGCCGGCGGCACGCCTGCCAGCGCCAGTGCACGAGCGGCGCGTCGCCAGCCGTCGAAATCAGCCTCGTGTGCCAGTATGAGACGCATCATGCCTATATAAGCACAGGCAGAAAGGAGACTCAGCATGCAGATCGATTTGGCCGGCAAAACCGCAGTGATCACCGGCTCCACGGCAGGGATCGGTTACGCCATCGCGCGCGGCCTGGCCGACGCCGGGGCCGACATTGTGGTGAACGGCCGCACGCAGGCGGCGGTTGACCGCGCCGTCGCCGCCCTTGGCCACGCAGGCCGCGTGCGGGGTGTCGCCGCGGATCTCGCCACCGCGGCCGGCTGCGCCACGCTGGTGGCCGCAGTGCCGGATTGCGACATCCTGATCAACAACATGGGGATTTTCGAGCAGAAGGATTTTTTCGATATCCCCGACGACGACTGGGAGCGGTTTTTCACCACCAACGTGATGTCCGGCGTGCGCCTCTCGCGCGCCTATCTGCCACGCATGGCGGCCCGCGGCTGGGGCCGCGTCGTGTTCATCTCCTCGGAATCCGCGCTGAACATTCCGACCGCCATGATCCATTACGGTTTCACCAAAACCGCCCAACTCGCCGTCGCCAGAGGTTTGGCCAAGCGCATGGCCGGCACCGGGGTGACGGTCAACGCCGTGCTGCCCGGCCCCACCAAATCCGACGGCGTCGCCACGATGCTGAAGGATGCGGCTGAAAAATCCGGGCAGACGATCGACGAGGTGGGCAACGCTTTCGTCAAAACCCACCGCTCAACCTCCATCATCCAGCGCATGGCGAGCGTGGAGGAGGTTGCCAACCTGGTGGTCTATGTCGCCTCGCCCCAGGCCTCGGCCACGACGGGCGCTTCCCTGCGCGTGGATGGCGGCGTGGTAGATACGATTGCATGACATTATGCCCGCATCGCGCTTGCGCGATGCGGAATTGTCACTCGACAACATCGCAATGACCTGACATAGACCGCGCCGTATTGAACTCCCGCTTATTTGAAAGACCGAGCATGATCCGCGGCGCGCGCCTGCTTTCGGCCATGGCCCTATTGGCCACGACAACGGCGCATGGCGCCGATTTCAAGACACTCCAGCTCTTCCAGCGTGCAGGCGATGCGCCCGGCGGCGCCCTCGCCTACGACGGTGCCGATACGATGTACGGCACGATCGCCAATGGTCAGTCGCCGAATTTCGGCGCGGTCTTCAAGCTCACCCTGTCATCGGGCACTATCGCGACGGAATATGGTTTTACGAACGGCGCCGAGGGGGCTGACCCGGAGGGCACCATCAGCCTGGTGAACGGGATAATTTATGGAACCTCGACGATTCTGACGAATGGCATAGGGACTGGCGATGTGATCTTCGCCATCGATGCCGCAAGCGGCACGGCCTCGGGTCTGTATAATTTCAGCGCCGCGCAGAACGGCGTCTTCGCCATGGGTGTCACATCTGCGAAGAGCGCCTTATATGGCACGACAATTGCCGGCGGCACCCCAGGCTTGGGCGTGGCGTACAAATTCGATCCGGCAACCGGCAAACAGACAATTCTGCACGCCTTTACCGGCGGCGGGGATGGTGCGCAGCCCGGTCCTGCTGTGCTGGTAAATGGCAACACGCTTTTAGGGACGACCTATTACGGCGGCGGCACATGCAATTGCGGCACGATCTTCGCCATCAACACCGTCACCGGTGCCAAGACCATCCTGTGGCGCTTCAGGAGCGGCTCCGCGATCGGTAACGGCGGCAGCGGCAACGCCGTCACCGGCCTCGTCGTCGCCCACGGCATTCTCTATGGCACGATCGGCGGCGTGAGTGAGGATGTCGTCGGCGTCGCGGACGCCACAGCCAAGGCCGGCGATGCCGGGAGCGTCTTCAAGCTCGACCTTACCTCTGGCGCATTCACCACGCTGTACCGTTTCAAGGGCCACGCCGACGGCCGCAATCCGACGGGCGGCCTGGTCTATCGCGGCGGCACACTCATCGGCGCGACGCTAGCGGGCGGCGACCCCGCCACCAGTTGCGGCGTGCTCTTCGGTGTGGACACAGCTACCGGCGCCGAGCAGGTGCTGCACAGGTTTCGCGCCACCACCGACGGCTGCGCCCCGCAAGGTCTGACGTTTGCGAAGGGCGCGTTCTATGGCGTGACCACCGCCGGCGCGCCGGGGTTTGCCAATGGGTCGGTGTTTCGTTTTGTACGATGAGGTCGATAGAGAAACGCCTGGGTTTTTGAAAGACACACGGCCAGAGAACATTTGGTTGTAGCGTGGGCGGAACTAGTGCCGTGTGCCAGCGCAGCTACTACGTTCCTCGGTGCTATGTTTAGTCTGTAGATATTTTGTCATCATTTTACGATCCTGGACTGATGGCTAAAGAGTCTGACATTGTAGATCTAATTGCGGAAAATATCCGAAATGCGAGAGTAACGCGCGCCTGGTCCCAAGAGGAGTTGGCAGATCGATGTAATCTGCACAGGACGTATATTGGGGCTATCGAACGAGGTGAGCGCAACATAACTGTCAAGACACTATTCAAGATTGCCGAAGCTCTCGGGTGCGATGTCTTGCAGATATTGAAAGCGCGAGGCGATGACTGAGTATGTGAAAAAACTTACCGAGGCAAAGGCGCTTGTCGTCGCGGAACTCCAACGGCGTGGTGTTGAGGCGCGGTATTTGCAATTCGGTGGCGCTGGTGATCCCCCCGGTCGTGTGTTCGTCCCAACCGACGCTCGTTCTGAGTTCCTGGCCAACAGAGCCATGGGAGATTGGGCGGAAAAGCTGCTTGCCGAAGCTGTCAATAGAACTGTGCCTGGCTACCGCGTCGTGCACTACGGAAATAGCGACAAAATTGCTGCCGGGGAGGATGGTTTTCGGGATTTTTATGTCCGCACACTTGAAGATGTTCGGGTGTATGGGAAGCGCCCTGATTTGCTGATCGTCCCGGACAATTATCGGGGGCCATGGGATGTTTCGGGATATCGAACCGATGAGCTGAGGCAGCTTGTGGCATCCGCCCTCGCGGCGGTTGAGGTTCGATCAAGCAAATTCGAAGCCCTGCATTACGAGAAGGTTCGGGCACAAGAGCGCGCTTCCGGTAAGCCAGGTGGGCGGGAAACCCAGAGTTTCACGGTTAAAGTTGAAGACCTCAAGATTGTTTACCGCTGGATCGAAAATTTCAAGAAGCCGCAGATTTACTGCCAGGTCTTTTTCGATTCAATGTTTGCAATAAACGTTCTGTCGATTTTTCAAATTATCGGCAGCGGCGCCGGGTTTCAAATTGATAATCCCAGGAAGAGTCAAGAAAAGACAACGATCATGATTCCGATAACTTCCGGGCAACGGGTAGCCACATATCAGGAAATTCCAACGTTTGAGGTTGAGCACCACGTGACACGTCTGGGCCGGCACGACGCTTACGTGCGGCCTGTTGGCGGTGACGTGCGATTTGATCCGGACATGTTTCTGAACGTACTGCTTGGTGTTGACTTGCCTCGGCCGCAGCATTTTCTATGAGTTGCTCGGCTCTGCTCCAATCGAGGCGGTCATAAGCCATGCCCGAGCGGATATCTCCCGCAAGCCGGCGCTGCTCCTCGGCCAAGGACGACAGGGTCGCATCGCTGGCCCTTGATAGATCAGGGACGCAGATTTCTAAAAGGTCCCGTGGTTCGAACTTAAGAAGCCCGCCGCCATAGACTCGCGTCTGCGCACGCGCCGCTGCCTGGACACTTGGCGCGTTCAAGCACAGCGTTAATGCTGCGACGGCTCTATCGGACGTGTCAAAAGGATAAATGCAATGAAACGTCGTGAGCGTTAAGGCAGGCGTTCGATTGTGAACAAACCGCAAGCCTTGCCGCCCGAAGACCGCCGCCCAAATTTGGGCCGCCTGCTGTGTTTCCATATTATACCAGGGCCTTCGTGCAGCTAACAGAAAACGAGTCTGAATTCCTTCTTGCTCGCCTGCTGCAATGTATTGGCGCTCCTGTGGTGTCAGCGTTGGTCCGAACGTCACGAGAAACGTACGCCGGTCATTTTTTATAAGCGATCGGATGTCATCATCGGTAAACTCAAAGCCATGCACATCAACCGCACGTCCAATACAAGGTATCAGAATATGTAATGGAAGATTTAATTCTGCGGCACGGGAGGCGGTAATGTGAAAAAACTCGTTTGCTCCGGTAGCGATGCCGCGTTTTGTTCTTGCTAGTCCGGAAAGCGGAACGAAACCAACGCGAGCTCGCTTTTCGCCTTCTCGGATTAAAAAATCCCACTTGTCGTGAGCTAGAAGAGTGTCGGGTGTAAATCGCCTTTTGACTGCAATCTCGCGGAGCGATTCCAGGTTGTCGGGAAGTTGGCTGCTCGTAATGCCATGCAGATATACAGCAAGAATGTCTTTCATCATGCAGGCTTTTCGATAAGCAGGACGCAGGCGGTTGTAAGGGCGTCGTTGAAAATCTCCGAGCAATTTGAGAAATATATGATCTCCTTAAGGAATTCTGATTTTATAAGGAATTCCTTCATTGCGACGCCGAAGTTCGCATTCATCCATTCTGTAGGAATAATTATTGCTGCCCGACCGCCGGGATTGAGCAGCGTAATGGCCTTGATCGTGAATAAGACGTATGAATTTGAAAGTTTTGATATTATAAATCCATATATTCTAGAAAATTCTTCAAATATATCAAAATCATATGCCATGTCATGATGTCGTAAATATGGCGGATTCAGAATTGCGGCGTCGAATCTCGACAGGATTTTTAAGGTCAGGAAGTCTCCATATATGACTTCAGTGTGCTGAAGTGCCGGATGTGCAGTAAGATATGCTCTCAGAATTACAGCATCTTTTTCAAATGCTGTCACGCTCAGATTTTTTCGCCGCTCGACCGCTGCACGAACGAGCGCGCCCATGCCAACCGCAGGGTCCAGCAAAGAAACTGCACCGTTTCCAAGTGCCCACTCTGCCATCAGACGGGCTAGTTTTGGGGGCGTAAAAAACTGTGCATACCGCCGACGATGTCCGGCCGGAGCAAAGGAGGAGTAAGCGTCCTCTGGTGAAAGGCCCGCATGAATTGATGCCGTCATTCCGATCATATCGAGGGCGTTCGCGTCTTCGATTGCATCCGTTCCCGGTATCAGTCGGTCTTGCTTTCTGCCGGGCCGGCCCATCTGGTCCACCGATATGTTTAGTCATCATCCATATGACGGACTACCACGGGAATTGCAAGCTTGGAGTTTTGGGCCACTCCGTGTAAGTCGTAGCATCAGTTTTGACGCGCGCATTCGTAATGCTCCGGCAGGCGTTGCCTGCCAAAGTAGGGTCCGGTCGGGTCCACTCCCCACCATTCCCACTTTCGCCATGGCACCTGGCGGTCGGCACCAAGCGCTGACCCGCCCTACGACGCAGCCCCCACCCATCCACTTGCACGCCCCCACCACAAGGGGTTAGCGTTTCGTTAAAGAAGTTCTGGGAGGAACAATGATCAATCCAAGCACGCCAAAAATGGCGGCGTCCCTGCTCGTGCTTTGCATGGGCGCAGCGACCGAGGCGCAGGCCTCAAGCTGCACCAGCCTGGCCACTTTCCCCGTGCTCTCACTCGGCGGCACGGCCACAATAGTGTCGCGTACCGCCAAGGATATCACCGGCGGCACGTTTACCCCACCCGGCGGCGGCACGCCCATCACCGGCCTGCCGCCATTCTGCGAGCTGTCGCTGGTAATCTCCTCCAGCGGCAACCCGGAAACGTCGCAATCCGCGGTCGAGCTCTGGATCCCCGAGCAGGGCTGGAACGGCCGCTATCTCGGCACCGGCAACGGCGGGTTTGCCGGCTCCATCAGCTACAGCTCGCTGCAACTCGGCCTGCTCGAAGGTTTCGCGGCCGCGAACACCGACATGGGCACCGGCATCCTGTTCGGCTGCAACAGCCTCTATTGCGGCAACGACACCGGCTACGGCGGCAAGCCCGGCGGCCTCTATCGCGACCCCGCCGCCATACGCGATTTCGGCTATGAAGCCACCCATCTGATGACGCTCGCCGCCAAGCAGCTGGTCAGCGCCTATTATCCATCGGCGCAATTCCGCTCCTATTTCTCCGGCTGTTCCACCGGCGGCCAGCAGGCGCTGATGGAGAGCCAGCGCTACCCCGATGATTACGACGGCATTCTTGCGGGGGCCCCGGCCCATAACCGCACCCATCTGCATCTGACCGGTGCCGCCATCTATGAAGTCACGCATTTCGCGCCCGATGCCTACCTCACCAACGCCGCCCTCTCCCTCGCCCACGCCAAAGTCCTAAAACAATGCGCCGGCACGGACGGCGGCCTGGCCACCGACGATTTTCTCACCCGCCCCGCCGCCTGCCCCACCAGCGCCGCCGCGCTGATGTGCACCGGCGCCCAGGGCGAAGTGCCCTGCACCGATCCCGCGGCCAGCAGCTGCACCTGCCTCACGCAAGACCAGGCCACGGCGCTGAACACCCTATGGACCGGCGCCACCGACCAGCACGGCCACACGCTCTACCCCGGCGCCGAACGCGGCAGCGAGGAGCCGGTGCCGCTCACGCCCGCCAACGGCTATAGCGGCAACCTCGGCCTGGTGTGGCAGGAGGCCGGCACCGAGCCCGCCTTCGACAGCCTGATGTACTGGGCCGGCGGTCGGCACTTCGACTGGAAAAAACTCTTCCGCACCACCACCGCGCCTGCCGGCGAAATCCGCGCCCGCATTCTCGATATCGACAACACGCCGGTCGGCGACACGACCTTTGCCGGCGTGCTGAACGCCAACAGCACCGATCTGTCCGCCTTCGCCGCGCACGGCGCCAAAATGGTGATGTATCAGGGCTACGCCGACCCGCTGATCCCCAGCGCCACCACCATCGACTATTTCAATGCCGTCGCCGACGCCGACCCGAACGCCGAAAACTACCTGCGCCTCTTCATGGCTCCCGGCATGTGGCATTGCAGCGGCGGCCCAGGCGCCAACGTGTTCGGCAACCTCACTGTGCCTTCGCCCAAACCGCTCGACCCGTCCGACGACCTGCTCGGCGCGCTCATCGCCTGGGTGGAATATGGCGTGCCGCCCACGCGCGTCACCGCCACCAAATACAGCAACGACAATCCGGCGCAGGGCATCGAATTCCAGCGGCCGCTGTGCCTGTACCCGTCCTACGGCGCCTACACCGGCGGGGCGCTGACGAGTGCGGCGAGTTTTGCGTGCAAGCCAACCACCAAGGTGCGCAACCAGGGATTTTCGCCCCTATATGGCCCTTAAATTCGAAGGAGCCTGCCGCATGACCCATTCCGCCTTGACCCCAGGACGCACGGCGGTGATCACCGGTGCCGCCGGCGGCATCGGCCTGGCCGCTGCCCGCCGCCTCGCCGGCCTGGGTCTGAACATCGTGATGGCCGACCGCAATGCCGATGCCTTGCATCAGGCGGCGGCCGCCATCGGATCGGCCGCCGTTCTGGCCGAGGTGGTGGATGTCTCGCAACCGGCCGATCTCGTTCGTCTGCAAGCCGCGGCCACCGCGCATTTCGGCGAGGTGAATCTGCTGATGAACAACGCCGCCATCGGCAAAAATCCAGGCAAACCCTGGGAGAATGCCGACGGCTGGCATGAGCTGCTGGGCATCAACCTGGCCGGTGTCATCCACGGCGTGCAGGCTTTTGTGCCTGCCATGCTGGCGCAACAGGGGCCGGCGGTCGTGGTCAACACCGGTTCCAAACAGGGGATTACGCTGCCGCCCGGCAATGCGGCCTACAATGTCGCCAAAGCCGGGGTCAAAGCCTTCACCGAGTTGCTGGCGCACGAGTTGCGCCAGGCAGCGCCCGGCCGCATGAGCGCCCATTTGCTCGTCCCCGGCTTCACCTACACCGGCATGACCAATGCGGCCGAACACCCCGCCGGCGCCTGGTCGGCGGATCAGGTCGTGGATGTCATGCTCGCCGGCATCGAAGCCGGCGATTTCTACCTCTGGTGCCAGGACAACGAGACGGCGCGCCTGACCGATGAGCGGCGCATCGCCTGGATGGCCGGCGACCTCATCGAAAACCGCCCCGCCCTGTCACGCTGGCACCCTGATTACGCCGCCGCCTTCGCGGCGTTCGTTGCAAAACCGTAGATATCGGCCCCGCCTCCCAAGCTCCGCCATTGAGACTGTACGGTATCGAGGGACGCACACGCGTGCAGATCCTGTGTACAAGGTCGTTCGGGCGCGGAGCGTTGCTGTCTTTGATGGGCAGGGAGATAGGGAGCGATGACGTATCCGGCACTGGGTATCGATGTTTCAAAAGACACGCTGGATATCAGCGTCGTCACCGGCGGCAAGCCGCTGAGCAAACAGTTCGCCAACGCGCAGGCAGGGTATGCAGCCCTGATCGGCTGGCTC
>Ga0116231_10011245_pt1 | contig 13895 bp, 6 predicted proteins | sample S1TSphgellanicum_2_FD_89695 | JGI IMG/M metagenome (GOLD analysis project Ga0116231, IMG submission 89695) | Host-associated microbial communities from peat moss isolated from Minnesota, USA - S1T2_Fd - Sphagnum magellanicum MG | ecosystem: Host-associated > Plants > Peat moss > Unclassified... | reverse complement strand
TTTTGATCTTTGGGTGGTCTCCAACCTGAGGAGCCGCCGTCTGGGACAGAGATGATTGTAAACGAGTTTTGATCTTTGGGTGGTCTCCAACCTGAGGAGCCGCCGTCTGGGACAGAGATGATTATAAACGAGTTTTGATCTTTGGGTGGTCTCCAACCCGAGGAGCCACCGTCTGGGACAGAGACGATAATAAACGTGTTTTGATCTTTAGGTGGTCTCCAACCTGAGGAGCCGCCGTCTGGGACAAAGATTATGAAGTTAAACGAGTTTCCATTGCCGATTGTAGGGACCCATGAAGAGTCGTGTACACCATGCAGATGAACCTGCTTCCATGCATCATCGAGCTTCTCCAATGCGTGATGATCATCATAGTTTTTCATCTTTCCACCAACGTTGAGCAGTATAAGTGTGATAGAACACATGCAGAAATTTGTTTTGGGTGAGATTTAATCGGAGGTGTCGATGCTTGAACGTGTACGTACTGCTTGTAGACTGCTCCGGATTATTCGCTGCAGTCCTGTAGATGGAAGATGCAAACATAGATGAATATGAAGATCAACAGATATAATATTGCAGAGTCAAGAATTGCAGAGTTCAAGATCTGTGAGTTAAGCTTAGACTCGATGCGGTTTTTTGTAGTAGGGGAAGACTATTCTAATTGCTAGTTGAAATTATAGAGCTGTTTGTCTTCGGAGGTGGGGAATGCATCACAAATTGCAGCAAAACTTACGACAACCAAAGAGAAGAACTTGCAGAGAAGGTTGACTCCCTGAACTCAACAGCTCGCGGCTACAAGGAATATCTATACATTTTTAGACAGAGAACAAGGAGCCGGATGTGCGATGCACGATAAAAAAAATTAAAAAAACTGTATGTCACGTGAAGAATAATGATGCAGTTGGAAAGCGAGATTGGGGCTGAACTTACGGGATCAATCGATCAAGCTGTTGCAGCAAAAACTAGCCGGCTAGCTAGCTGTAAAAGGACCGTCAACACGCACCAAAGCTGCAAAGGAGCAGCTTGATGATATAATATGCTTCAACTCTTGCTGCTTCAATACTGGTGATGAAGAGAACAATAAATTCTTGTGATACGCCAGCACCGGCAGCTTCTAATATTAGAGCGAAAACTAATTATCGTAGAACAAAGAATTGCTCGCTAATTTGGAAGCAGTGATCGAAGAGAAACCATGCAAAAGATGATCAGAGACGCAAGTGCTATTGTGTTTGACGAATTGATAGATTAATGAGTCTATTTATACATGATTCACCGCTAGAAGCTGCAGGTACTAGTCCTCTTTTTTCCCAGCCCTTTCTTCTTTCATTCATTCATTATTCATTCTTTCTTTCTTTCTTTAATTTCTGCTTGGGATGATGATACGTTCTTTCTTTCTTTTTTCTTCGAATACGTGTGACCGACAGGGACAGATCCCACGAAAGCAAATCAAGATCACCCACGAGACAGGAGAGAGAAATCAGTAATGTGGTGCAGATTTCTTTCCTTCCTTCCTATGGTGCAGATTTTTTCGCGACTTTCCTTTTCTTTTCTTCATTCAAAATGGGTCCCGCACAGTTGCAACTGTCTCTCTTTCTGTGCAATCACCTCTCTGCAAATCTCTCGAAGTTCCTCTCTCCATCCGTCAGTCCGTCTCTCTCTCTTTCCTTGCTCTCTGGCGAGACCATCTCTCTCTCTCTCTCTTTTCTTGCTCTCTGGCGAGACCGGCAAGCAGAGTCATTTCTTGGTCCTCAAGCAAACAAAGCACAACGAAATTGTGTTGAAAAATAATAAGAATAAGAAGAATAATGGCTAATGAAGTTCATGAAAGAAGCCCGTTAGTTGGTGCCTCTGCCTCCTACAATGGCACATTCCTCTTTCAAGTCTCCATTTGTTCTAAACAATCTCATTTGCCATAAAGGGGGTTTTCCTTTTTACCACAATTAAGTACACATTTATTTTGAATTTATGTACTTACTCAAAATAATTTTGGTAAAATATACATGTATATTGATGATTGATTGCTGCTTGAGCAACGAAATCAAAAAAAATATTTTAATAAAAATCACTGCAAAAGTCTACTAAAGGACAAGAGCACCTAGCTAGCTATACGTGTGTTGTAGTGTGTACCTAGCTACCTACTTTCCTCTCCCAAATTCCAAATTCCAAGAGAGGAAAGGAAAGGCTTTTGTCTATACAGACAGGGTGAACAAATTTGGTTTGTCAGTTTTTGTCAGTTTTTGGGTGGACCTTGTTGGCCAGGTTGAACCAACAAGTCCCCAACTTATAGGAGGAAACCTCCATTTTTAACCATGGTACCAGTGTGGGTGTGCTACTATTTCACCCAAGGCCAACTCTGGTTACTACTGTAATCAATTTGTTAGGCTCAAGGTTTTTGCTGTTCACAATGTGTTCCCATCAAATTCTCAAGGGGTTCTCATCAAGTTCCCAATCTGTTTCTCAAGATGTTTCCAATAGCATCACACTTTAGTTGAACTTTCATGTATATAAACTATAAAGAGGGACCACCTAATAATAAGAAACAACCTTTTTCTCTTTTTGGAAAAAACTTCTGATATTTCTAAGTTTTTGGTATGTACTTGGGTTCATTTTAAAGTTTGGTCCTATGTAGTTATAAACTGGGTCAGTCCAAGAATAAATTTTGTGTAATTTGTATATGGTCAGATTTTAGCCTATCCCCAAGTAAAGAGGCATGGAAAGGTGCTTTTTTAGATTTGTGTTTTTTTAAATAAGAAAAGAAAAACACTAGTAGATTTTCAATTCTATCTCCACCTTATTTTTTTTCAATTTAATTTGAATTTAATTCAATTCACGATGCATGAGCTATCATTCAATATTTTCATTTGAATGAAACTTAATTTTCACAAAATGAATTCAATTTTTTCATCAATGAATCAATTGACCATTGTTGATATTGCATAGTAATGTGAAGCCCAAATTTATGTAATATCTATATGGCCAAAATTTTAAGAGAATATATCAATGTTTGTTTTGGTGGCAAAGTTTTGCTTTTAAGGGTTACTGATTATCAATTTTAGTTTTCTTTTAGACCAAAATTACCAATATTTTACATCAAGTTTCAATAGGTAGCCAAGAACCCTCCATAAACTTTTCTACATTCATATATTTTGTTTGTAACCAAATTGCTTTAAATCTTCTTATTGGTTGATCATAACTTTGTGCAACATTACAAATTTGGAAAAAAAAACCGAAAATTCTAAATTTTGGATTCATTCTTAAGATACTAAATCAAACTCAGATCTGAATAGTATGAAATTTGCCCCTTTTGAGCTTTGTGAGATGTGCAACCTCTCTAGGTCCAAACAATTTGTTTTGAAGAAATCTCCATGGTGTGAAATTTGCACCACATGTATCAGTTGGAACATGTTTTGCTCAAGGTATTAATTACCCCCTAGTGCATGTGTTTTTCAAGGTGGTGAACAAGTGGTTCATGGTGCAATGGCTCTACCCCTCTGGGCAAGTTCCAATGTTCGGATTCAGACCAGCAAAGGAATGTTGGGTGAAGTTCTCCAAAAGATGAACTCCTGGTTCACACTAATATGAGATAAACATTCCTCAAAATGTGAGACCAAATGAAAATTTCATGAATCTCTAACCTCTCCCTTAAATCTCAATGGTGAATTAAGAGACGGCCTTTGACAAATGACTTTGGAAGCCCCAAAGAAAAGATTCATCTCAAGGGTGTTATGTGGCCCCTTTTGACAAATTGTTAAGTCCCATAGAAGAAGATTAATCCCAATGGTGAATTAATTCACAAATGACTTTCAAAGCCCCAAAGAAGAAGATTAACTTCAATGCTGAATTAAGTGACCCCCTTTGACAAATGACTTTTCAAAGCCCCAAAGAAAAAGATTAATTTCAATGCTAAATTAAGTGGCCCCCTTTGACAAAGGATTTCAAACTTGTGTCCATCCAACCAATCAGAGCATGAGATGCCTCTCAACAACCAGCTATGTTCTAGATAAGGGTATGTAAAATTATGCTCAATTGGGATTACATGGCCCAGCACTCACAACTGTACCATCCATTGGAAACCTCTTGCAAATTACATCATTTTCTTGATTACATTATATGGCATAATCTTTTGGAGGTGATCATAAAAGCTCATAATAGTGACCAGAATTTCTATTGAACATGCATTGTTTTTTTAATTGGGGGATCGGCCACACCAGACCTTAATGTCATGGAATGGTCTTGCCCTGGCCCATTATGTTGGATGCATCATCAAACAATTATGTAAGTGAGTCAGAATCATAGATAAGTAAATATGGAATGTAATCTAGGCAAGCAAGAAAGGCATTTGGTGGCTACTAGGTAGGTAGTAGACACATATGAATGGTTAGTTCATAGCTAACAATTCATGGTTTAGGGTTTAGCTAACCGTTCATGGTTAGCTATTGCACAGGTATACAATGAAAAAGGACATCCTATCCATACTGGTGGGTGTGGGTTTCACTCTGGCTGGTCAGTTGCTTGGCAACACAGGTTACTGCAAACAAAAAATTATCATGCACAGCCACAACACACAATCTATGAGTCATATGGGAAGAGAGAGAAAGAGAGACTTATTTTATATTCTCCGTACATACTACACAGAAGACTTTTTAGTTCAAGCCAACTGGTTTGCCATGCAAACTACAGCAAGGTTACATGTTATGTTCCGAGTAGGTGCTAAACAGAAGACTTTTTAGTTCAAGCCAGTTTGCAATGCAAAATCCAGCAAGGTTACAGCTCCGTGTGGAAATCTTTGCATCCTTGTACTTCTTTCTTGCTTGGCTTCAGTAAAAAGTGGGTCTGTTTCAATCTTCATAGGATTTTATTATCAATTAATTAGTGCTCATTTCAAAGAACCACACCTAGAAGTTTCAATGTTTGATCTCAAATAACATAAACTATTCTAAAATGACATTCAAACTACCAACCCCAACATAGATCAATAATCGTATAATTCAAAAATTATTATTATTTACAAAAATAAAATATTTCATATATAATTTAACACATCACTCATGAATGAAAGTCATTTATGAACATCCATCTTTCATCCATACTAAATATTTAAAAAGACATTCAAAAAAATAACTTGGATAATGGCCATATGAAAGCTTCCTTCCTTAAACTATTTCCCCGAATGAATATAAATAAATGTATTTTCCCTATTACTTTCAATCCGTTTAATATTAGTTTAAAGTAAGACCTTCCATTATAGTCTTGATCCTTTTATTTCATGTTTCAAGTTTTGTCATGCTATGAAATTATTATTATTCTCATTTGCATAGATCGTTTTTTTATGTGTGGTTGGACTGAAGACTAAGGCTTGTTTTCTTATAATGTATCCTTTGCCTGGGTGCATCTTTGGTATTAATTAGTCATAATAATCTCATGCCTGCCATACAATTTAGGTATTTTTTGGAAGTTGGAAACATTCCCAGACCATTAACATAAGCAAAATCATAGGAAATCAGCAGTTTGCCGTGAAGTTGATTCAGGGAATCATTTGCAAATTGGTGCAAAAGAAAAAGATGAAGGAAAGTTTGTCCTAGTGATTTGACTTTAATTCTGACCTTCTTCCAAGTCCTTCTCTTAAATTTAAAAGCATTCATTAATGGGTGGCTGCAATAATCTTTTTTTAAATTTGATACAGTTCTATGTGAAATCACCTAGAAAATCTTAGGTCTTAGGTTTTTGTTGTGTGCAAAGATGAAATCAATTGAAAGCCATAATACATACATACATACATATATATATATATATAGAGCATGATCTCCCATATATTCTACTTTTCACTACATGCCTTCACAATTTTCTTTATTAAGGAACAGCCCCAAAAAGTCTTGTGAGCTTGTTGATCACATGCATTTAGGCAACACATCTAAAAGAACTATTATTTGCAATGTCTCAATTTAACAAAACAACTTCTACACTTCCAGATGTCTAATGGTGGATGTAATTCCCATGTTGAAACTAGGGACTCATGTTGAGATGTTGAAACTTGAAACCTGTTGAATTCTTTGGTTTCTTGATTGACTGCTTGGAACAACTCAAACCTACTTCAGTTTACTTTCAAAGTGGGGACCTAGGAAGTGCCTTTTAAATATGGTTAATTTAATAATTCTATTTCAAAATTGGAAAGTTGCATTCTTTCTGATGATTTTAATATCCAACATGGAAAGTGCATCCTGATTCTTGGCTTTTGTGTAAGAAAATGGCAATCCACAACACATGGTCAACATTTTGTGGACTTCAAAGAAGAAGGTTACAAATTCAAATCTCTTTTAAGAATGATTTCATAGATTTGGAAAGTCATTATCTACTTCTATGTACAATGGGAAAGGCTTAAACAAAAAAACTCAATGAAGATATATTGAACAAACTGGAGATTTTAAAATAAATATATATTGCAAACCAAACCTTGAGAAAATCACAACCAAATCTTCTGGTTTCCACAACTTAATATGCCTATATGATAACAAAAAATCATGTTTTACTTTCACAAACAAAATGCATAAATAATGTGATAGAACTTTGTTTATAAACTGCCATTACACATCGAACTATTAGTTCACTAAAGACAATTAAGAAAAAAATTCAAATCACCAAACCTAGCAATCCCATTGGTTTTTTCTTTTGAAAAAAAACTCTTCAAGGTACACACAACCCTATTCTCTTGAACATTGTAAATAATGGTTTATTTCTACCATTTCCATTGGCCCTCTAAAATTTTTAAAATATTACCAAATCATGTTACATATTCAACTATTAGTTCACTCAAGATAACTAAATAATCAAATTCATAACATCAAATCTAGCAATTTCATTGGTCATAGCATTTTTTTTACATGCCTACACATTAGGTTATTAGCACCCTTCATATATTAGTGTACACTCATATTATAACCTTTGTATGTAAACAAACAAGGTTAAATAAAGGGTCGGCTGTAAGCAGTTTGATTATAGGACAATTAATAATATTTCTATCAATATATTTTTCACCCTTCTATATGATATTAATAAAACCTCATATAGTCATTTTGCTAGTTTTACCATACATTCTATTTTATTGGTACCGAACCAAAGATCTTTTGGATTATCAATCCCTGTGCCCCATAACTTCAATTAGTGATGCTTGGGTTCATAAGATATTTTTGGATAGTTTCATTCTCCAATTATTAAATCATGTTCTTTTACTGAATCTCATAATAACAAGAAATTGGTCCATATTTGCATGATTAATGGTAAAAAAAAAGATTTCATGCTATTGTTTATAAAACTTTTCATTGTCTAGTTTAGCGCCAAATTTTTTCCTTTGATTTTAGATGAATTTATTTGCTTATTTTGTAGTAACAGGCTTTTTGCATACCTTTTGTTCTTAACTAGCCATGCCCGAAGTCGGTACCCTAACCTTACTCTAACAAAGCTAGGAATTTTATTTTCACCCAAGGACACAACTGGAGCTAATGAATTAGTGTTTTTGTTTGGTGAATTTTTGTAAGTTGGCAAATTTTATTTCAAAACATGAAAAATTTGTGAAAGACATGAAAGATTTATTTTCCAATTTTGAAATAGAATTATTAAATTAACCATATTTAAAAGGCACTTCCTAGGTCCCCACTTTTGTAAAAATGCTACAACCCACCTAGGATAATTTTCATTTAATGGTGATTATTGTTGGGGATCCTTGCCCATGGACCTTCTTGAGGAATTTCAAAAAAAATCCCTACAATGAATTTGAAATATTTTTTTCTGCTGAAATTTTTGTTAAATGTGAAAATAAATGGTTCTTCCAATTTTCCATTGCCAAATTTTGAAAAGAATAAAATATAAATATAAAAAAATATACATATTAAGTTCCAAACTCCAGTAGCTTACGAATTGCCAAATACCAAAGGATATTTTAAGTCTTGCACTTTCATACTTTACTTATATGGTAACCAAATTTGGCTAAATCTTCTTATAAATGATTGTCATTTGAGCTACATCATAAAAATGACCCCAAAAAAATACTAATGTGGGTCTGGCTACAACTCAGTGTATTAGAAATCACATTTTGTGAAACTTTTGCCTTTTTAGTTGTCAATTCAAAGAGAGGTTTGAACTAAAAATTGGGTCACAAAATTGTCAAAACCTATGAGATCAATGAGTAGGGATGAGTCGTTGGGCTTGTTTTAGGAACAAACCAAGAACCCCAACATTATCTTTTGCAAAGCTTAAACTTAATGTGAGGTTGATTTTTCCAAGGGATTTAACCATCCCAAACAAACTACAAGTTTATGAGCTTAGTGTGCAATCTAGATTGCTTCATCTTTGTTTTGCACAATTGGACTTCACATGCATGTTGAAACATGTTATAGTATGTGTGTTAAATAAGGCCCTAAAGGGGCAACCTTCAAATTTTTTTATGGAGTATTTGAGATCTATTTTTTGACCGTGGTCAATGGAGTTGGAATGGGCAGAAGGAGCTTATGAAATATAATTCAAAACCAGGGAAGGAGTTGACCAAACTAAAAGAGACCTTCCACAAAATATGATGGAAATTTGGAGTTCTGCACTTTCACAAAATTTCAAGTTGTGATGGCAAAAGGTGTGATTGAAGCATCACAACAAAAGGGATGTCAATCTCATGTGGGCATTTTGGCATCAAGCCTTAGATGTTAACTCATGAAGAAGGAATATAAACAAAAACATCATAATCTAGTCCCCTTCATATGATTCAACATCTTCAAAAACGATTATCCATAGATTTTGGTCATGCCCAAAAGTGAAAAAGGCCTGGGAACTAGCTTTTTCCTTTCTATTCAACCTTGAAATGCTTATTGTTGAAGACCAACCTAGGAAAGCATTGAGCCTAAATCAATGTATTTTCAATGGTAGACTCCCCAACAATCTAAGAAAGTTCAGCTTGGGTGGGCTTTGTTGTGTGGCATTACTTTGTGGTCTATTTGGATCAAGCAAAATGATTCAATCTTCAACTCGATTAAGTGGCAAGATGTTAAACTTAAAAGAATGATGTGGGATAGTTTGTTAGATTATGGCAAAGTGGAGTGGAAACACACATTGGCCATGATCCAAAAATATCCGAAGAAAAAAAGTAAACTCCTTGAACTCTTTGACAAAACTTGGTGCCTGCACCAAGTTATTTGTGTTAAAGATGAAAAGAAAATTAGGTGGTGCTACCAACTGCCACTTGTGATAGTATCTTGTGGTAATTGTTGGGGTTTTGGGTCTCAGGGTTGGATGTCTTCTTGGGTTTGTTGTGTGTGTACTAGTCTTTTTTACAATCGATTTTTCCAACGATGCATGTCAAAAAAAACGAAACAAAAAGGGGTTTGAAAATTATTGAAACTTAATATTAACAAATAATATTATTTCCCAATACTAATACAACTAGAATTTTTATTTTGGAACAATTATTTTCCTTTTATTGACAAAAAAATTTGGAATTTTTTGTTTTCATGTGTAATTTGATTGATCTTGCTAAGTTTTTGGAAAATTTTGTCAAATTTTTTATATCACAAAATTGAAGGAAAAACCCCTGAATATAACCTTTTTTTTCTCATGTTTCCTTGTGTCTATATTTTGTACATAGTAAAGGCCATTATGCCAATATCATTCCCTGTTCAAAAAAGTTTGTTCACCCAAATTCCACAGGGACCATACTAAACACAATGGCTTGTATCCACAATTTTCTCACTCTTTGAAGTCTTTGATTGAATGGTGGTTTTTCTTAATCAAATCCTAGATTAGGATATAAAAAGTTATTGAAAAAACAATGGTGAAATTTTTATATGGTTTTTTTAAATGAAGTTTCTTCTAGGTTTGGAAGGTTATTAAAAACATTGACAAACAACAAATCCCTAGTGGATATATATTTAGGTATATCCCCACTTAACTGGAAAATGTGAAAATTTCAAAAAATTGGCATAGTGAGGAACTATTGGACGTGAATTGTTGAAAGAATCATGCTAATGAGAGAACTGTTAATCAAAAAATCTTGCACACTTATGTGAATTCAGCTTGTAAATCTTTGCGGCTAGTTACTTTGATGATGAAATGTCTTACTAGTGAGCAATAATGGCAATGACGATAAATAACTTTTCTTTCATTGTTGAAGCTTGTATTAGAAACATTGAAAGTTTGTAGCAAAATAATTTTATTGGCACCTAGTATGAATTTTGAACTTTAAATTTTTTTGTTTCTTTTACTTGTGTGAATTTGTGTGCCCAAAATTGGTTTAGGGTTTAAGATGTGTTGTGTGTTTTGATTTTTTTTGTTTTTAGAGAAGGTGACAAAAGGTGAAGGTCAATTGTAAGTGAAGGGTTCCCTATTTGTATAGTCGTCAATTGTTAATGGAGGTTGTGTGATGTGCATTGTGAATGATGGTGCATTTGTAAACCTCATCAATGCCCAAGTCATGTAGTACATTCTATGCTACAATGCAACAATCGATTCTTGCTCAAAAATCTAAGGTGTCAAAAAGGGTTGATTACATATTTCAAAACTAATAGAACTATAGCCTTGAGAAAACACTTAGATGTTAAAAATGCCAATCTTCCTAAAACATATTTGAAAAAAATAATAATAACAAAAGAAGTTGACTAGTCCAATGTCTAATAAAAAATTGACCTACACAAAACTCAAATGTTTTATCCAAACATCCAATTTAATTAACAAAACTAAAGTTATAAAAGAAGAACAAAGGTTATTTAGTTTGTGATGATATTTTGGCTCTTGAAACATTATTAATTAATAGTGTGATATTTTTAAGTGTGGTAATTGTAGTAGAAAACAGTAGTATGCTAGTATTTGGTGATCAAGTAACTAATTTAGTGTTGTTCATGATTACCTAGCCTAACTTGCTTTGATCAATAATTACAATGTCAAAAGTGTTGCGACAAGGATGGGGTAATAATAAGTGTAAATTATTACAAAATTTGATCAAACAAAACATTGTTTATGATTCAAATACATTGCCTTAACTATAGTAATTCCAATTGGTCATTTCTATCTTGATCCTTTTTTTGTCATTCCTACGAATGTTTCAACCTAAAAAGGTTCTTAATAAGTTGTGTCTTATGCTAGATTTACATGCTACAAAAACCTTTGCTTCATGCCTTCTTTCATCAGTTTTCATGAAGGAATTAAGGTTGTGTGAGAATATGATCAAAGGTCATTAATCCCAATGTTGATCAAATGTTATGAACACTTACATCCACTAACTTTTGCCTTTCCTATTGATTCACAATTTGCTCCCATGGATACGAATGTGAGGTGTTGGACATCATTGAAATGGCAAGTTTTAGTATTAAACCAATAAAAGAATGTGTCACATGAAAATTATTGCAATTCAAAAGGTTCCCCATTGATGTGAAAGACATAAAATGCCTTTTGGTGTGATGGAGGTCCAAGGAAAGTTCAAGTTATGTTCCTTATTATAGGTTTGCTTGTGTGGCAAAATTTGGAAATTGTTAAATCACAAGTAGAAATGGAGTGCATCTTCTCCCTTGCTAGTATATTAACTAATTTACATCAATGTATATTACAAATTGACAATCTTGAGTGATTGGTCTTTGTTCACAAAAATTGGTTTAATGATCCCTAATCAAGTTGTAATGTTCCAAAAAACATGGTGAACATAGTTTAGCTTGAAGTGGAGTTAGCAAAAGAATTGGAACAAGAATTTGAAAACACTTTTGATCACGAGGAAATGGTTGATGTGCATGAGAATCATCAGAAGACCTATTCTAACTTATTAATTTTTTGTTAATTGTGTATCCTACATTAATAAACAAATATAAATTGATGCAATTGTTTGAATTTTTAAACTAGTGTTAGATGTTCTTGTACATGGCATGAATTGCTTGAATGATAATTATAGTTATTTGTGCATGATTTGATTATAATACGATGAACGAATTTTATACAAATGGACATGTTTGTCAAATTAAAGGTACCTATAACCTAGCCATTTCATGAGTTGAAACTATCGTGACGTGTAGTGTCATAACGTTCGATGTCATAAGGGTGTAGATCCATAGTAAACTCTACTGAATAAAAAGACTAAAACCAGTCAAAGGTAGAAATTAATCAACCAAAAAGAAATGCACGCACATATATATACAATGCATAAAAGGAGGTTGAGATGAAATTCTCATGTATTAAATTGAAAAGAAGGAAAGAAAACGTAGTGTATGTAAATGGTGGTTGTGTAATAATCACTGTGAACATCTAGAAATCCAATCTAATTATGGAAGAAACTCTCCCTAACAAGGAATTTTTAAAAAACTAACAAGAAAAGGGAAAAACTTGGTCTTTTATACAACCATCAATAAAGTTGAAAGCCTAAACAAGTCATAACCCTAAAACACTTAATAGCATAAATAACCTAAAAATGTACATTAACCCTAAAAGGCATGACTAACATGTTCGTAACTAGTCGTCATGTATGAGGCCATGCATACGGGCATGATAGTTATCGTGATGTGTAATGTCATGACGTTCGGTGTCATAAGGGTGTAGATCCATAGTAAACTTTATTGAATAAAAAATTAAAATCAATCAAAGGTAGAAACTAATCAACCAAAAAGAAATGCATGCACATATATATATAATGCACAAAAAGAGGTTGAAATGAAATTTTCATGTCTCCCCCCCAGACCTGAGTTGGGAAAAACATGGCATGGTCTGAGTAAAAATCAAAGTGTTGTAGGAGAACATGATGAACAATACCAAATGTCGGCGGGAACTTAAATGAGCTCTGGCTTGAAGCAAAATAATTGGTATCCACCATTACAATATCACAAAGCAACATCTGATCAACATCATTTGTCCTCTAACATACCTAACATGGATAGTCAAATGGAGGAATCCAAGTTGACGTGATGATGGTAGGATCTAAATTTGGCAAATGGTAAGGCGCACAACTTTTGCAGTGATCCCGAATTGTGCGTCCGTCAACTCCTTGCCACTCCAACACACCTGAAGGCTTAATCACCTTAATCTTCAAGATAATGCAACCGGAAGAAGTGTTTAGAATATCATTAAGTTGGCGCTGGAAATACACAAAATCACCAACATCAAATTGTCTCACCTTAGGTTTGTAACTGCCATCTCGTGTGTGTGCATACCGTAAGGTGTCTCAATGTTAGGCAATGGACAAGTTTTCCATGGCCATGGGCATAACCCTCTTAAATAGAATAGCCTTTTCTACGATGACCTTAGTCCAAGTGGCTGGGGAGTCCAAGTCCACAACTTGGTCCATTATGGAATGGGATGTCTCCCAAAAAATAGAAAGTAAGGAGAGAAATGAAACAAAGAGGCGTGTTTGGACATCTTATAACCCATGGTGATGTAAGGTAGGGACAAGTCCCAATCCTCTTTATTCCCAATGACACAAATCTTCCGAAATCATTTCTTGCATGTTTGAACCATCCTCTCTATAAGGCCATCAGCTTAGGGATGATCCCTTGAAATCCTATGATGGTCAATGAGAGCATGATCAAGTAGGTATTGGAATTCTCCTCTGAATTATGATCCTTGATCAATAAGGCATCTAACACAAGCCCCAAACCTACTTAGGACCTATTATAAGAAAGCCTGGCTGGTGTTGTATGATGACTTGTTTAGCAACGCAACAAGCTCAACCCATTTTGAAAAATGTTCGATCATAATCACTAGAAGAAAAACATGTATTTTCGACTGCTCTTTGCGACTAAATTTTAGTCGCAAGAGACATTTTGCAACTAAAATCTTTTTAGTCGCCTAAGACAAGTCGCATGTGAAAACTAGTCGCAAATGACAAAGAGTATAAAGTCAACAAATACATTTCATCCTTTGACTCCATTGTATACGTATTGTCACAT
>Ga0116231_10011244_pt1 | contig 13897 bp, 11 predicted proteins | sample S1TSphgellanicum_2_FD_89695 | JGI IMG/M metagenome (GOLD analysis project Ga0116231, IMG submission 89695) | Host-associated microbial communities from peat moss isolated from Minnesota, USA - S1T2_Fd - Sphagnum magellanicum MG | ecosystem: Host-associated > Plants > Peat moss > Unclassified... | reverse complement strand
TCCACCGCCGCGACGCTGTCCTCGCAATCCATGATCGTGGAGATCGCTGATTCCAGCAGCACATCGGCGAGGCCGGCCGGATCGCCGCTGCCGATGGGATGGGTCCGGTCGATCACCAGTTCCAGATGGAGGCCGTTGTTGCGAAGCAGGACCGAGGTTGGCGCGGCCGCGTCGCCACGGTAGCCAGCAAACTTCTTCGGCGTCGCGAGCCCTGTCGTTCCGGTGGCCGTATGCACGACGAGCGCGCCGTCGCTGATCGCATAGCCGGTGGCGTCGCCATGGCTGCCGGCGGCGAGCGGAGCCGCCGCGTCCAGGATTTCCTTCGCCTTCGCCACGACCAGCGCGCCGCGGATTTTGTTGAAGCCCTTGCCGCGCGCCGCGTCGCCCGTCTCGGGGATGGCATCGGTGCCGTAGAGCGCATCGTAGAGGCTGCCCCACCGGGCATTGCCGGCATTCAGGGCGTAGCGGGCGTTGTCCACCGGGACGACGAGTTGGGGCCCGGCGATCGAGGCGATTTCGGCGTCCACATTCTCGGTGGCGACGCTGAACGGCGGCGGGGGCGGCAGGAGGTAGCCGATCTCCTGGAGGAACCCGGTGTAGGCCGCCGCGTCGATCGGCAGGCCGCGATGCGCGCCGTGCCAGGCGTCGATTTGGGCCTGGAGGGCGTCACGCTTGTCCAGCAGCGCCTGGTTGCGCGGCGCGAAGGCGGCGACGAGGCTGGTGAAGGCGGGCCAGAACGCCTCGGCCTCCAGGCCCGTGCCGGGCAGGGCCTCGTTGTCGACGAACGTCTTGAGGACGCTCGCGATCTGGAACTGGCCGATGGTCGAGTAAGTCATGTCGATATTCCGTTTCCGCTCCCGATGCCCGTAAGGGAAGGGGAGAACGCCCGCGTGTCCAGACCTATAATGGACGCGTTGGCCGAACTCATCCGTCCATGAGGCGCGCTCATGCTCGCGCGGCGCCGCCCGGTGTTTCAAGGGGGCTCCGTTGCTGGCGAACCGCCATCGGCGTAGCGTGCGGGCAGTCGAGCCATAATCGACACGACGACAGAAGAGCACCTGAGGGGGAAACAGATGAGCCCGATCGACACGACGCGCCGCGCCATGCTGGGCGGCGCCGCGGCTTTGGCCGCGACCGGGGCGACCGCGCGCGCGCAAGGGGCGCCGGTGACGCTGAACATCGTCGATATCGCGGGGAATCTTCAGCTGACCCAGCGCGGTTTCGAGAATTACCGCAAGGCCAACCCGAATCTCGTCTCGCGCATCGGTTTCACCCAGGCGCCTGCGCCGGAAATTCCGGGCAAGCTGAAGGCGCAGCAGGATGCCGGGCGCGTCGATATCGACATGGTGCTGTCGGGCAATGACGGGTTGGCGGCGGGCATCGACCAGAATCTATGGGTTCCGCTGCTGACCGATTACAAGACGAAGCTCCCTGATCTCGACGCGATCCTGACGCCGCAATCGCGCAAGCTGTCCACCGCCGCGCAGGGCCAGGCGGTGATCGTGGCGCAATGCCCCGGCGGGCCGATTTTCGAGTATATGCCGGACAAGGTGAAGCAGGTTCCCACGACGGCGGAGGAATTGCTGGCGTGGTGCAAGCAGAACCCCAAACGGTTCATGTACGCGCGCCCGGCCAATTCCGGACCCGGCCGCGCCTTCATGATGGGGCTGCCCTATATCCTCGGCGACAAGGATCCGCGCGACCCGGACAAGGGCTGGGACAAAACCTGGGCCTATATGGCCGAGCTTGGTTCCACCATCGAATACTATCCGACCGGGACCGGCGCGGTGTTCAAGGAATTCGGCGAGGGGTCGCGCGACATGGTGGCCTCCCATGTCGGCTGGGATCTGAACCCGCGCATTCTCGGCATCGTGCCGAAGGAAGCCGACATCTTCACGCTGAAGGGATTCCACTGGATCGGCGACAGCCACTTCATGTGCGTGCCGAAGGGATTGCCGGCTGAGAAGATGGCGGTGATCTGCGATCTCATCAGCTTCATGCTGCAACCCGCGCAGCAGGCCCTGATCTACGACAAGGGGTATTTCTATCCCGGCCCGGCGGTGAAGGACGTGCCGTTGAGCATGGCGCCGCGGGAGAGTCGTGACGCGATCGAGGAATTCGGGCGGGCGAAATACGCGGGCCTAATTGCCGACACGCCGATGGAATTGCCGCTGGACGCGGACAAGCTGGTGCTGGCGTTCCGGCGATGGGACCAGCAGGTTGGCAGCAAGGTCGCGAAGTGAGGTTCATTTCGGTGCGCGTTATGACCGACCCAAGTGCCGCTGGCACCCCTCCCCTGGCCCCTCCCGCAAGGGGAGGGGAAAATTCTGGCCTCTCTTCTCCCCTCCCCTTGCGGGAGGGGATGGGGGAGGGGGCGGTGCGAGAGCCGGTATCTCTACAGTTTGGCACGTCGCGGTGAGCTTTCCGGACTTCAAGGCCCTGCGACTGGAGGGCATGAGCCGCGATTTCGGGTCGTTCAACGCGCTGAAGGATATTTCGCTCGCGGTGGGGCGGGGCGAGTTCATTGCGCTGCTCGGCCCGTCCGGCTGTGGCAAATCCACCGCGCTCAACTGCCTCGCCGGCCTGTTGCCGCTCACCGGCGGGAGCATCTGGCTCGACGAGAAGCGGATCGACACGCTGGGCCCTGAGGACCGGGGCTTCGGCATGGTGTTCCAGAACTACGCGCTGTTCCCGCATATGACCGTGCGCGGGAATGTCGGATTCGGGCTGCGGATGAAGCGGCGCCCGCGCGCGGAGATCGACCGGCGGGTGGACGAGGCGCTGCGCCTCGTGCGGCTCACCGCGCAGGCCGACAAGCTGCCCGGCCAGATCTCGGGCGGGCAGCAGCAGCGCGTGGCCATCGCGCGAGCCATCGTCGTCGAGCCACCTTTGGTGCTGATGGATGAGCCGCTCTCCAACCTCGATGCGAAACTGCGCCTGGAGATGCGCGCGGAGATCCGCCGGATCCATAATCTGCTTGGCTGCGCCACGATCTACGTGACGCATGACCAGGACGAGGCGCTGTCGCTCGCCGACCGCATCGTGGTGCTGCGCGAGGGGGAGGTGCGGCAGATCGGCACGCCGGAAATGCTCTATGCGCGGCCGGCGGATGCCGACGTGGCCGAGTTCATGGGATATCGCAACATCGTTCGCACCCACGCCACCGCATCGGGCAATTTGTTGCGCGTGTCCATCGGGTCGGCGGCGCTCGACGGAACCCCGGTCTCGGGGCTCGTCGAGGGCCCGGCCACCGTCGCCATCCGGCCGGACGATCTGGTGCCGGATACGGACGGCACGATTTGCGCGACGGTGCAGACGGCGGAATATCGCGGCCGGGATTTCTACGGCTTGGCGACGACGCAAGAGGGGATCGAGCTGTATTTCCGCGCGGAGTATCGCGTGAAGACGGGGGACGCGTTGCGGCTGGGCGCCGATCCGGCCAGCGTGCTGGTGTATGCGGGCGTCGCGTGACCGCGATCTCGTTGCGGACCCGCCTCGCGCGGCGCGGGCTGGACGGCGTGACCCTGCTGCTGCTGCCGGCGATGCTGTTCGTGATCGCGCTGTTCGTCTATCCGTTCCTGTATGGGTTGTGGCTGTCATTCGTGCCGAAGGCCGGCGCGTGGTGGGCGAATTACGCGCGGTTCTTTGCCGACCCGTATCTGTATGACACGGTGGGCACGACGCTGTGGATCGCGGTGCCGGTGACGGTGCTGAACGTGGTTGCCTCGGTGCCCGTGGCGCTGCGGGTGCGGCATATGCGCCGGCAGCGGCTGCTGACGACGATTTTGGTGATCCCCATCACGCTCGGCACGGTGCTGGTGGCGGAGGGGATGCTCAATTATCTCGGCCCGCGCGGGTGGGTGAACCGGCTGCTGCTGACGACGGGCATCTCGTCCAGCCCAATTCGGCTGATCCATAATTACTCGGGCGTGTTTCTCTCGCTTGTGATCACCGGGTTTCCGTTCACCTTCCTGCTGACGCTCTCCTACATCACCGGCATCGACCCCTCGTTGGAACAGGCCGGGGCGATGCTGGGGGCGCGGGCGCGGCAACGGTTTCGCGAGATCATCCTGCCGCTGCTGATCCCCGGTTTGCTGATCACCTTCTGCCTGTCGTTCGTGCAGGCGTTCTCGGTGTTTCCCTCGGCCGTGCTGCTCGGCGCGCCGCAGGGCGACACGCGCGTGATCTCCATCGCGGCGTATCAGGCTGCGTTCGAGGATTACGATTACAGCATGGCATCGGCCATCGCGATGCTCATGGCGGCGGTGCAGGTGCTGATCGTGACGGCGCTGCTGGGCGCGCAGCGACTGTTCTATCGCGGGCCGGCCGGCGGGGGGAAAGGCTGATGGAGCGGAACACGCGGCTCGGCGAACGGATGTGGGCTACGGCGGTGTGGGCCTGCGTGATCTTCTTCGTGGTCAATCTGCTCGGGCTGATCGGGTCGGTGGTGGTGAGTTCGGCGGGCACGCGCTGGCTGAACACCTGGCTGCCCGCCGGCTGGACGTTCAGCTGGTATCTGTCCGCCTGGGACGAGTTCCAGTTGCCGGACGTGCTGATCTCCACCGTGGAGGTGGTGGGGGCCGTGGTGCTGATCTCCGGGCTGCTGGGCGTGCCGGCGGCCTATGCGATGGCGCGGCGGGATTTTCCCGGCAAGCAGGCGGTGATGCTGCTGTTTCTGCTGCCGCTGCTGGTGCCGCCGATCACCTTCGGCATTCCGCTCGCCACCGTGCTGTATCGCACCGGGGCGGCGGGGACGGTCTGGGGCGTGATCCTGGCCAATCTGGTGCCCACGGTGCCGTTCGTGATCCTGATCATGGTGCCGTTCATCCAGCAGATCGATCCGCGGGTTGAGGCGGCGGCGCGCGTGTTCGGCGCGGGCACGTTGCGGATGTTCGCCTATGTGCTGGTGCCGCTGCTGGCGCCGGGGATTCTGGCGGCGCTGCTGCTGGTGCTGGTGCGCACCATCGCGATGTTCGAACTGACGTTCCTGACCGCGGGCCCGACCAGCCAGACGCTGGTGGTGGCGCTGTATTACGCCGTGTTCGCCGCCGGGGTGCGGGCGGGGCAGTCGATCGACGCGATGGCCGTTGTGTATATGGTCACGACGCTGATCTGGCTGCTGATCGCGCTGCGCTTCGTGAACCCGACCCAAATCGTGACGCGGGCGAAGCGGGAGGCGGGGTGAAGCGCTTACCAGATCGTTTTTATACCGTATTGGCGAAAGATGGCGTCACTCGTGATGACCGTCAGGTCAGCCCGCAGCGCGGTGGCGATCAGCATTCTGTCTATCGGGTCCCTGTGATGCGGCGGCAGGGTGTTGGCCGCGTCCGCATCCTCCCAGGTAAGCGGGTGCATATCGTATCCCTGGGCGCGAAGGATTTCCTGAATGGACTTCCATCGTCCGAATATCGGAGGAAGTTTGCCAAGCGAGACTTTTCGCCTGATTTCCCACACGGTGATCGGCGATACGCCGACAACTTCGTCTCGCATGATACGAAAACTGTTCGTCATCGCGCTATCAGCGACCGGATCGCTCAGGAAAACGATCAGGGCGCAGGCGTCGGCGATGAATTTCAGATCGGCCAGCCCTCGGCCTCCATCTCCTGTTCCGTCATGGGCGCGAACAGCGCGGGGTCATAGACGAAGTCTTTCCAGGCGGGATCGCCGCGCAAGATGCCAGGCTCGCGGCGGATGGGCGGCTGAATCCCGACGAGACGGGCCACCGGCACGCCATTGCGCGCGATCACGACCTCCTCGCCATGCTCCACTTGGGAGAGCAGTTGCGACAGAGTGGTTTTCGCCTCGTGAACATTGACCGTTTTCATGCGGAACCCGCCGTCTAGCTAAGAATGGACTAAGCTGGTTCGAGCGGCTGGTCAACCATGTCGATGACCAGTGATCCAGCCGCGTGTTGCGCGGTCATCCAAGTTTGCGGCACATCGCGCCAACCTGATCTTATGCGCATTTACATGTGTATAAATTTGGGCGCAGACTCAGGGCTTGAAGAAGGATCGCTGCCATGCCTCGACCCGCCGCCGCTCGGGCGACCCGCCGGGCCACCAATGTCACTCTGCCGGTGGAGCTTTTGGCCCAGGCGCGCGCTCTCGGCCTCAATGTCTCGCAAGCCTGCGAAAATGGCCTCAAGGCCGAAATCGCCAGGAGCCAGGCCACGCGATGGGTGGAGGAGAACCGTGGCGCGCTGGCCTCGTCGAATGCGTATGTTGAACGCAATGGCCTACCGCTTTCGGAGTTTCGTCGGTTCTGATGGGTCGCTTCGACGTGTATGCGACACCCGGTCGCGATGGGACCGGCTATGTGCTCGATGTCCAGGCCGACCTTCTGCGGGATTTGAACACACGCGTCGTTGTGCCGCTGCTGCCGCCCGATGTCGCGCCCAAGCCGGCCCGAAGCCTCAATCCAGCCTTTGACATCGACGGTCGGTCGCACCTGATGCTGACTCACTTCATCGCCGCCGTGCCTGCCAAGGAACTCGGAGAACCGGTGCTCTCCCTTGAGGCGCACAGCGACGACATCATGCGTGCCCTCGATATGCTCCTGATCGGTTTCTAGATTTATCAGTATTTGTCCATGGCGCCATGAATACTGTCGAAAGTTCTCACTCTGGACGTTGAATGCCCGTCCGTCACCGCTCGCGTCGTTCTGGATCGCTAGGCCGCCAGGCGGCGTCGGATCATTGGCATTCGACGTGCTTACCTCTGTCCGACGCCAATAGCAGCGCCGAAAAATTCTCCCGGTCTCGGCGCGCGGAGATAACCCGAAGGACACACGATGAAGAAAGGCTTCATGAAACTCGGCCTGATGCCGGAGGGCGGGGGCCGGACCGGGACGGACTGGATGAACCCCGGCATGCCGCCCTACCCGGGCACGAATTTCCAGAGGCACAAGGAACAGGCGCTGATCGCCGAGGAGTTCAAGGCGGATTTCTTCTTCGTCGCCGATACGCTGTGGGCCGACGAGGTGTCGCCGCCGCATCGGCTCGACCGGTTCGAGGCGATGACGCTGCTGGCCGCCATCGCGGCGGTCACCACGCATATCGGGCTCGTGGGCACGCTGTCGACCACGTTCTGCGAGCCGTTCAATATCGCCCGGCAGGTTCTCTCATTGGACCATATCAGCAACGGCCGCGCGGGCTGGAATCTCGTCACGACCGATCCCAAGGGTTCGTCGGACAATTACGGCCGCTTCCATGCCATCTCCCATGAGGAACGCTACGAGATCGGCGCGGAGGCGTATCGCGTGGTGACCGGGCTGTGGGACAGTTTCGAGGACGATGCGCTGCCGCAGGACAAGGAGAAGGGCGTTTTCCTGATCCCGGAAAAGCTCCATGCGCTGAATCACAAGGGGAAGTATTTCGAGTCGAAAGGCCCGATCAACCTGCATCGTTCCCCCCAGGGGCGGCCGATCGTGTTCACGGCGACGGCGTCCGATGACGGGCTGGCCTTCGCGGCCCGCTATATCGATTGCGTGTTTACACCGGGTTCCTACGGGATCGGCGTCAATCAGGAATTCTACCGCAAGCTGAAGGTCAAGGCGGTGGCGTATGGACGGGACCCGGACTCGGTTTCGATCCTCCCGGGATGCACCCCGCTGATCGCGCCGACGCGGGAGGCCGCCCGGGCGATCCAGGAGGCGCGCCGGGAGCAGATCGGGGTGGAGGGCGCGATCAAGTATCTCAGCGGCTCCTTCCATGGGTTCGACCTACGGAAGTATGGCCTGGACGAGCCGTTCCCGCTGAAGGCGATCGAGAGCGTCGCGGAGGGGTTCAAGGGCAACATGATGCACATGCTGCGCATCGCGCGCGAGGAGGCGCTGACTGTCAGGCAGTTCGCGATGCGCTTCGGGTTCCCAAAGGATCAGTTCGTGGGCACCGCCGAGGACATCGCCGACGAAATGCAGGAATGGATCGAGACGGAGGCGTGCGACGGGTTCATGCTGGTCGAATCGCAGCCGGGTCAGTTGCGGCTGTTCGCCGATTCCGTGGCGCCGATCCTGCGGGAGCGCGGACTGCTGCGGCGGGAGTATGCGGGCACGACGCTGCGGGAGAATTTGGGGCTGCCGAAGCCGGAGAATCTGTTCGTTGCCGCTGGGCGGTCGCGCGGCGAACGTGGTGGAGATGGTCGGGCGGCGGCTGCGGCGGAGTGAGGGGTGTTGATGTGAGCAAGCGTAGGGCGTGCTCCAGCACGCCAACGCAAGCACACCGCCGGCTTGCTCGGCCGGGAACGGCTTGAATTGATTGGCCAACACCCGTGCTAAAACGATGCCGAGGGCAAGCACCTTGAACGCGCCGTTCGCGCGGAGGATGTCGGGATGCCGTGCGAACGGAACTGGCGCGGCGGCCGTTCCATATCGATGCCTGGGTCGTATTGCCGGACCATATGCATTGCCAATGGAACTTGTCCGAGGGCGACGCCGAATTTGCCGGGCGTATGCGCGAAATCAAGGCGGGCTTTACCCGACGGATTGCACGGCAAGCCGAACGGACGATCGGGACTTTGCGGCAACGGGAAAGCGGCATCTGGCAGCGGCGATTTTGGGAACACACGTTCAGGGACGAACGGGATCATGCGGCCCATGGCGATGTGTGGCGGCGGGTTTATATCCGTTGGAATGGCGTGGCACTGAGGGTGATGAGATTTATGGCGGGGAACGGGAGTGAGGTTATAGGCGTGACGGCACACAGCGGTTGAAGCCTGCGGCTCGCTTGCATTGGCGTGCTGGAGCACGCCCTACGCTTGCTACGCTTGCTCAAGAATTTTGCGCAAGCGCATCGCTTACAAAAGGGCCTGTTTGCGGATCAATTAGCCGATGATGTTCGGCCATCGCCGAAAGCTGGAAGTCCTTCTGCTGCTCTGTCCCACGTCAGCCCTTGGCTGACCCACACGCTAAAGGTTGGTGGCAGGGCATTTGGATTATCGAGGCTGCATGTCATGATGTCGATTGACCCAGGTTCCCGCTCATTAAGGTAGGTAAGCGGCGATCCGCACCGCCCGCAAAAGGTTCTGATAACGTGCGGAGACGAGCGGAACTCGACCGGCTCTCCTCTTATGATAGCGAAATTCGAAATCGAAAAGCCAGCAAATGGTAGCGTGGGAGCCGAGGCTGCCCGGCGACACGTCTGGCAGTGGCAAATCCCACTTGCGGTGGGTTCGCCCTCAACCCTGTATCGAACGGCTCCGCATAGACATCCGCCTTCTCTCATCACTGTCCTCCTCCCCAAATGCTCACATGCGCACTGGATCGCCTGCAATAGAGGATGTAACTCTCAAGACTTTCGGTCAGATTTTTCGGTAAGTGATTTCAAGGCCTTCCACGCTCCAAAAGATATGATCGAAAGAGCCCCAGTTTTCATCAACTTTAGCCGGCTTCACTTCGTGGGCGTTGCCGCATGGCGGGTCTTTCTCCAAGGCTCGATGTTCCAGGAGATATGGCCATAAGCTGGGTCAGCCAATGGCAGCGGTTACCGCTGTCCGGCCAAAACCTGGCAGGTCGTGGTCGAACAACGCTGCCGTCGTCGGGCGGTCGCGTCGCGAACGGTCAAAACCTCCATGGCACGACCTTACCCCGGAACCATATCCGCGATGGCGCGATCGTCGAGGCTCTCGCTCGCGCCCAGCCCCGCCTTCACCCCCGCGCGATCTTCCGGTTGGCGGTTCTGGCTGACCTTGCGCTTGCCTTCGAGGCGCGTGATTTGCAACCGGACGCCGACGATGCCTTTCAACTGTGACTGGATGAAGCTCTCCGGCGCGTCGGAGACCGCCCACGGGTCCGCCCGCTTGCCCTCGTGCAGATCCGTCAGCCGACGCACCACGTTCAGCAATGGCGCCGCGTCCTCGAAGAATTCGGGGACTCCGTAGGCATGGACGGCGACGTAGTTCCAGGTTGGGACGACCTTTCCGTCGCGCTGTTTGCTGGGATAGAGCGAGGGGGAGACGTAGGCGTCGGGGCCGGAGAAGATGACCATTCCCTCGCCGGGGACGCTCGCGCGCCATTGCGGGTTGGCTTTCGCGACGTGTGCGTAGAGGGTGCCGAACGGGCCGTCCGCCGGGTCCAGCATCATTGGCAGCGGCGTGGCCATGAGGCCGTCCTGGCCCATCGTCACCAGGGAGGCGAGCCTCGTCGCGCGCATCGCGGCGTGGATTTCGGGGAGGTGTTCGATGCGGAACTGGGTGGGGATGTACATGTCCGTGGTCCTTCGGCGCGAAGGCATCTTACGCGCGAACCGGGGTTTTCCGATGACCGCTTGGCGGTGAAAACGGTAGTCCAATTCGCGGGCGGGGCAGGTACTCCACAGGCGCCAACATGCGGTGCCTCGTCACCCCCTCCCCCAGCCCCTCCCGCAAGGGGAGGGGAGAAGGAAGGCTTGTGCCGACCGTCGCGTCAGACAATAAAACCGTTCAGGTCAGCGTCCGGCGCACCGCGTCGGCCCAGCCGGCGTAGCGGCGCGCGCGCTCCTCGGCGGCCATGCGCGGCTCGAACCTGCGTTGCAGGGCCCAGCTTTCGGCGAAGGCCGCCGGGGCGGGGCAGACATCCGCCGCGTATCCCGCCAGATAGGCCGCTCCCAGGGCCGTGGTTTCCAGCACCACCGGACGGTCCACCGGCGCGTCGAGCATGTCGGCGAGGAATTGCATGGTCCAGTCCGAGGCCACCATGCCGCCATCCACGCGCAGCACGGTCTCGCCGCCGCCGGTCCAGTCCCGGTGCATCGCCTCGATCAGGTCGCGGGTCTGGTAGGCGACGCTTTCGAGGGCCGCGCGGGCGAACTCGGCCGGGCCGGTGTTGCGCGTCATGCCGAACAGGGCGGCGCGGGCCTCGGCGTCCCAATGCGGGGCGCCCAGGCCGGTGAAGGCGGGGACGAGATACACTTCCTGTGCCAGGTCCGCCCGCTGGGCCAGCGCGCCGCTTTCGGCGGCATCCCGGATCACGCCCAGCCCGTCGCGCAGCCATTGCACCGCCGCGCCGGCGACGAAGATCGCGCCCTCCAGCGCGTAGGTGCGCTTCCCCGCCATCTGGCACGCCACGGTGGTGAGCAGCCGGTTGCCCGACGCGACCGGTGCCTCGCCCGTGTTGAGCAGCAGGAAGCAGCCGGTGCCGTAGGTGGATTTCACCATGCCGGGCGCGAAACACGCCTGCCCGACCATCGCCGCCTGCTGGTCTCCGGCGATCCCCATGATCGGGACCGCGCCGCCGAGGATCGGGGGGTCCGTGTGGCCGAACAGCCCGGAGCAGTCGCGCGCCTCGGGCAGCAGGGAGCGGGGGACGCGGAACAGATCCAGCAATTCGTCGTCCCAGGCGCCCGCGCGGATGTCGAACAGCATCGTGCGGCTGGCGTTGGTGGCGTCGGTGGCATGGATTCGCCCGCCGGTCAGCCGCCACAGCAGCCATGAATCGACCGTACCGAAGGCGAGGCGGCCGGCCTCGGCGGCTTCGCGGGCGCCCTCCACCGTATCGAGAATCCAGCCGATCTTGGTGGCGCAGAAATACGGGTCGATCAGCAGGCCGGTTCGCGCGGTGATCAGCGCCGCGTGGCCCGCCTCGCGCAAAGCGGCGCAGGCGGGGGCGGTGCGGCGGTCCTGCCAGACGATGGCGCGGTGGATGGGCCGGCCGGTGGCGCGGTCCCACAACACGGTCGTTTCGCGCTGGTTGGTGATGCCGATGGCCGCCACGTCCGCCGCCGTGCCGCCCGCCGCCGCCAGCGCCTCGCGCAGCACGGCGATGCCGTCGGCCACCAGATCCTCGGCTTCGTGCTCCACCCAGCCTGACGCGGGATAATGCTGGGTCAACTCGCGCCGCGCGATGGCGGCCATGGCGAGGCGCGGCCCCCGGAAGGCGATCGCGCGCGTCGATGTGGTGCCCTGGTCGAGTGCCAGGACGATGTCTTTGCTCATTGTTTCCACCCTCTTGCCGGTCGGGGGCCGGCCGGGGCCGAGCATCGGGACAATCCGCCAGACTGCCAAGGCGGGCGGTCCGACGCGATGCGGTCTCGGTTGATCGCGCGTGACCCAATCCTCTACGGTGGCCGAACGATTGGGGTGGGAGCCAGCCTTGGCTCAGGCGGCAAAGACGGCCAAACGTCGCGTCCGGCTCCCGCCGGTCGCGCGGTCATTGCAGATCCTCGCCGTGATCCTCCTGGTGGGGGTCGTCGGCATCACCACGCATCAGTTGATCCAGACCCGGGATTCGTTGCTCGACGGCACGTCGGAGGAGATGGCCCGGCTCGACATGGTGTTCGCCGAGCAGACCGGCCGCGCGGTCGAGACGGTCGACCTGCTGGCCCGCAACGTGATCGAGACGCTGCCGGCGGGCTCGGCGGCGGATGCGGCGACCGGCGCCTTGCTGCGCCGGCGCATCGAGGGGGTTCGCCAGGTCATCCATATCGATGTCGCCGATGCCGCCGGCCGGGTGATCGCGTCGTCGGCGCCTGATCTGGTCGGGCAGGATCTGCCGGCGGCGGGCATGACGCTGCTGGCCTATCACCGCGCCCACGACACGGCGGAGTTGCAGATCAGCGAGCCGCTGCGCATGGCTGACGGGCGCTGGACCTCGCTGATGACGCGCCGGATCGATGCGGCGGACGGAACGTTCGCCGGCATCACCGTCGCCGCCCTCAACCTCGCGTATTTCGAGGATTTCTACAAAGCCGTCGAACTGAACGAGAACGGCGCCATCATGCTGCATCGCCGCGACGGCACGGTGCTGGCGCGCTACCCGCACATCGATTCGGCCATGGGAACGAGCTTCGCGGCGATGCCGCCGTTCCGCGACGTGCTGTCTCATGCCATCGCCGGCACCGTCATCATGGATTCGCCGCTCGACGGCAGCCGCCGCGTGCTGGCGATCCGCGCGCTGCGGGCTTTTCCGCTCGCGGTCAACGTGTCGGTCGATGAAGCGCGGGTGCTGACGGATTGGCGGCGCCAGACCCGGGTGTTCATCGGCGGAGCGACCCTGGTGAGCCTCGCGATCGGCTGGCTGCTGCTGCTGCTGGCCCGGCGTTCTCGGCAGGTGGAGGCGCTGCTGGGGGAATCCCAGATGGCGAAAGAGGCCGCCGAACAGGCCAATGCGCGGCTGATGGAGCAGATGGCCGAGCGCGAGCGGGCCGAGGCGGCGCTGCGCCAGGCGCAGCGGATCGAGGCCGTCGGGCAACTGACGGGGGGTGTGGCGCATGATTTCAACAATCTGCTGACCGTGATTCTCGGCAGCATCGAATTGCTGGAGCGGTCCGGGCTGGTGGCCTCTGACGGGCGGGACCGGCTCGCCACCATGCGCGCCGCCGCCGAGCGGGGTGCCACGCTGACCGCGCAACTCCTGGCCTTCGCGCGCCGCCAGCCGCTGGTGCCGCGTGATGTCGATCTGAACGCGATGCTGCGCGACATGCGCGATCTGCTGCAAAGCGCGCTGGGCAGCCGGGTGCGGATCGCGCTGGTCGAGGCGCCGGGGCTGTGGCCCGCGCGGATCGACCCGACCCAACTGGAACTCGTGGTTCTGAACCTCGCCATCAACGCGCGCGACGCGATGCCGCGGGGCGGGGTGGTGACGATCGCGACGCGCAATCAGCATCTCGGACCGCCCGGCTCCGCCGAGGACGATCCTGCCGAGGGCGATTACGTCGTCATCGACGTGTCGGATACCGGCACCGGCATGGCGCCGGAGGTGCTGGCCAAGGCGTTCGAGCCGTTCTTCACCACGAAAGGTCCCGGGGCGGGGTCGGGGCTCGGGCTCTCCCAGGTGTTCGGCGTGGCACGGCAATCGGGTGGGGGGGTACGGATTCAGAGCGCGCCGGGCGAGGGCACGCGCGTCTCGGTGTTCGTGCCGCGCGGGGTGGGGGAGCGGATGGCGGGGGCGCCGGTGATTGCCGGGCCGGTGCGCGGGCGGGCGGCCT
>Ga0116231_10011243_pt1 | contig 13898 bp, 10 predicted proteins | sample S1TSphgellanicum_2_FD_89695 | JGI IMG/M metagenome (GOLD analysis project Ga0116231, IMG submission 89695) | Host-associated microbial communities from peat moss isolated from Minnesota, USA - S1T2_Fd - Sphagnum magellanicum MG | ecosystem: Host-associated > Plants > Peat moss > Unclassified... | reverse complement strand
TTTTTTGTTTTGTTTTTTTTTTTTTTTTTGTTTTGACTCTCTTGTCCCGTTCCGTCGTTGTCACTCTTCTTCTTCTTCTTCTTCTTCTGCCAGCCAACGCCGCCTCGCTTTGTAAACTGCGTGTTTGGCCACGCCACTTGGTGTTGCACAGCTGCCACGGACGGGAAGCTTCTTCTTCTTCTTGTGCTTCATCGGCTTCTTGTTGTTGTTGTTGTTGCGGTGGTTTAACTGTTGCGGCTGCTTCTTCTTTTTTTCTTGCCTACAATTTTCTGTTCCGTGTTTTTTGAAGACCGAGTGTGTTTATCTTCGACTGCAGAGCAAACTGTTGGTAGAGAAAGGAAAACGCATATGTATCGGCGGCCCCCATAGGTGTTGTGCAGTGTTGTTTTCTCGGAGGAGACTTGGAACGTATTCATTCACTTGTTGCCGATTCTTCTTCTTCTTCTTCTTCTTCTTCCTTCTTTTTTGGTGTTGTGTTTGAGTTTGTTTGTTTGTTTTTTTTTTTTGCGCCGTTTTTTTTCTCGGTGGAGCTGTGGGGCGGGGGGCGAGGGGAGGGAGCGAGGGGAGGGAGCGAGTCTGCGCCTAATTTGCGAGAACAATCGGAATTATTGATTCTGGAGTCGTCAAGAGAGGATGGAATTATGTAATGAAAAGCAATGGAGATCGGTTGGAGTATTGGAAGCAGGAAGACCTAGCCAATATCTTCGTCGTTTGCGGCTTGTATCTCTTCCTCTTCTTGCCACCCTCCTCCTCCTCGCGGGTATAGCGGACTGTACGCAGGAGGACACAGCAGGAGGACGCGCGAAGGAGCAATCCACGTTTCGTCGTTACTTCTGGAGCACTGCCGATGCAAATCATTACAAGCTGTCGGAGGATGGCGAGGTAGCGGAACTCGTCCTCGACCGCATAGCAGGTTTGGCTCCCTTCCTATGTCCCTTAACTCCCTGGCATCATATTCTCATATAGCAAATGCGTTAGCGATGTCTACAGCAGTCATATGTGCCCAGCCACTCGCACAGGGCTTAGCACTCATAGCCAACTCTCGAGAGGAGATTATTCCGCTTGGTGCATGCTTCTTTTCCCTTCCTTTTCCCACGATTTCCATTGCAAAAGCAGTAACAATGTCTACAACAGTTAGGTACTCGGTATTCTATTTCATCTTTACCGAGTACCGAACTACGCCTCTCTCATGTGCACCTTTCCTCTTCAAATTTAGCTTGGTGCGCAGAGGCAGCATCCCTGGACACGGAGAACCAGCAGCAAAAACATGCTTGTAGACAAATGATTACCTACCAGCATCTCTCCTTCTTCTGGTTTCTTGCTCCTGTGCAGGATGATGATGGCTCAGGTTGGCTTAATTTCTTTCTTTGAGGTTCAAACTTTGTGATTTCTAAGACATGGTGGGTCTCACTTTTGTTTTTTGTTTTTTTTTTTCTGTCCTTTTTTGGGGGTGGTGGTCATACAGCTTCAGGATTTGCCTCACATACAAGGTACTTGTTTGGCCGCATCAGCATTCAAATGAAGTTGCATCCTGGTGACTCAGCTGGGACTGTCACCACTTTCTATGTAAGTTTTTTTTTGGTGCATAGCTCAACAAAGTGGGATGATTTTTGTTTTGGACCTTATAGGTACTTCCTTGAGTCCAGAATGAGTTCTCAAGTAAGAGAAAGTTGGCTTACACTTCTGCTTCTTGCAAGATTTCTGTGTGGACTGACCTTGAAGGGATCATTGAAGCAGGGAGAAATGGGTGTGTTGTGATTGAACCGTTTTAATGCCATTCAACACATGTCCCATTTCCGTTCTAGGGGGGAATTGGTGTGATGTTTCCATTAACAGATGTGCGTGGTTTTTTTTGCCAGACATCCTCTTTGAGCGGCAAGCATGATGAGCTTGATTTTGAGTTCTTGGGAAATGAGTTTGGCAAGCCATATGTACTGCAAACCAATGTCTATGCAGCTGGAGTAGGAGATCGTGAACAACGGATCAAGCTTTGGTTCGACCCCACAGCTGATTTCCATACCTACACTATTCACTGGAGCAAGAAAATCATCATGTAGGTCCACACATCCTTATATTGCTTCAATGGATACTGCACATTTGCTTCTTTTTGCAAGTAAGTAGAATGTCTTCTGCTGCAGTATTCTCAGAAAAGATGCCGACATTAGGACCCCACAAACATGGTTTTCACCAGAGTAAATTGATGCACTAAACTTTGTGGGTTGCATTTCTGTCAATGCAGCTTTATGGTGGATGAAACCCCTATACGAATCTACAAAAACAATGAAGACTTGGGGGTGCCATACCCAGGTCGACAGCCAATGAGTGTCTTTGCAAGCATGTGGAATGGTGAGGACTGGGCCACTCAATCTGGTGCCATTAAGTTGAACTGGGACAAATCACCATTTAAAGCAAGCTACCGACACTATGATGTGGAAGGATGCGAGGTGCCTTGGTACAAGGGTGAGGTAGCACCTTGCATCTCCAGAAAGTCCGATGCATTTCTGAAGAAGGCAACAATCCAGGATCTGAATGATGAACAGTTGGTTCAGTTGCAATGGGTGACAGAGAATATGTTGGTGTATGATTACTGTGCTGATGTGTATAGATATCCCGAGCCACACCCTGAATGTAGTCGTAATTCAGGTATACAGGATTTAAGTCCAGACCTAGAAAGCATTGACACCCTTTTCTATCTGGATCCCAGTGATACATCATCGTGGTAGGCATCTTCAATTTTGCACTACTTCAATGTGTCCTCAATAGAAATCTGTACAGGAGATAGGGAACATTCAATTCAAGGCAATATAGCCTAAATTAGCCAAAACCAACATCCAAAAACAGTTCCAGATTTGTCCTGAGTTCAAAGGATAGTGGCTTCATTGTTGATACAGTTTATCTTCTTCCATCCAACATGGATCTGAGTGTGGATTAGCATTGCCAGTTTTGGACAGGTTGTAGTCACACAGTAGTTTGCAAAACACCACCAAGGTCAGGGAATAAAGAATAAACCAGATCACAGAAGACATGGTTTATTAGAATCTCAATGTTCTGATGCAGGAGCTGCTTTCTGCAGTTTTGATTCCAAGGGAGTGACTTCTCTGAATTCACTGCTGTTCTAGAATAAGCGGGCTCTGAAACTAGTTTTTGTTGCTTTTTCCTTTTAACATGTGCCCTTGTAATAACAAATTAATAACCAGCTGCTCATGTTGATGTTGTCATTACAGATTGAAAATGTGCTAGTGTGTGCACTAGCATGTTTTTCACAGTTTTCTGGTTTCTATGGCTTTTGTTGTACAATTGTTGTCTTGCAGAGGATGCTTTAGTGTGTTTGTGGTTCTCCACGTTGGCAACCTCATTGCGTCTCATATGCCTACCAGGTCCGGTGACCTGCACAGTATTTTCCTCATTCTATGCTGAAGTGTGGTTGCTGCATAACTGTGTGCTGCTTATTCATGTCATGGCCTCTCTTTGGTTTGAAATTGGTTATATAGTGGACATGACTGAGTGAAATGCAGTTGTATACAGGGCTTTTTTAGTTTATGCAACACTTAGGATTGCTGAGTAGAGGAATGTTAACCATAGAGGCTCTAGCGCTGTATTCATGCGCATGACTGAGCTTGACAAGCTGCTTGGCGAATGAACACACTTTTACTGCAAATTGTACCTGCATTAAAAGTGCAGTAGTATTGGAGTTATGTGTTTGCTTTAGAGCTCAAGAAAGTGTTTCCATTACCGTATTTGGTTAGAAACAACTTCAGTAGTTGATCAAGTGCCATTGTTTAACAAGAAAACTTGTCTTGTACTGGACGCTAAGATGGTATACTCAAGATTATGATCAATTAGAAATCATACTTTAGGAAAGATTTATAACCTATCAAAGTCATCAAAGTCTAGTTCAAAGTTCTATCTTTCTTACTTTATGTTCAAGTTTCTGTTTTGTTTTTTGACTAAAGTTTTTATTCACTTGATATTCAAGGTTCCATTTTGTTTTTGAACTGAAGCTCTTAGTTCTAGAGACATACACACTCGTTGTACGTCCAAAGCAATTTTCATTTGTTTATGCAAAGCATAGTATCAGTTGGACATGAAGTTATATATTTGTAATATTGGACAAACAAGTAAAACTTGTATTTAAGTAGTTCTATTCCATGTGGATTTTCAGGAATGTGCATATTACTTGTTTGTGACTAGACAAATGTACAAGTCTAATCTAACAAAATGCAATAAGGCCATGTCTTAAGCCACTTGGATCACAAAACAAATTACCAAATGAAAAGAAGTCTTCACATTACCAAAACAAGTCCTGGTAGGTAACCTTAAACATGATGCCATTTGGCAATGAGTCAAGAGTTATTGTTAATGACATTAGTTAGTACCAAATTAAGCACGTTCCAACAAGTGTGAACAAAAAGATATTGACAAGTGTCCAAAAGTCCTATGTCCAAGTGTTTGACACCCATCATTAACCTTAAAGAGACTTTTTGGATGAAAGGGTTTGTTTCTCATAGTAACAGAAATTCCTTGAGCATCATCCAAATGATAAATCATATCCATGGGTATAACATTTAGACATTTATGCAGTGAAATGGATGTATGAATGTTCATGGATGACATCCAATTACCACCCCCCAACATAGATCATAAAACATACATTAAAAATATTAATTAATATAAAAGTAAGATATTCATGTAGTAATTTAGTTCATCACTTGTGAGATGAAGCTCATCTGTTTTCATTTTTCATTCAATACACAAAAAATTCACCCATCCTTGTTCTTTGTCACTCAAATGGATGAAGCTCATCCAACAATGTCCACATTTCATCCATAATAGATATTTAGAAGAAAACTGAAGAAGGTTGACTGAATGATGATCCTTGTGAAATCTTCTTGAATTAGCAAAAGCAATGTTTTTTTTCTGGCGAGATTTTGTCATTTTCAACAAAGAAGTTGGGAAAATTTTGGAAATCTTTGTCTTTTTAGTGCAAATTTGACTACTTTTGCTAATTTTATTGTTAAATTCTGTCAAATTTTTGACACCAAAAGAATGAGGGGAAAAAAAAAACAATTGTTGAAAGTTGAAACTCTTCAATTTAAGATTTCTCCAAAAATCTTCATGGACAATGATTTTAATCAACAAGTTTAAATTTTAATTTTCAAATTTACTTATTGAATTATGTATTTACTGTTTTTTTTAAAAGGGTTAACTTAGTCCTTTACAACTCATGGTGCACAAACACCAAATAACAACCCTTAATTCCAAACCTAAAAACGTGACAAGTTTTAGATATTTATCATGAGTGTTCACAAATGTAGAAAACAGATTGCAAAAATGTTTTCCTACATGGTGCCCTCTAGGAACTTCAAAAAGCCTTTGCATGAACTAAAGCATTTTGTTCAAACAAAATATCATGTCAAAAACTCATAGTCCAAGATCATGCAAAAGTGTGTCCCCAAAACAATCACAAACAAGGGGTGTGTCACATTGTGGCCTTGCCATTTACAGTAAAAAGTATCTTAATGCAAAAGAAGAATTATGAAAATTCAAATATTTCACCATGCAAACATACAATCTTCAAAAAAATCCTCTTAAAAAAAAACCAAAATCCTTCAAGATATCATAACTCTATAACCTAATCTTCAAGTTTGAACAAAACCCAAAATATCATCTTTAAAAAATCCTCATATAAAAGTAGACCTATTTATTATTATCAAGGGGCCAAAATCCCTTAAGCTACTATACTCTATAATGAATTTAAACACAATATTGTTGCCTTTGTAGGCAAGGCCAATAAATGGTGTGATTTCTTTTTGTGGGACCTAAACTATGAATAGCTTGGGGAGCAAGGAGCTCTTGAAGTAAACACTCCGGCAAGGTGAAGCCAAGGGGCATTTACTTTTGGAACTCCCCTGCTATGACAACACTATAGAGTGTAATAAAATTTGACAAGATTTGTTATTTTAAATCGTTTTCCTTGTTAATCCAGGCGGGTAGTACTTGCCAAGTAACACAAGAAAAAAAATGACATTTCAAAAAATGGAATGCATGTGCAGCTTTTTTTTTTTTAAATGCCCAATATTTTTCATGCTCTTTAAAGCATATCTCCAAATACACTAAGAAAAATCTCATAGCTATCACATGTTACAAACAATTATGTAGTATCCTACATTTTGAATTTTTTTCAAAGCAAAAAAATAGGTTTTTTTCAAAGTTACATCAAGCACAAATTGTGACATGACATGCTCAAAACATGAGTTTGAAATTGAGGTTTACAAAGTTTGGTTACACATATTTTATGTGCAACCCTTTTTTTCTGCAATATGTAATTTGTTATTTGAACTTGGGACACAAAGGCTAAACTTGATCTCAATTGGATTTTGGCATTTGCTTGGCTTGTGCAATTTGTGCAAAGATTGAAACATCAAAACATTGAACCTTCTTGCAAAGGATTTGAAAATGAAGTTCTCAATGAATGTAAAAGAGGAAATAAACAACATTGTGCTCTATTTTTGTTGGCTCCAAAGCTAGATTTAACTAACAAAAGGAATAACATTTGTCTTGAGAATAGAAAGCTTACAAAGAATCCATAGTGGAATGGGATTTGTTTAACGGTTGTTAATCACCTCCCCTTACTAATGCTTCAACATTGCGCCATCCAATGATAGGCTATGCCTTGGAAAGTACCATGTGCACTATCATCTCATTGTTTTTGTTCTTCTAACATTGCTTGTTCTTTTGAATAAGAATCCTTGGTTGTGTTGAACATTTAAGCTTTCTAGTAACACTCCCCTTGTGCAACTTTCTAGTAACACTTCCATTGTTCAATGGAACACTTTCATTGTCCAATGGAAGTGAATGAGTAACAAAATCAAGTTATAATAAACAAAATAAAACTAATGGTTGCAAAAAGTTTTGCATCAAATCTTAATGATCTTATGCTTATAGAATTTGGACATGCTTTTGTACATCCACAAATAGTCTTGAGATAATGAAAAGTTTTGAAATTTGTAGATTATAGAAATGATGGCTATTTTGGGTGTTAATTTGACAAGAAAGATGTGGGTATTTAATGTTCAAAAGGTGTTACAAAGTACAACCTCATGTTCACTTTCACTTCACCATTAAGTTGTTTAACCAAACTTTTTAGCTTTTGTTGTTTTTAACAAATAGCTTGTATTACCTTCTTTTCATATTAAGGACAAAGAATTAAAACCCAAATTCCATATTCCACTCGTGATCTTCTTTCCTCAATTCAAGGCCCATTACCAAAAAGAAGTTCAGGAAATTTCAAGCACAAATAATATATTAAATTCTTATAATATATTAAATCTAGTCATCCTTGAGGTTTCTATTAATATATGCTTGAGTGAACTCTCTTATTACGATTGCTTACAAAGTGTATCTTCTTATTACTTGGCAAGCATATGAAAATGTGTTTATACAATGTCATACATCCATAGATGTTGCAATCTTTACACATATTGAAGACCAAAGAATGAATTTGCAATAACCCTATTCGATCTATTGATATATGTTTGCAAAATTTTCAATTCATGAAAATTGTGTTGTATAACATTGGAGGCCCTTTGAATATCACCCAAATGATGTTACAATCTATTTGTATGACATGTGATCCTTAACTTTTTCAATTGAAGTATTGCAAAAGAAAAACGTGGTTTGTACTATAGTTTAGTAGCTAACTACTACATACTAATTAAATCTTACAAAGATGGTTTTTGTTTGCTGGGTTTATGGAGCACTAACAACATAGTTTAATATCTCTGATGCAAGGAGTTATATTGACATTTGATTCTAGTATCTTCTTGACAACATGAAGCATGAAAATATGTGCTAGCAATGTTGTTGTCAGGTTTGTCATTGCATGTGTCATTGGCCTGAATGGATTGTAATAACACCAATTGTCAAGAAGTAACAATGTGATATAGGGTAGAAGAATGGAGAAGCTAAGGGTCTTTGGAGAGTGAGCTACTACTGGTAAAGGCATCTCTAAAGTACTCACCAATGATAGTGAACAAAACTTGGTTACTAGTCAAGTGAGAAATCCACACTTATAGAATGTCTATATTTAAGTTCCTCCATCAACAAGTCTCAACTGGCAAGGAATTTCTTAAGAAGAACAAAGCACTGCTCAATGGTGTTCCTAAGCTTTGGATTGTCTCAAATGGCCAATTTTGATGACACCATACACTGATACTAGATAATGTAGATATACTATTTATAATGTCGATGAAGGGGTTGGATGTGGCATTGGATGGTTGCTCTCCCTCTTGGACTTCCTCTGGACAGAGAAGAGTCAAAAGTTGGATAATTGTAGAGAATTTTCACAATGATGTTTTCCACCTTCAACCACTAGATAAGGAGTTTTTGAGGGAAAACATAGAGATGTGCTACTGAAGCAATTGCAATCTGATAAATGAAAGAGTTTGGTTAGGGACTTGAACTTGTGAAGAACACATAATTCCACTTGTATTATACAGTCAATGAGCATGTATCAAGGAAACATACTTCAATACAAACAACAAAGTCCAGCACTCTAATCTAAAGAGTATCCACTAGCAGCATGTGGAAACCAGTGCAATACCATGGCTAATGCAAAGATGGTCCAAGCAATGAGGGCACCCTGGCCACCAAGTGGTAAACACAATTGATTTGAAGCACACACAAATTTGGGCCACGCGATTGATATCTCAAAGCTCCTCATGTGCCACATAATAGAATTGCACCATCTGTAGTACAGAGCCCAAGTTTGGCTAAAATTGAAGGTTACAGTTATGAAAGAGGATTTGCAGAATACTTTCACTACAAGCAGTTAGAGCTACCACCATAGGCAATCAAAAGTTTAGGACAAAGAAAATATATGAAGCTGCAAACATAAAATTGAACAATCAAAGAGAGGTACAATGACCCCAATTTGAGACCATTAAGTGCTGATAGAACTTCTTACCATGAAAGAACCAGCCAAAACCATGAAAGTCACCAGCCAGTCCGGTAGAGGTTGTCAGACCACTGTTGTCTGGTTCAAGAGAACGTCCGTTCTTTCATTTGAAAGAACCTCAAGTTGAAGTTCAAGGATAGAACCTCCATTCCAGTTCCAAACCCAGTTCTTCACATTACAAGACTCCCAGTTCATGGTTTCTCAAAAGAAAATAAAAAACCCTAGGACTCATGAGTCCTATTCCAAACCAGATCCAGTTCTATCTACCTCCACATAGGCCAAAACCCTTTAAAGCAAAACAAGCAGCAGCTGTCATACCCATAGTACCCACTCAAATAACCCATTCCCATAAACTTTAGAAAAGCTCCAACACAGAGTGTCAACAATGCACAAACAGTCTTCAGTAGCATCTGCCCAAATCATGAACTGTGTAATATACTCACCAGGGATGCACCAATGCCCTAATAGAGAGATAGCATATTGGTATTACTATAATCTTCTCAAGAATGCTTATCGAGTATGCTAGATCTCCATGGACACACGGTTGCAAAAGATTTTGCATCCCAACATGACATCTATACTCCTCCAAAACACTCGCCTGAATCAACACAACACACAGACAATCTGTTACAGGATGTTCCATCTAGAAAGAGGAGGAACTTACAAGCTGCACAATGCCCAAAAACATGGCTGCATTATAAAAAAGGGCGCCCAAGTTCCCAGGGCTCTTAGATACTAGCTAAACAAAACAGGGTGTGAACCCATTGCCCCCAACTCCCATAGTTCAAACCCTAATTCTTGGGCTTCTTGCTTTCCCTTCGTGTTCCTTAAACCCTAATTCTTGGGCTTTTTGCCTTCCATTAGTATTCTCCAAACCCTGATTCTTGGGCTTGTTGCCTTCCCCTCCTACTCTCCGAACCCTAATTATTGGGCTTCAAACCAAAAAAATAATTATTTGAGAGTATAAATATATACATATTCGAGAGTTTCAGCTTTTCATTTTGAGATTTAATCAAATTTCCTTACTTTGCAGATACCACTGAAAGAGGGGACAGGGGGTGAAAGCAGGCCCAAAGACAGGGTTCAGACAGGGTGACTTTATGGATAACTCTAATATGTAGTACCCAATACGCCCATAGATGTTAGCTGAAGCTAGCATGACAGTTCAATGCAGGGGATGTCTATTTCAGGCTTGAGGTCCTTGCCATTGTCCTTGAGAGGCCATCCATCACCTGGTTGGCTGGCCCTGTCCTGGGTAATGTACACCAAAATATGTCCATTGACTGGACTAAGGAAAGGATACATGCATCAGAAGGACTCACAAAATTGCCCCAAATTTTACTTTCCATGGCATGTAAGTATTGATCCTTCCTTACAATGTAAGAGTCCAATCCCTTGCATGTTTTAAGCCATTTCCATGCATTTAAGGGACATATGGGACTAGAGAAGGTGTGGAGCATTAAGGCCCGTAGGGGCTAGATGAAAGCCTCATGGGACAATGCATGGACTCTATTGATTATGTAGTGGAAATGTCTCTACATAATAAGTTTTCACAATTTTTACTTTGTTAAAACTTAGAAGGGCACAACGTCAAGTTGATGTCATTTGGAAACTAGATATTAATTTATTTTAATTTTGAAAACAATTGCCCCCCTCTAGAAAGAAATCAATTCCAAAACCTGCCTTGATCCCAGAAAAGCCCCAGGAAATATTTTCATTCAAGTTCCCAAAACTCATCATTCAAGGACTCCAATTGTATTTTATAGTTTTCAAAGTTTACTAGCTCCAAGTGCAAACCTTGTGTATTCACATGAATTTCCATATGTGACTTGTATGAATTTTATAAGAAATTCACTCTTCTGAACATATTGTCATAGTCATTCACACTTCATCACTTCTAGGATTTTATCTGACATCCCTTTTTTTTCTATTTTCTTTCTTTTTTAAATTATTTTGTGTTTTTCAACCTAATGATACATCAATCATTAAAAGTAAGAAAACGTTACAACTACAATAATTTTAATTTTTGATTATTTCAAATTCAACGGCCTTAAAATAATTCAATTTTAGTTTTCAAACATATAGTTCAATATTTAATCCAACTTTATTTTAGCCAATAACTTGTATCTTCATTCATAAAACCGGAGACAAAACTAAATTAGTCTTCCAATGTTCAAGTTCCTGGGAAGAGGTGCCATTTGAACATTAGATGGCTTTCATAATGTGGCAAATGCTCAATGTCCATCCATATTTCTTAATCTTGGATATGCAATAAAAAGAAAATGGCCTTCATTGGATAGTTTGTTCACATATTAAGGATTGTTTTCTCTTTAACTTGTAAGTTATATTGAAAACCTTCACGTCCATTGCATGTAAATGGGAAATGGAAAAATTCAAAGAAATTTCGACAATAATGTAGTTAATGCATTTTTAAAATTAGTTTGATTATATTCATCTAGATGTAAAATAATAGAACATATTGAATGTAAAAAATGTTGTACAATCAATCACAAAAGTATGACAAAGTTTAATATTGCATGCATGTTCATGATGAGATTTTCATTTCTCTGTGATAGGAAAATATATGGTTTTTTTATCACCATGAATTATTTGAAAGTTTTCCATCAAATTTTTGGTTGAAATTCAAACAATAAAACTATTTTTCAATGCTATATTTGATGGAAAGATCTTTCCAAAAATTTATACCCAAGTAGAGGTATTTCATAACAAAGAGAATGATGAGATTCAGAACCATATCCCTGGAAAAGCACTTAGATGAATGAGCAACTACTACAACCATAAAGAAGCAACCTCCCAAAAACAAGGATTACCCATCATATGGGGAGGAGGGTCTTGGCCTTCAATCATGTAAGTATTCAAATTTACACTAGCAAAACACATTTATCCAGAATTATCCCCAACTTTTTTTTTCCAAAAACCAAAAAAAAAACAACAACATTGTTGAAAAAAATTCATTGATTGTGATTATGTGTTTTTGTTCAAAATACAATTGCTTAAAAGAGGAGGATTCCTTTTTGGCATTTTTCCTTCTTGAAAAATAACTTAGGTTAATTAAGAAAGTAAATTCCAGAAATGGAATTCAATTTAATGTTTTTTAATGTTCCTCTTAACCCATCCAATTGTAATAAACCATGTAGCAATATGCTTGTGGGTTTGATTGGTTAATTCAACATTTGAGAGCAAAAGGAAAATGCAAAGCCCAAGGGGTGATGGTTCAATGGTAGAGTCCTTGTTTGGTACCCGTAAAGTCCTAGGTTCAACTGGTGAGTAAGTGAAAGCCCTATCATACCCTCTACCACTAGACCAACAACTTGTCACTAAGGTTTATTTGTGTGTTTCCCAAAGACTAAAAAAAAGAAATATGTGAAATATATCTTCAACCTTACTTTTAAAACTATTGTCCATGCCCAATACTTGTTGGCTACTCTACCATGTAGAGAAAATTGTTGCTATTTCCATGAAGAAAATGTTTGCCCTGTTTAGATATAAATGATCATTGAACCCATTTTGTATGAAGGATGGGCACACAATCTCACATAATGAGTGAATATGAATTGAAAATAAAGAAATACATATATATGTAACAAAATGTAGTTGATGTTTGGGCATACTTGCAATCTAACCATATGTCAAAAGGGTGTTGAATCGCAAACACAATTAGATAAAATTAAAAGTAGATTTATGTTTTGGGATTTAAAACCATGGCAGTCGAGGCAAGTTTTGGTTGTTCATTGATGTGAATGTCAAGAATTTCAGATCAAAAATTTATTTTTGAAATTTTATGTTTAAATATTGATTTAATACATTTGAAAATGAACATTTATTATGTCACAAGGAGTCAATTTTGCAAAGGATTATCAAAAGGACTCATGTAATACTAAAAATTTTGATGAGAAAAAAATTATGAAAATAAAATTTTATTAGACACCTTCAAAAAGTATTTATAATTTTAAAAATATGAAATTTTAAAACTTTAAAAATTCAAAAAACTTTTCAAAATTGATCAAATTTGTAAAACTTGAGATTTTTTTATCACATATAAATGGGTATAATGTACATGATATATTAAAAAATGTTGTAATTTAATATACAAGAATATATATATAAAGATTTGAAATTCTTATCATTTTAAAAACTCAACATGTTAAAAACTCAACATGTAAAAAACCTATACACTTTCAAAATTTTATATTGATTTTAAAATGATAAATTTAAAAAATGTATCATGTATTGAAACAACTATCAATAATTTTTTAAATAATTTATTAAAAAATCGCTCAAAAATTCATGCGTATGAAAATTTTATTTTGGAACAAAAAGACATGCAATCCTTGTGCAAAGTAATGTTGTTATTTCATTGAATCTTGTCTACACCCACTTATGGGATGTAAGTACTAGCCATTTTCATTTAACTAAAAATCTTTTGTAAAACAAACACGTTGTTTTGCCAATCTTAGCAATTGAGAGGTACCAAAATGTGTCCTAGTTAAGGGACTTAATTGGACAATGGGCGACCCTCAAAGCCATTCTCTTGGTCCCAATAGGCCTATTTGTAACATGTAAAACGAAAATTTACGGAGACCCATATATCCATATGGGAAAATAATAATGCACAATTGCTATAAAAAAAAATGGGAGAAAACAACGAATTGGGAGTTTTTTTCTTTTAAAGTGTAAATTTGACAAATTTTCTATTTTTTTGGGGGAAAAATTCGCTGAATTTTCATATTGCAAAAAGGATTTTAGAAATGCATTATTTAGCCCCAGAACCGGTTACTATTCAATAAGATTCTACAATGGAATCTACATTGTTTCATTCTACAATGGAAAGTACCCTTGACTTTATGAAGCGAATTGTCCAATGATTGTCATTTTTTTGAGGATCTGTTCGTGCCCCCCCCCCCCCCCCACCCACCCCCCC
>Ga0116231_10011242_pt1 | contig 13898 bp, 12 predicted proteins | sample S1TSphgellanicum_2_FD_89695 | JGI IMG/M metagenome (GOLD analysis project Ga0116231, IMG submission 89695) | Host-associated microbial communities from peat moss isolated from Minnesota, USA - S1T2_Fd - Sphagnum magellanicum MG | ecosystem: Host-associated > Plants > Peat moss > Unclassified... | reverse complement strand
GAACCCGACACGTCTACGTTTATAGACGCCGTTCCTTGCAAGGTTAAGCTTACGCTGCTAGTCAAGCTTGTAAGAGTGCCTGTAGCTAACAAGTTGTTGGGCGGGGCTGTAGATAAGACGTCAACGTTAAGTACCCCGCTAGAGTTAGTACTTAAAGCCCTTAAGTTAGTCCCGTCAGTGCCTCCTACCTGTATGGCCCCTGTTGGGGCAACAGACCCTGCGGTTCCGTCCGAAGAGTCTGTTGTAGGCAGATGTGATACTATATCAGCCATTAGTTTTGATTACCTTCGATAGTGACGTACGCGTCAGCTGCAGAGAGGTCTAAGTTAGTCACGGCCACCGTAACAGTTCCAGCAGCTGCAACAAGAGGAGCGGTTACAACCGTGATGTCAATGTTGGGGTTGGCTGTAGAGTTAAACCCGGTAAAGATCGTACTTCCGCTAGCAGACACGACAGCTTTTATCTTTCCAGAAGAACTGATAAAAAGATGTTGCAAGTTGAAAGTGTGAGAAGCTGCCACCGTATACGTTGCTGTTGCGGTAGATCCTACAGCTATAGAACTTAAGTCTGTAAAGCTTTGAACAGCCGTTCCAGAGCTTGAGCTAGAAATAGTTACAGGAACAGGGTTACTGCTAGTTACAGGAGCGCTAGCTACCTGTAAGTTTGCTAGAACACTACCTATGGCGTTAGTTCCAGAAGGAAGGGCCGTAGCAAGGTCAACCTTAAGGTTACCGTTAACGTCTAGCTGTAAAGCAGCTTGTTGAGCCGCTGTAAGCGTAGGAGCGCTAGTATTGTACTGTCCACCTGCTAAGAGATACTTGGTCCCTGCAGTGCCTCCGGTAACCGACCCGTCAGCTAGGTCAGAAGTGACCCAAGGAGACGTTCCTTGAGTGACGCTGCCGATACTAGCTGTACCTGCCGGAAGGGGGCTGTTAGGGGATAAAGCCACTACCAGGGCTGTATCTGTTGATACCGCTGCTGTAGAAGCGGCCTTTATCGTGTTTACTATAGACTCAGTCGTGCCGTCAGTTAAGTTGGCTTTGATATCGCCGTTATTTTGCGTACGTACTGGTAAACTGCTATTGTAGTCTGCCATTGTTATTTACTTTCTTTCATTATCTTATCTAGCTCTACAAGCCTTTTAGCTTGTATCCCTATCTGTTCCTTAAGTCTTTCTATCTGAGACAAAAGATCTTCAATCTTGTATTCCATCTCCTCTTTAGCCGCATCTACTCGTTTATATTCAGCGCTTAGCTTTTTCTTTTCTAACTGACTCATTAACTAACCTCTATTATATAAAGTGCACCTTCAAAGTTAGCCGTACTTGGTTGAAAGTTTGTAACTTGTAAAGATATTACGTCTCCTGCATTAAGCAAGAAGCCCGGTAACGGCGGAGCCGTATACTCTAAACTCTCGCTTAGATCTGAGCCGTAATAAGTTCTTTTCATATCAAATATGTTACTGTTAAGCATTACCGTGTACGTTGCTATGTTTTGTCCGCCAAAAGTCGCCCTAACAAGGTAAGCTGAGGTGTTACTAGGCACGGTGTAGCTAACTATATTCTGGGTAGTTCCAGAAGCCACTGCAGCTATCTGCCCAAAAACGTTACTAGCTAGGTAACCGGAAGGCGGGACTATGCTTACAGGTTGTACAGCGGGGAAGTTATCAACAGAAACTGTCCCCTCAATCTGTACGTTGCCTAGGGCTGGGAGATCAACCCAAAAGTTTGACATTAAACGCCTCTTATGTAGCCTGTAACGGTTAACGTAGCGTCAGGAGAGCTTCCGGTGTCTACATAAACTACTCTTACCCAAGGATACCCGGGAGCACCGCTTCCAACGTTCCAAACTCCAGTCCCGCTTCCTGTAATGTTTTGTTGAGACCCGTTAATAGTGTCCCAATCTCCCTCAAATAACACGTTACCTTGAGTGTCTTCTTTATGGTTTATGCTGGCTTCTAGGTGTATAGACCCTGAGATCGTTGTTCCGGTATAGACTGCTTGAAGCCCGTAAGCAAAAGTTTGTGTTAGCTGTTGGGGTTGGGATGTTGCCCCTAAGATCATCTGAGTAGCAGGTAAAATTAATGTTGGGTTTACTAACATCATACATTTTTATTACCAACCTTCTAAAATTATAAACCCTGTAGTGCTAGAGCCCGTAAGTGTGGCACTTGTTGTGCTTAAAGAAGTTACTACAGAAGCGGATGGACCGCTAGTTGACACTATGACAGGTGTAAATATAAAAGGTATTGGGAAGTTTACAAGAGCTGTTCCTGAAAAAGAAGAGCAGTATATTAAAACTTTTTTAAAACTAGGACCGTTGAAAGGTTGGCTAAAAGTTACGGTACCTGAAGAGCTTCCTTCTAGGACAGTTTGTGGTGTTGAGATGTCAACATTTTGTGTAATCAGTAAACTGCCATTAATTGTATGATACTGTGTTCCCCCAGACTTACCAAAAGTCCAAGCACCAACTGTGCCGTCTAGCTCCCCGTAAGTTCCTCCCCCGGAAGAATTTAAGTTGAATAAAAAACCCCCGGATTTTGAAATACCTGCAGAAGCGCTCCCTGCTGCAAAAATAATGTTTCCGCTATAACCAGATCCAGAGTTTGAACCGCTAGTTATATTTATACTTCCGCTTTGACTTGAGTTGTTACCGTTTCCAGCTGTTAAATTTACGTTTCCAGAAGCCGCTGAAGATGAACTTCCAGAGCTTAAACTTAAATTTCCGCCAGCTCCTGAAACAGCAGCCCCGGCTGTAACACTTACACTTGCTCCTACAGCAGTGCCCGTGCTAGCACCCGCAGAAATGGTAATAGGTCCGCCTGAGTTATTCCCAGAGGTTGACGCACCAGTTTCTATTTCTATCTCTCCTCCACCTAGACCTTTACCTGTAACTAAGTATATTCCGCCACCTTGTCCAAGAGTATTTGCACCTGGCAACACTTGAACGTAGTTTCCTGCTCCTGTTCCAGCAGCTGCAGAAGGTTGGGTTAATATGTTTAAGTTGTAGCCGTTATTAGCGGGGATTAGGTCAGGCCCTATGTTCGTAGAGTCGTAAGGAATTACTTGTAATCCAGAATCTTGTAGAGAGCTTCCAGTTGTATTATTAAACGTAGCGATGTCATTGACTGTAGTTGTTCCTGCTGTTGGGATATAATTTAAAGAAGGGATATCAGAAGCTACAAGCATCCTGAATGTAGGTTGAGCAGCTGACCCAGAAGCTGGACCTGCAAAGACAGTGTTAGCGCTTTCGGGAGCCAATGCTAGCGCAAGGGTACCCGTAGTAGTAACTGGAGAACCCGATACGGTAAAGATAGAAGGAACTGTTAACCCTACGCTCGTTACGGTTCCTCCTCCACCCCCTCCACTTTGAGATTGCCCGCCTACATATTTAGCAAAGATAGACATATTAGGCAACCTTTCCTGCTAATGTGGCGCTAAAAGAACCGCCCGTACCTGAGGAGTAAACAAAATGAACCCTAATATAAGCGGCCGATATCCCCACGATGTCCACGTAAGCTGATCCAGCGCTGCCAGATACAGCTATAGTCGTACTAACGGTAGTACCATTTAAGAGTAAAGGAATTGCAACCCAAGTACCTGGGTTTGGGTATTCCGAGCTGCTTGAGCTGCTAGCAGGAGCGTAATCGTTTGAAACTTCAACTTGTAAGGCTCCTACGGCTCCTGCGGTCCAGGATAAGGTGTAGCCTACCTCGCTGATAGAGTTGATGTTGGTTATGATAGAGTAGCCGTCTTGGTTTAAACTTACGGCATTAGCTACTAGTTGGGGTTTAAGGTTGAAGCGGGATGACATGGGGTCGGTCCTTATAGATTAAGCCTTGTACGGCTTCCTAGGCTTGGGTTAGCCTATTAGGTTGGTTAATATTGGGGCTAGGCCTTAGAAAGGGCTTCATTTCGCGCTTGGGCAGGGGTCTGAGCCAATTCTGCAGACTTACCTAGCTTTGCGGTACCCTTTTTAGCTTTAGAAGCTCCTTGGGCCATTTGTGGCGAATTTTGAGGCATAAAGGTAGCTTGGATAGACATCACGGATTGAGGGGTAAAGTTGTGGTCCATAGGCTGGCCCATGAGCATGGACAAGCTTTTACGTAACTTAAAAGGTACGTGCTTGTTCTCGCTCATATAGCTAATCATCTCTTTACTCACCTTGTCCACAATCTTAGGGTAAAGAGAGGGGTAAAGTTGTTTTAAAGCATTAACTTCATTAACTTTTAAACTTCCATCTTTTGCAAAAGCAAGGACGGAAAGGGGTTGCTCAGCTATCTGTAAAAGCCTGCTGTATTGAGCTAGAGAGCCTTTTGATGGGGGGATAACGTTGTTTAAGGGCCCAAGCTGAGTGTCTTTAGGCTTAGCTTGTTCTAGCAAGTTTATAGCATTCTGAACTGTAGCAGCTAGCGCGGTGTGATGATCGGGCAAGTAGTTAGCCATGTGGCCGCCTAAACTTAACATCTGTTCGGGATTAGACTGCATGGCCGTAAGCTTTTCTTTAAGCTTAGTCGTCTTATCCTTGTCAGGAACTAAACTAGAAAGTTCCTTAGAGCTAGATAAGAAAAGTCCCTTAGCGGCTTTACTGATCAAAGCGTCTCCTTTAGCCACAGAGTTGACGGTATCTATCGCGGACTTCATCCCTACTCCGCTAGCGGCTTTGTTGAGAAAAGGTTTGATCATTGAAGGCATTACTGTCTTTAACACTGGCTTCAAAGCGTAGTGTCCAAACATGTAGCCCATCCATCCAGGTAAAACCCCAGTAAGCTTTGCAGCTGTAGCACCCGCTCCGCCACTTAAAGTCTCAGAAGCAGCGTTTACAGCGTTAGTGCTTAAGAAGTCAGCAGCTTTCATACCAGGAGTTAAGTTCTTCAGTACTGACCTTGTATTTGTTAAGTTGGGCCTAGTAAAAGGGTTTTCAATCCCTAAGTTGCTATGAATCTCTTCTAGTTGCTTGTAAAGATTGTCATTAGCTTTTATGTAGTTTTCAAGCCTATCTAACTTTATTTCAGAATTAGGCTTTCCAAGGCCATTAAGTAAGGTGTTAACCTTTCCTGGACTAACTTGAGCTTCTCCCCCAACTTTTTCTGTAAAAGTTCTTTCAAAATCTTTAGAAGCTGGGATGTGCTCTGTAAATAGCTTGTTGATGGATTGCTGTCTCTTTGCAGCTTGACCCCAAACTGAGGCATCCTCAAGGCTTTCTTTTACAGTACCGTATAGTTTGCCCATAAGTGCCGCAGCAGGCTTTTCAACCTCAGGGCTGAATACGTTCCAAGATTTTAAACTTCCAAGGCCTTTCTTAAAGTCGTCAATTGCCGTATAAAGCTTGGCGGGGGTTAAGCTTTGAGAGTCAGCTAAGACATTGGCTAAGCGATTGCCGTAATCTTCTAAAGCCGCTATCCTAGCACCTTGGTAGATACCTTTTTCTTTTTGAGCTTTAAGGATGTTATCGTTAACTTCGGTCAACAGCTTGTTAGACTGTTCGATCATCTTAGGGTTAATTTGTTCAGGCAACAGTTTTTGTATGTCTTGTGCCTTCAAGCCTTGAGTTCCTCTTAAGTCTTCCATGGCCGCAGTAGTTGCCCCATATTCCTGGGCTAACTCTGAAGAAACGTTCTCTACAGTGGGTAAAGTGCCGTTCGCCCTGGCTTGCAATCTTTCTTGAAAGTCTTTAGCAAACTGACTGGCTTGTGACCCAAACTTAGCAGACCATAGATCGCTAACTTTTCCTAATGCAGCTCCTCCGGCTGCTCCTAGCGCTCCACTTAGACCTACATGCGCCAATGCGGTTTGAATGCTATCTGGGTTTCCTTGAATTTCTTTAGAGATCTCATCCCCTAAGCTGTATAAACTATTTTCAACTCCAAGCCTAGCCGCTAAGCTCTTAGCGCCCGTAAGTCCTAAACTTTCAGAAACAGCAGTTCCAGCTTTACCGAGTACTCCCGCTTGGCTAAATTCCCCTAAGCCAATTGCAGCTGGAGCAACAAAACCTGCTGCCTCTCCTGCTAAATGGGTGATTGGGTTTGTTTCCTGCCTAGCTATAGTGTCTTCTGGTTTAAATCCTAAGGCTTTTTCTCCAAGAGTAGCTAGCGGACCTAGAGCCCCTTTAGCAGCGCCTTCTAAGCCAGTTAAAGCCATCTGGGGCAACGTGCCATACTTAGCCTCTTTCTCGGCTGCTAAGTCTGGGGTAAACTCGATAGAGTTACCTGTACTGTTCACTTGAGGTTGAACAGTAGGTTCTTCGGGCATGAAGTTAATCTCATCAGCCATTAGATACTATCTTTCTTTATAGCCTTGCGACATTGCAGCTTTAAGTTGTGTTTTAGGGATAGAACCTAATCTTCCATCCGGAGATATAACTTTTACAGTGCCTGAATCAGTGGAAGTACTTTGATATTTTTGTAGGTCAATTCCAAAACCTTTAGCTGTAGGAGCTAAAGCTTTATTGTTTATAAACTCTTCGTAGTGTTTACGTTTTATAGCAATAGTAGCGGCTGTATCTCCCGCTTGTGGTAATAGGTTCTCTAAATCTTTCTTCTCAAACTCATTTATTCTTCCTTCGTTGTCGCGAATTAAAGGGTCGTTAAGAGCGTCTAAAGATTTCTTATTAGGAGACGTTAAGATAGTTGCGTAAAGAGGATGCTTACTAAAAGATACGTCCTCTGCCAACTTATCAAAAGTGCTTAGCATAGATTCTTTATTTTTACTAGCGGTTTGGGCTATCTTAATCTCGTTAAACACTTCTTTTTGGTGCTCAGGTGGAACAAGATGAGGAACTAGCTCAGAAGGATCTAGCTGTTGTAGGTTGTTACCGCTAGCTTGACCTTGTAACTTAGACGGGACTGAACCAGGAACTTCCGGTACAGGAGCTCCGGCTAACTTCATCCATTCCATCTGCTGTAAGGCAGGTAGGTATTGACTTTTTAGCATTCCTGAAGCTTGCAACGCTGCAGCTTTAGCCATCTGAGATTGAGACTTGCCTGCAGCTTCTTGTATCTGGTCGGCTAATATGTTAGCGTTGATAGCCCTAAACATAGTATCTCGTTCAATCTCGTTGTGGTACTGTTGTCCCAACGCTGAAAGAAGGTTGTGTTTATTTGCCATGTCCGCTTTTTGAGCTTCTATGTTTCTTTCTATCTGAGAGTTAAGAAAAGATAAAGCAGGGTTTCCTTGTCCAGTCATCCCACTTCCAATTCCACCCAGTATAAGGCCGATAGCTGTAGATATCTTGCCAACGCTACTCATACTGTCTAGGTAGTCGTTAGGCTTAATATGGCCGGCCCTTACGTCTGCCGTAGCTGCATCTATTTCACCCTGCTTATCTTGAAGGTTACGTTGTAGCTGTTGTTGAAGTGCATAGTCTTGAACTTGCTTATAGTGTGCAGCATCAGCTATAACTTTTCCTTCGTCGCTGATAGCGCTTTCTTTTGTGGGAATAGCCTGTGCCTGTTCTTGATAGCCTGGGATAGAGTTAAAAGGGTCAGGTGGGGGTAAATTTTGGGTGCCTTGGACAGCTCCTATGGCAGCTCCTTGAGTAGCGCCTTCTGGAGGGGGAGGAGGAACGGGTGTTCCTTGAGGACCCGCAGCTTGCAATAAACCTTGTTCTTGCGGTTGAGGTTGTGCTACATCAGTTGGAGCATTATCCTCCGCTTTGGGTATCTTGTTTCCATCCGCGCTGTGCAAAGGCATCTCTTGTAGTTGTTTCTTAAGTGGCTCTGATAGAGAAGCTTTAACGATGTGGATTTCATGCCCGTTTTCATGCTTAAGAACGGCAGTGTTTCCGTTGTCAGATACCTTTTTAAATGCTTTCATAGGGATCATCTTACTTACCCCTTTTTTTAGCCATGATTGTTCGTACGAAAGCGGCAGCTTTTCCTGGACTGTTAGCGTGACTTCTAGGGATAACTATACCGCCAGACTCTAAGACAGCGGGCACGGTGTCATTTTTAAGAGAGTTGCCTTTAACCTTAGCTTGGCCCGGAATCCTTTTTCCAGAATTTGGACTTTCTTTACCTTCAGCTACCTTTTTCGCTTTGTCAGGAGGAAGATAGATTTCTCCGGGAGAGACCATAGCAGGGACCTTACCGCCTTTAGCGGCCATGAAAGGGCTGTTGTCTTCTTGTGTTCCACCTTCAGCTACTGGGGTTACATTTTGATCTGTAACTTGTCTAGGTGCAAAAGCATTTGCGATACCTTGAATTAACCCTGTACCTAGTTGATTTACTCCGTTAGCCAAAGAATCTGGGTTATTCATATTTGACAAGAATTTTCCTACAGTAGAAGCAGGTCCGTTTATGGATTGTGAAATGGGAGTTGAAGAAGGATTTTCCCAAGTAGAAGCTGGTTGAGTAACTTTACCCCCGTTAGCAAATAAAGAACCTAAGATGGGTAAAGCAGTTCCTAAAATTCCAAGTCCCCCGCCCGTAGCTCCTTGAGTAGCTTTAGCATTAGCTTGAGCCGTTTGAGCGTTTGTGCTGTTAGCTTGATTGTAGTTATTAACTAAGTTGGCATTCTGAGTGTTAGCGGCTCCGGCACCAGTGCCAAACAATTGGGTGTTAGCCCCTTGTTGGTTAGTAATTTGACTCCCAATAGCTTGTTGTTGTGCTGCGGCGGCTTGCTGAGAAGCTAGCTCTTGCTGAGCTTGCAACGTAGCTGCCTGTCCTACAGCATTCTGCTGCGTAGCTGCCCCTTGCATTCCATTTTGCCTTGCCATAAGGCCTACGTTGCCTGAGGCACCTCTTGCGCTTGCGTTAAGAGCTGCTTGTTGAGCCATGTTACCAGCTGTGTTTTGTGCTAACTGAGCTTGAGCTGGGTTAGGTCCTTGACCGTTACCTTGATTTATAAACTGTTGAGCTAAAGCTTGTTCTCCCGTTAAGTTTTGATTAAATTGTTGTTGCCCTTGTAAAGCTTGGTTAGCTGCTTGGTTTACAACAGGAGTGTAGTTTAGCTGGGTTGTGGGTGCTAGCTGGGCATTAAAAGCTGATTGTGGAGTAAATAAGCTTCCGAAGCCGCCATTAGTAGTAGGTCCTCCTACGGCTCCGCCTACTTGGGTTGCCCCTTGAGCTAAGTTAACTCCTCCGCCTAGATCGTAATATTTGACCCCACCGTGAGCCCTAACTGCATCTGTAAAAGCTTTGTAATTTTTGTTTTTTGCCATAAGTGTTTATCCAACCGTATTTTGTTGAGGGATAGGTGCGTAACCTTTTTTAACTCCTACGATACAGTTAAGCCCGGAAAGGGTTAATCCTGGACCTGCTACAGTTCCGTAGCTTGGGTCAAAAACCTCTTGTATCGTTATTTGAAAAGATCGACACCTTTGTCTTTGTAAAAATATTCGCCATTGCTCGATATTGCTTGGCCCTCCGTAAGGAGTTGCCCCGTTACCCCCATAATATGGGTCTGAGCCGTAATATCCGCCATAATTGGTAGGGTTAATTAAAGTTCCTTGGTATGTAGAGGAATCATAATCGTATGCCACTCCTACCTGTAACTTATGGGGGCTTAGATAGGTTCCGAGAAGATAGAACCAATACGCTCTAATATAGCCCCTTAAACCCGCTACGTTAAGCCAGGACGTAGTGAAGCTCATGAGTACTGGGTTAGAGCCGTCTAGGTAAACACCTGCCGTTTCCTGGCTAACCTGGCCATACTGGTTAACTATCGTATGAAGTTCTTGGTATAAGGTTCCAGACACTGCAGGTATACCTTCAAATGTACCCCATTGATGCACAAAATAGTCGTACATTAAGGTGACACCTGAACTAAGGCTAAATCTGATCTGGTTAGTAGCTGGTATGTTTAACGCTGATGTAACTGTATAGGAATTATACTGTTCAACGGCGGCTCCTATATATGCGGTAGATAGATCTCTACCTAGGAGCCATATTCCTTTGTTGGACTGAAACATCAGCCCATCTTGCATGATTACTATAGAAGCGGGGTTTGTACACCCAACCGTGGAAGTGATAAATATCGGGGAAGTAGGATATCCTGAATTAGCTCCTGTGTTGTCCGGCCCCGAGCCGTTAATGTAATAGATAGCGTCTTCTTTAAAGATGATCAGTTTATCGTCCATAGGAGACAAAGCTGTAATGCTGCCGGTAGACCCTTGGGCCCCTGTAGAGGGTGCCACGTAGTACGTGAATAGGTCAGACATCTCTACGGGCGTTCCCTCAATAACTTGCTTAGAGTACCAGAGAAGGTTTGGGTCTTCAGCATCTACAAGCCAAAGCCTGTCGTCAAAGAGCGTTAGAATAGACGAAGAAGGCGCCCCAACGTCCTCAACAACTCCTCCGGTTGTATAAATAAGATTGTTGCCAAGTATACTAGAATCAGAGAGAGTATCCACATAACTAATACTGTCAATAGTAGTGTTATTTAATTCTGGAACCGTTATAGAAGTAACCTGGTAGTAACTTTGTTGAGCCACCGACCATCTGTAAATAACTATCTTTAGCGGGGAAGATATCTTGTAGGTAAGCCTTAAAGTAGGCACGTTAACGGTTATGGATCCTGTCGTTCCTGACCCGGTAGTCGTAACGCTTATAGGTATGCTCGGTGCTGACCTGAAAGCATTTCCTTGGTTATCAGTCCATTCGTACGTTACTTGGTAGAAGTAAGCGTTTGTGTTAGTAGACCCATCAGGTTGGGCGTGTATGCTACCCCCTGAGGTAGACCAGGTGGCTTCTACAGAGTCTGGGTAAAGAAAGAAGTTTTGCTCAACAGGTAGGTAACCATCGTACATCCACAAGAAACCGCCTGTTAAATTAAGATTACTGCCTATCTCGGTAGAAAAGATGGCATCATTTGTGAATTCAAACTTAACAAGGTTAACCCCAGTTTGGGAGTATATCCCGGCTACTTGACTTCCAGCAGGGACGTTTGTGTTCTTGTTAACGGAAGCTATCAAGTCTTTATATAGGTATGGTATGTAGGCCGTTATACCACTAATTGGCACGTTAGGAAGGCCGTTCATAAGATAACCTCCCCCGTTTTGGTAAGCTAGCCTTGCCACTACTATAGGGTTACTTTGCGTAGAGGTAGAACCGTCTATCAAGAAGTAGGTAGGCTGGTAGGGAGATTGGTAGGTTGCTAAAAAGTATATAGTAGAGTTGACAATAAAAGCTTTGCTTGCAAGCCCAACGCTTCTAACAGCTACGTAAGCTGTACCTAGTTGCCCGGTATTACTTAACGTGTTGGCTTCTACGTAGTGTGTTGGAATGCTGGAATCGTAGGTGTAGTTATTTATGATCTCGTAAAAAAAAGTTAACTTTCCGTTTAAGACAGTTGAGGTTATGTTTTGTACGTTGGGGTTGGAAAATACGGTCTGAGGGGCTAAGAAGGGTATAACGTTTGGGGTAACTGCTAGTACATACGCGGTAGTGCCGTTATAGTAGAACACCCAAATAAGGTTATTAGTCGTGTCAGCGCTTACGCTAATGTCTATGCCTTGATGAGATGCATCTAGTATGTAAGTTCCAGAAACTTGAAGTTGAGCCGTTACGATTACCATCTTAACGCCGCTAGTTCCACTGCCGTTATAGGCTAAGTACAAGCTGTTGTTATATATGGCTCCGTCATAAGCTGAGTAAGGGTAAGGTTGGTAGTTAGTCGCTAAGGTAATAGTTGTAACAGGTATAGTTGGGTTTATAGCAGAAACTGCGATGCCAACTAGGTTATAGCTAGTTGTTCCTGTCGTGTAAATTATTAAGAAATAATTACCTAAAGAAAACACTTTAGGAAAACCGTAGCTAGCGTTTGCATTCGGTAGTACTGTGGGTTCAACGATATTTTGACCCGTAGTGGCATCAGCTACTGCATATTTGAAAGAAGGGCTAATAGTAGGAGTTTCAGTATAGACGGTGCAGATTAACCCGTTATTTATAGCAATGTCAGCCTGAACTTGGTCAACTGAATTTCTAATCAAAGGCATCGTAGACAAGGTTATTGGGTAGATTGAACCTTTATCTATCCAAGCCGTCTGGTTAGGAGAATATGTTAAAAAACTATCCCCAATTGCTTGCAGGTCTCCATTAAACGTAGTCAGGTAAGAAGTTGTGTCATTGGGCAAAGATGTTAAGTTAGAGAACCCGTTTCTTTTAGTAAGCCTTCCTACTTTATCAAAAACGCTGTTAGTAAGAGATAAGAAGTTTCCTACAGATACTTGATAAGGGTCTGTTTTAGTGTCAAGACCTTGTAGAAAGTTAATATTTACAGGTTGTTTTTGAATAGGCATTAAAGTTGAACTGCAAAAAATTGGATATTATAGGCTGCAACAGTTACGGTTGTTCCTCCAGAAGTTCCTGGTGAAATTATCTGTAAAGCGTAGGTATACGTTGTATTTGCTAAAGTAGGGTAAAAATCATAAACGGTAAAACAAGAAGCAGGAAATTGAACTGAACTTGGATCGTATTCTTCACTGCCTCCTGGAGCGGTAAAAGGATAAAGCCAAACTTGTCCTGTAGTTTGGTTAATTATCCTTACATATCCGTATATTTGAAGATCTTCTGTATACCCTGGGTTAACCGAAGCTTGAAAATAAGAAGGGTTTCCTGTACTTCCATTGCCTTGACATCCGATAAGTATTGGCCTATTAGTGGGGGCTGCATTGGTAGTTATATAAATAGTGCCAATAGTTATACCGCTTGTGCTTGAAGTTGAAACATTTGTAATTGTAGTTGAGCTTAAAGGAACTGCTGCTAGTTGGCTATTAACGATCCCTGCTGTTGCAGATATTTGGGAAGTTGTTATAGTATTGTTGGCTATCTGAGTTGAAGTTATTCCTTGTGCTGCAACTGATAAGGTATTTGAAACAAACTGTAACGTGCTGCCGTCTACGTTAGCAACAGCTGCTATGTTTCCAGAAGTGTCTAAAGTAAGAAAGTTAGTCTTAGAAGGCAAAGCCGTTGGTAAGGTTAAAGAGTAGGAAGAAACAGAAGACGGGACTTGCAATATTACGGACTTACTTCCGGCAGTAGGAAGAGTAGAGGTATAGTTTAACTCTAGAGCTCCTCCTGAGATGTTAGCTCCTACCGTCCCAGCATCTGATAAGAAGTCAAAGGTATTTTGAGAGTTAACCCAAGAAATGCCCGCCCCTCCCATAGGTGTGGAGGGAAGGCCTTGAATGTTACCCGTCCCAGCATTAGGTTGATGATTCTTAGTTAGTTGAATAGTATACCCGGCAGAATCTTCATAAAAAAGATTGGTACCATCGCTGTACAAGCTTAACGGGCTTGCAGTTCCTGATATTGCCCCTGCAAATACTAAAGAGTTTAAACCTAAAAGGTTGTTGTAGTTAAAACTTAGGTCTGAGTTAATATCTAACCCGGCAGTAGGAATTTGAACACCGTTACCAGGAGTATGGTTATGCTGGTCAATGATAGTTAAGTCAGCGTTTAAGTCTGTAGCCCAGGTAGGACTTACGGTTGAGCCTACTATAGGCTCTGTTAGGTTCATGTTGGGGGTGATAGGAGGACTTGCCATATTAAAACACGTATAAGTTAACAGTCACTGCCGCGTTTGACACTAACTGTAAGGTTAATTGTGGAGTTTGGTTAGAAGCTTGCTTATCGTAAACTTCAGCTGCTCCATTTATCCCAACTATAAACCATCCTATTAAGTTTCTTCCTAGCTTATGGTTTATAGAGGTTGTCCCTGCTTTTAGAGAGATGTCTGTAAGTAACAGACCATTAACTAGCGGGGAAGTAAGTAAAGGGTTAAGGATAGACGCCCACTGATTTTGCATCTGCTGTAGCGGCAATCTTAAAGGAAGTTGTTGCATAGGTTACCAGCCATACCCTTGAGGTCCGCCCCAGCCTCCGCCAGACGAACCATCTGGACCGTATCCTTGAGCGCTACGAGCATCAGATACAGTGTCAGCCTGACCTTCGTCTCTGTT
>Ga0116231_10011241_pt1 | contig 13898 bp, 12 predicted proteins | sample S1TSphgellanicum_2_FD_89695 | JGI IMG/M metagenome (GOLD analysis project Ga0116231, IMG submission 89695) | Host-associated microbial communities from peat moss isolated from Minnesota, USA - S1T2_Fd - Sphagnum magellanicum MG | ecosystem: Host-associated > Plants > Peat moss > Unclassified... | reverse complement strand
GGCATAGCGCCGGTTATCGAGGAAGCTCACATCCTCCGGCCCAGCCGATTGCAGCGGCGCGACGCCGCTGATCAGCAGCTCAGGCTGCGTTGCCTCGATCCCGAGCAATGTGGCGAGCCGGGCCAGGGAATGCGGCCCGGTGCGGGGGAAGAACCTGGCATCTCCGGGCTTGGCGGGTGCGGCCATGCAGGCCTACTGGCCGTCGCTTTGGCCGTCATCCTGCGGCGGCTGGTTCACGGTCATGCCCGGTGTCACCACGCTTGGCGGCACGTCAACCGAGGGCAGCAGCTTGTTGAGTTCGGCGCTGACCTCGTCGGTGATGTCGAATTCCTGCTTGTTGAGCACCACCTGCTCGCGGTGCAGCAGCAAATTGATGCCGTGCGCCGTGGTGACCTGCTTGACGATGGCGATCAGCTCGGCGTCGATCTGGCCCAAGGCGGCCTCACCTGAATTCTGGATCGCCTGGTTGCGCAGCTCGAACTTGGTCTGGGTCGCGGCGATCTCATTGCGCAGGGCCTGCTCCTTGGCTTCCAACTGCGCGTCGGTCAGCTTGGAACGCTGCGCCAGGATCGCCTGCTGTTCGGCCTGGATCTTGGCCTGGGCGTTTTTGGCGTCCGCGGCCAGTTCGCGCTGGCGCTCCTGGATCACGGCCTGCACGCCCTGGGCGGCGGTGGATTTCTGCATCACCTCGGGTACGCTGAGCACGCCGATGGAGGCGGCCGGCGGCGGGGTTTCGGGCGGCAGCGCCGGCAGATCGGGCACCGGCGGCAAAGCCGGCTGCTGCGGCTGGGCGGCCTGGCTGGGTGCCGGCGCGGGTTGCGGCTGCGCCGCCGGGGCGGCTGGTTGCGCCGCAGCGCTCTGGCTGGGCGGCATGAAATAGCCGGGGTTGGATTGCGCGAACGCGGCGGGGGCGGCGAAAGCCAGGCCGGCACCGAACAAGGCCGAAGATAATTTTACGCGAAAGGACACTTAGAACCTCGTACCAAAAGAAACACGGAATTGCTGAACCTGGTCACCCGTCTGTTTGACCAGAGGCTGTGCCAGCGAGAGATTGATCAAGCCGAACGGCGTGTTCCACGACACGCCGACACCGGCGCCGACGCGCGGGCCGGTCGGGTCCGTCAGGGGTACATTATCGATCTCGGTGGCACCATAGAGCGAGCCGATATCAACAAACGCGAAGCCGGAGATGCCAATATCCTTGGAGACCGGCAGCGGGAAATGCAGCTCGGTCGATTGCGTCCAGAACACCCGGCCGCCGACCTCTTCACCGCCGCCGGTCTGGTTGCTGGCAACCGCCGGGCCGACGCCGCCATCGGCAAAGCCGCGCAAATTATCGCCGCCCAGAAAGAACCGGTCCACGATGTTGTCTTTATAGCCAAGAACCGGGATCAGATCGCCGCCGGTGGCGGCGAATTTCAGCACCCAATCCTTCGAGCCGAACACATGCTCGAGCGGGATGTAGTAATCCACCGTCGGGCTGAGGCGGATATATTTGGCGGTGCCGCCGAAGCCGGCGAAATCGGTGGTGAAGCCGACATTCAAACCGCTGGTGGGGGACACATCGTCGTCCAGGTAATCGAATGTCAGCGTCTGGCTGATCTGCGAGAGCGAGGTGTTGCCCTCCTCGCTGGAAATATACACGCTGGAACCGGTCGGGATGTCATACACGTCGCGCCCGCTCACCGTGTAGGTGAAGGATTGCGTGACATGGCTGTTGAAGCGGTAGCCGAGCCGCACATCGGCACCGATGCTGCTCTCCGAATAGCTGTAGCTGGATTGCGCCGCGGTGTAGGAATCCGTGACCGAACGGAACAGATCAAATCCCGCGATCAGATTACGGTCATCGAAATACGGGTCGGTCACGCCGAGATTGAGCTGGGTGCCGCGCTGTGCCAGCAACGCGTTGATCGAGGCGTCCACACCGGTGCCGAGAAAGTTGTTCTGGCTGAGCCCGGCATTCACCAGCGCGCCGAGCTCGGAGGAATAGCCGCCGCCGAGCGAGAACTGGCCGTTCGCCTGTTCGGTCACCGCGGTATCCAAAATCACCTGCTGGGGCGTTGAGCCGGGCGAGGAGGTGATTTTTTCATCCTTGAAATAGCCTAGATTTTTGATGTTTTTGGTGGATTCGTCGATGCGGCTCTGGTTATAGGCGTCGCCCTCAGCCACCGTCAGCTCACGGCGGATCACCTTATCCTCGGTGCGGGTGTTGCCGGTGATGTCGATGCGCTGAATATAGACCTCAGGCCCATTGATCACGTTCAAGGTGATCGCGATGGTCTTGGTCTTCGGATCGGTCGTCACGTTCGGGTTCACCTGGGCAAAGGCATAGCCGAGATTGAGCGCGCGCTTGGTTAGCGCGTCCACGCCCTCCTGCAGCGCGTCGCCATCAAACCAATCGCCCTTATGCAGCGGCACCAGGCCGCGCAGCTCGCTCTCGCTCAAGGTGCGGATGCCCGAGACGATGGTGATGTTGCCCACGCGGTAGCGCGGCCCCTCGGAAAGATCGAAGGTCAGATAAAATGATTTGCGGTCCGGGCTGAGCTCCGCGTTGGCGCTGATGATGTTCACATCAGCGTAGCCCTTATGCAGGTAAAACTGGTGCAGCAAATATTCGTCATATTCGATGCGGTCTGGATCAAACTGATCGGAACTCGAGAGAAACCGGTACCAGGCATATTGGCGGGTGGAAATCACCTCGCGCAACGTGCCCTCGCTGAAATGCTGGTTGCCGATGAAATCGATCCGGCTGATCAGCGTCTGCGCCCCATCATTGCACTGAAACACCACATTCACCCGGTTGTCCGGCAGCTCGATGATGTTCGGCGTCACGGTCGCGTTGTAATAGCCCTTCTTGGCGTAAAGCTCGAGCAAAGCGCGCCGGTCAGCCTCGGCCGCCGCCTCGGTAAACACCGAACGCGATTTCAGGCTGATCGCGGCCTGCGCGTCCTTGTCCTCAATCACCTTATTGCCCGAAAACAGCACCTGATCGACCAGCGGATTCTCAACCACCGCGACATCCAGATCATTGCCATCCCGCGTGATCGCGACGTTCTTGAACAATCCCGTCGCATATAAAATCTTCAAGGACTGGTTGATCGCCTGCGGGTCAAACGGGCCGCCGGGCTGCACCACCATATAGGACAAAATGGTGCTGGCATCGATCCGGTGATTGCCCTCAACATCAATCGCCGCAATCTGGCCGCCACCCTGCACCGCCGGCGAAGCGCCCGAAACAGTCTGCGCACGCGCTACCTGGTAGGAACCGGCCGCCAGCAAAGCCGGCAAAATGCAAACAGAGGCCAACAGGGCCGAGCGCGGCTTAAGCAATAGACAATCTCCCAAACCAGACAGACCCCCCGCTCACCAGAGGATTTTCGCCCAGCGGGCTTTGGCACGACCCGCGCCACGGGGCAAGGTGGGCTTGCTACCCAAACAAATGCTGCACCCAGCTCACGGCGCCGAGGCGGGTGAGGTCGTTGAGGGTGGTGACGAAGAACAGGGAGATGATGATGGCGGCGCCGAAGCGCAGCCCGATATCCTGGGCGCGGGCGGGGATCGGGCGGCGGATGATGGCTTCGGCGGCGTAGAACAGGAGGTGGCCGCCATCCAGTATGGGGATGGGGACCAGGTTGATGAGGCCGAGATTGATCGAGAGCAGGGCGATGAGGTTGATGACGCTGATGACGCCCATGGCGGCGACTTTGCCGGTGATCTGCGCGATGCCGAGCGGGCCGGCGAGGTCTTTCAGGCCCTGATGGTGGAATACCAGGCGGTACAGCCCGGCCAGCATATTGGCCGATTGGATGTAGGTTTCCTGGGCGGCGGCGATGATGGCGGCGGGCGGGCTGTAGTGGCGAATGCTCGCATCGTCCCCCGCGACGCCGAGATGGCCGATGAGTTCGCCGTCTTGCCTCGTATCGCCTATTGTGACGGTTTTGGTGATGATTTGGTTGTGACGGCTGATGGTGAAGGCGAGCGGGGCGTCCGGATGGGTGAGGATGATGTCCTGCATTTGCATGAAATCATCGATTTTTTGGGTGCCGATGCGCAGCACGCGGTCGCCTGGTTGCAGGCCGCCGGCGGCGGCGGGCGAGCCTGCGACAACTTCGCTGAACACCGGCGGGACGACGACTTGCCCGACGGTCATGAACAGGCCTGAGAAGATGACGAAGGCGAGCAGCAGGTTGGCGGCCGGGCCGGCGGCGACGATGAGGGCCTTGGAGGCGAGCGGGGCGGCGGAGAACGAGCCGGGGACGGCCGGCGCATCGCCTGGCTGTTCGCCCCAGCCCTGCATTTTGACGTAGCCGCCGAGCGGCAGGGCGCTGAGTTTCCAGATTGTGCCGGATTTGGCGCGCCAGGAGAGCAGAGCCGGGCCGAAGCCGATGGAGAACGCCTCCACCACCACGCCCTGGCTGCGCGCGGCGAGGTAGTGGCCGAGCTCGTGGAAGAAAATCAGCACGCCGAGATCGATGAGGTAGGCGAAGCTGGTGCGCAGCGTGTCCAGCATGTCTTTCAGGCCGCCCTGGCGGTGGCGAGCTGGCGGGCGGAGGCGCGGGCGGCTTCATCCAGCGCCAGCACGGCGGCCAAATCCGGCACTGGCGGGGCGCCGTATTGGTCCAGCAGGGCTTCGACGATGCCGGCGATGTCCAGGAAGCCGATTTTACGGTCCAGGAAGGCGGCGACGGCGATTTCATTGGCGGCGTTCAGCACGGTTGGCGCGCCGGCGCCGGCGGTGAGTGCGGCGCGCGCCAGGCGCAGGGCGGGGAACTGGGTTTCATCCGGCTCGGAGAATTCCAGCCGGGCGATGGCGGCGAGGTCCAGCCGTGGGGCGGCGGTGGCGATGCGCGCCGGCCAGGCGAGGGTATGGGCGATGGGGATGCGCATATCCGGCGTGCCGAGCTGGGCGAGCACGCTGCCATCGGCGTAGCAGACCATGCCGTGGATCACCGATTGCGGGTGGATGAGGACTTCGATTTTATCCGAGGCGAGCGTGAATAATCTTGAAGCCTCAATCACTTCGAGGCCTTTGTTCATCATGGTCGCGCTATCGATCGAGATTTTGGCACCCATCGACCAGACCGGGTGGCGGAGTGCGGCCTCCGGCGTGATGGCGCGCATATCCTCGTATTTATGGGTGCGGAACGGGCCACCGGAGGCGGTGAGGATGATTTTATCGACCGCCTTGGCGTTGCCGTCCGCCATCGCCTGCATGATGGCGTTGTGCTCGGAATCGACCGGCAGGAGTGTGGCGCCGGCGGCGGCGACGGCGTGCAGGAACACATCCCCGGCGGAGACCAGGGCCTCCTTATTGGCGAACGCGATGGTGCCGCCTTGCGCGACGGCGGCGAGTGCCGGCTCCAGCCCCACGACTCCGGTGATGGCGGACATCGTCCAGTCCACTTTCATCGAGGCGGCTTCCAGCACGGCGGCGCGGCCGGCGGCGCAGGCGAGGCCGGTGCCGGCGAGGGCGGCGCGCAGCTCCGATAGCAGCGACTCCTCGGAAATCACGGTCAGCTCAGGCCGGAATTGCCGCGCCTGGGCGGCGAGGAGGCCGACGTTGCGGCCGCCGACGAGCGCGCGGAGCTGATAGAGCGAGGGGTTTTCTGCCACAATATCAAGTGTTTGCGTACCGACGCTGCCGGTGGCACCGAGGATCGAGATGGTTTTCAACCCCATAGCGGCAAGCCTCCGTGGCTGAGGAGCACCAAAACCGCGGCCAGCGGGGCGGCGGCCAGGAAACCGTCCAGCCGGTCGAACAGCCCGCCATGGCCGGGGATGGTGCGCCCGGAATCCTTCACGCCGAGATGGCGCTTGATCGCACTTTCCAGCAAATCGCCCCCTTGTGCAAAAAAACTTAACAAAAAAGCCGCCGGCAGGGCGGCGAAATCGATGCCGTGCCGCCCGCCGGCCAGCAAAGCAGCGGAGAATCCGCCGATCAACAGCCCGCCCACCGAACCGCTCCAGGTTTTGCCCGGCGAGATCCGGGGTGCGAGTTTTCGCCCGCCGATGAGCCGGCCCACCAGATAGGCGCCGACATCAGTCGCCCAGACGGTGATGATGAGGAACATGGTGTCGTACAGCCCGTCATCCGGCTGCAGGCGCAGCCAGAGCAATGCGACCGCGCCAAGCCCGGCATAAGGGATTCCGGCGGCGGCGAACCAGCCGTAAAAATACGCGGTGAACGCGGTGGCAACGCCCATCACCAGCAGGCCGGCCAGCGGATGGCTCTGCGACAGCGCCACCGCGATGATTAGCCCCGCCGTGATCAGCTCGCGCCCATAACCCTCGGCGGCAAGCCGGGCCAGGCGGGACCATTCCATCCCGAGCCCGGCGGCGGCGACCAGCAGGAAAAATTTCCAGGCATCGCCGCCATGCCAGACACAGAACAGCGCAATCGGCCCGAGCACGGCGGCCGAGGCCAGCCGCACTCCAAAATCCGACCACCGCCCACTTGTCGGTTTGGGCGTAATATCAGACAGGGCGTGCACCAAAACGCCGCTCCCTGGTGGCGAATTCATCGACCGCGCGGGCAAAATCCGCGGCACCGAAATCCGGCCACAGCACATCGGTAAAAAACAGCTCGGAATAGGCGGTCTGCCAGAGCAGGAAATTGGAAATTCGCTCCTCCCCGCTGGTGCGGATCAACAAATCGGGGTCGGGGATGTCCTTGGTCGAGAGCAAGGCCGCGAAGGTCTGCTCGGTCAGCGCCTCCGGCGCGATGCCGGCCGCGATCGCGCGGCGCGCCGCCTCCACAATATCAGCCCGGCCGCCGTAGGAGAGCGCCATCACCAGCGTGAGGCGGGTGTTCTCCGCGGTCTTCGCCTCGGCGGTCTCCAGCTCGTGCGCCAAAGCCGGGCCGAATCGCGCGCGCTCGCCGATCACCCGCAGGCACACGCCCTGGGCGTGCAGCTCATTCAGCTCGCTGCGCAAATAATGCTTCAACAGAAAGGTCAAATCGGCGACCTCGGAAGGCGGGCGCTGCCAATTCTCGGAAGAAAACGCGAACAAGGTCACATAGCGCACACCATGGCTGATCGCGGCCTCAATCGTCCGGCGCACCGCACTCGCACCCTCCCGGTGCCCGGCCACCCGCGGCAGGCCGCGCGCGGCCGCCCAGCGCCCGTTGCCATCCATGATGATCGCGACATGCAAAGGCACCGGACGGTGAGAAATATCAGCCATCAGACCTGGCGAATGTCCTTTTCTTTCTCAGCCAAACTCTCATCCAGCCGCTTGATGAAGCCATCCGTCAGCTTCTGGATCTCTTCCGCCCAGTTGCGCTCATCATCCTCGGAAATCTCGCTCTTCTTCTGCAGCGCCTTGACCTGCTCCATGCCGTCCCGGCGCACGCCGCGCACCGCGATGCGGGCATTCTCGGCATATTTCGCCGCGGTCTTCGCGAGCTCCTTGCGCCGCTCCTCGGTCAGCATCGGCAGCGGCACGCGCACCAACTGGCCATCGGGCTGCGGGTTCAGCCCCAGCCCGCAATCGCGGATCGCCGCCACCACGGAATTGACCATCGAACGGTCCCAAACCTGCACCGTCAACATGCGCGACTCCGGCACCGCAATCGTCGCCACCTGGTTGATCGGCATCATCTGCCCATAAGCCTCAACCTTCACCGGCTCCAGCAAGGCAGGACTCGCGCGCCCGGTGCGCAAGCCGCCAAACTCGCGGCGTAGCGCCTCCAGCGCGCCCTCCATGCGGCGCGTCAAATCGGCCTTCAACTCAGCTAAATCCGCAGGCATCGCAAAAACCCCCTTAAACGCGCGCTTCCATGATCCGGGTGAACAGCCCCTCGCCGCGCATCACCGCGGCAAACGCGCCCGGCGCATGAATGTTGAACACAATAATCGGCAATTTATTCTCCCGCGACAGGCTGATCGCCGCGGCATCCATCACATTCAAATCCCGCGCCAGCACGTCCAAATAGGTCAGCTCCTCAAAACGCTGCGCGTTGCTCACCTTGCGCGGATCGGCCGAATACACGCCATCGACCTGCGTACCTTTCAGCAGCGCGTCACATTTCATCTCCGCCGCGCGCAACGCCGCCGCGGTGTCGGTGGTGAAAAACGGGTTGCCGGTGCCGGCGGCGAAAATCACCACCCTGCCCTTCTCCATATGCCGCTCGGCACGCCGGCGGATATAAGGCTCACAGACCGACGCCATCGGGATCGCCGATTGCACCCGGGTGGGGACGTTATGTTTCTCCAACGCCGATTGCATCGCCAAGGCGTTCATCACCGTCGCCAGCATGCCCATGTAATCGGCCTGGGCACGGTCCATCCCCCCCGCCGCGCCGGCAACACCGCGGAAAATATTGCCGCCGCCAATCACCAGCGACACCTCAACCCCCATCGCCACAACATCACCGACATCCGCGGCGATGGCGTTCACCGTCTCAGTGTCCAGGCCGTATTCGCCGCGGCCCATCAAAGCCTCGCCGGAAACCTTCAAAAGGACGCGTTTATACTGAGGAATCGTACCCATAAATTAACCCATACATCAGCCCGCCGCGTTTGTAGAACGCCACCGATGGGCGTCAATCGGGGGCGGGGGTTGGGGCGGGTAAAGGCCAGGGGCTCCGCCCCTGGACCCCGCTGGGGCCGTAAGGCCCCAGACCCCTAGACCTAAGGGTATTGGGAGGGTGGGGTCATTCGCCCCCTGCGCTTCGTTTAATAACGACGGCAGAAGCTGCGAATGACCCCACCCTCCCAATACCCTTTAAAACTAACTGGGGTTTGGGGCCTCCCGGCCCCAATGGGGGTCCAGGGGGCAAAGCCCCCTGGCTTTACCCGCCCTAACCCCCCCCCCGCCCCCGATCAGACGCCGGCGGCGGCGGCGACTTCGGCGGCGAAGTCCGTGGTTTCTTTTTCGATGCCTTCACCGAGGTGGAAGCGGACGAAGCGGGTGATTTTGGTGCCGGCTTTGGCGACGATGGTTTTGACCTTGGATTCGCCGTCATGCACCCAGATCTGTTCCAGCAGGACGACGTCCTCGTAGAATTTCTTGATCCGGCCTTCGACCATTTTTTCGATGATGGCTTCGGGCTTGCCGGAGGCGCGGGCTTGCTCGGAGAGCACGTTTTTCTCGCGCTCCAGGGCGGCGGCGTCGACGTCTTCGATCGAGAGCGCGTCGGGCCTGGTGGCGGCGATATGCATGCCGATTTGGCGGCCGAGGGCCTCGATATCGGCGCCGGTTTTATCGGCGAGGCCGGCGATCACGCCGATTTTGCCGAGGCCGGGCTTGAGCGCGCCGTGCACATAGGCGGCGGCGACGCCGCCTGGCACGTCGATCACCGCGACGCGGCGGACGGTCATGTTCTCGCCGATGGTGGCGACCAGATGGACGAGCTCGTCCGCGACGTTACGGCCGGTGCCGGGATAGGCGGCGGCTTTCAGCGCGTCCACGTCTTCGCCGGTGGTGAGGGCGAGCTGGGCGGTGGTTTCCACGAAGGCCTGGAAGGCCTCGTTACGGGCGACGAAGTCGGTCTCGGCGTTGATTTCGACCATCGCGGCCTTGCCGGGGGCGAGTGCGACGCCGACCAGGCCTTCGGAGGCGACGCGGCCGGATTTTTTGGCCGCGGCGGAGAGGCCTTTTTTGCGCAGCCAGTCGATCGCGCCTTGCATGTCGCCGTCGCTCTCCACCAGGGCTTTTTTGCAGTCCATCATGCCGGCGCCTGAGGTTTCCCGCAGGTCCTTGACCATCGCGGCGGTAATTTCAGCCATTTTTGTGCTCCGAATTTTGGGTATCAATGACACAGGCAAGCGCGTCTTTTTGTGAACAAAAAGCCGCAAAAAAAACTTTGAGTCCTTTAGGTCATGGGCGCTGGCATCGCCAACGCCCATGCCCCAGAGTCATAAAAGTTTTTTGCTGCTTTTTTCAAAAAAGCAGCGCTTGCTTCATTCTTATACCAACGGTCATAAATAATGACCGTTGGTATAAGTCTGTTTTTTGGCGCGTGGCCGCCCCACCAGCCCCACGCGCGATACCAACCGGCCTTGAAGATGAGTCATCTTAAAGGCCGTTTGGTATTAAACGGCGGCTTCCGGCTCCGGCAGCGCTTCCAGGATCGGCTCAGCGGCGGCGCCGAGATCGATGCCGGAGGAGCCGAGCTCGGCGCTGATGCCGTCCAGCACGGCGCCGGCGATCAGGTCGCAATAGAGGGTGATGGCGCGGATTGCGTCGTCATTGCCGGGGACGGGGAAGGTGACGCCGGCCGGGTCCGAGTTCGAGTCCAGCACCGCGATGACCGGGATGCCGAGCTTGTTGGCCTCTTCGACCGCCAGTTTTTCCTTGTTGGTATCGATGATGAACAGGATGTCCGGCAGGCCGCCCATGTCCTTGATGCCGCCGAGCGCGCGCTCAAGCTTCTCACGGTCGCGGGTGAGGTTCAGGATTTCCTTCTTGGTCAGGCCCTGGACTTCGCCGGCCAGCATTTCGTCCATCTGGCGCAGGCGCTTGATGGAGCCGGTGATGGTCTTCCAGTTGGTGAGCATGCCGCCCAGCCAGCGGTGGTTGACGTAATATTGGCCGCAGCGCTGCGCGGATTCAGCCACGTAATCAGCCGCGGCGCGCTTGGTGCCGACGAACAGCACGCGGCCGCCGGCGGCGGTGACGTCGCGCACGGCTTTGAGCGCGCGTTCCAGCATCGGCACGGTCTGCTGCAGGTCGATGATGTGGACCTGGTTGCGGACGCCGAACAGATAGGGCGCCATTGCGGGGTTCCAGCGGCGGGTGTGGTGGCCGAAATGGACGCCCGATTCGAGCAGATGACGCAGTGAAACTTCAGGTAATGCCATGGCAAAACTTCTCCAAATAGTCCGGTTGACCCTCCGCAGGGCAAAGCCTCTCGGCACCGGACCCAGGGTTATCCCCAAGGTGAAGCGCCCTGCGTGTGAATTATCGGCGACGGCCGACGGCTGGGCGTATGGCAAATTGAGGGGCGGCGCGCAAGCCCGGGACAAGCGGGGTGCGGAAGTCATACCAACCGGCCATTATTTATGACCGTTGGTATAAGCGGTCGCTTTTTTTAACATGTCCCAGCGACCACTCGCTTACCTTACGACAGCAACGGCCCCCAGGAGGGATCGGAGGCGTCGGTTGGGGTGTCCACCAGGCGTTCGTTGAAGCCGTCGATCCCGATCGTGACCAGGCGGGAATCATGCCCGTCCGCGGTCGGGGTTTGGCGGTAGAACATGATGACGTCGCCGTTCGGGCAGAAGCTTGCGGATTCCACCAAAAACCCCTGGGAGAGAATGCGCTCGCCCGAGCCGTCCGGCTGCATCACGCCGATCGAGAAGCCGCCCGAGCCCCAGAAGGTGTAGGCGATCAGGTCGCCGCGCGGCGACCAGGCGGGTTCGGCGTATTGCCCGTCGCCGAAGCTGATGCGTTTGGCGCCGGAGCCATCGGCGTTCATCACGAAGAGCTGCTGGTTGCCGTCACGGTCCGAGTTGAACACGATCTGGCTGCCATCGGGCGAGTAGCAGGGGGTGACGTTGATCGAGGAGGTATCCGTCAGCTCGGTTTTGGCGCCGCTTGCGAGATCGACCCGCACGATGGCGGCCCCGCCGTTGCGCGAGACCGACATCAGCAGGGAATTGCCGTCCGGCGAGAAGCGCGGGCCGATGGTGAGCTCGCCATAGGAGCCGATCAGGCTTTCCTGGCCGGATTGCAGGTCGAACAGATAGACCCGCGGGTTATTATTCTGGAAGCTGACGAAGGCGAGCTGCTGGCGGGCCGGGTTGTATTGCGGCGAGAGCGCCATCGAGGAGCCATCGGTCAGGAATTGGTTGTTGGCGCCGTCGTAATCCATGATCGCCAGGCGGCGGACCGGGGAGGTGACCGGCCCGGCATCCGAGATATAGGCGACCCGGCTGTCGAAATAGCCCTTCTCGCCGGTGGCCTGCTGGTACACCACGTCGCCGATGATGTGGGCGATGCGGCGCCAATTATCCGACGAGGTGGTGTAGGCGGTGCCCTGCACCTGGGCCTGGGTGGTGACGTTCCAGAGCCGGAATTCAACGCGCACCTGGCCGTTGCCCTGGTCCGCAACGTCCCCGGTGATCAGATATTGCGCGCCGAGAATGCTCCAATTCGGCCAGACCGGGGTGCCGTTATTCACCGAGTTCGGCACGAAGCTCGCGGGGTCGATGGCGCGGAAGCGGCCGGAATGGCTGAGATCATCGCTGAGCACGCCGGAGATTTGGCCGCCCAAGGTGGAGGGGGCACCTGTGGGGTCGGTAAAGACCTGAACCGCGATGGGGACCGGGGCGCTTTGCGCGCCGGAGACGTTGATGGCGGGGCCGCTATTGGCGTCCGGCGTGCCGGTTGGGGCGGTTTGCGCGAGCACGGCGGGGGCGGCGCAGGCGGCGGCGGCGCTGCCGAGCAGCAGGCGGCGGGAGAGATGGGCCGGGAGCGCAGGCTTCATGGGGACCTCAAGGTTGGGACTCTGTGGACGGAATAATGGCGTGTGCGGGAGCATATAGGGTCGCCGGGGCGGCGTTGGGTACTGCCGTTTGATGACAGCGCGGCAAGATTTGTCGCCCGGATCATGGCGTGAAGTTGAACAGGAAAGTCTGGTTGGAGCCCAGCATGGCGGGCGGCAGCGGCAGGGTGGCGCAGGTGACGTTCATCACCGCGTTGATCGCATCGTTGGCGTAGGCGTTGAAAATCGGGTCGGAGAGTTTGGACTGGTCCTGCGGGGCGACCACCGCTTCGCGCACCGTGCCGGTGCCGTCCGTTTTAACCAGAAGGTTCACGCTGAAGGTTGAAACGCCGGGGGCGTCGGCATCGATGTTCCAGCAGGGGCGGACATGCGCGCCGATGGCGTTGCGGTCCGCGCTGCTCAGGCCGGAATTGGCGGTGCTTTTGTTGCTGCCACCGCCATTCGGCGCGCCGCCTTGCTGCGGGTTGTAATGCGCGGTGGGGGGCTGCTTTTGCTGCTCAAGCGCTTGCAGTTTCAGCAGCGTGTTCAGCACGTTCTTGCTGAGCGGGGCGGGGTTTTTGGTGATGTTCTGCTGGTGCGTCGGGCTCTGCGCCGGGGCCGGGGGTTGCGGCACTGGCGGCAGCGGCAGCTTGGGCTGCACCACCGTGGAGGTGGTTTTTTGCGGCGGCTGCGGCGGCGGGGGCGGCGGTGTGGGCGCGACGCTCGGCGTTTGCACCGGCGGCGGCGGCGGCGGCGCGGGCGCCGGCGGCTGCGTGGTTGGCTTGGTCTCAGGTGCCGGCGGCGGGGGCGGCGGCGGCGGGGGTGGGGCCATCAGCGGTTGCGGCTTTGGCTGGTTCACCGCCAGGGCCGCTTTCACCACTGTCGGCGTGTTCGCAGGTGCGGCGACCTTGCCGGGGTTGAACGCCTCCTGCGGCGCGGAGGGGCCGACCAGATCGACATCCACGCTATCGGTCGCGGATTCCGGGATCGCCATCTGCGGCAGGGTGATGACGAGTGCTGCCAGCACCGCAACATGCAGCAAAAAGGAGATGATCGCGCCGCGGCGCATACCCCGGTCCAAAGCCCTCGGCCCCTTCCCCGCTACTGGCCCGGCGTCGGCTGCTGGGCGAGCAGCGCCACCTTGGTGAAACCGCCTTGCGTGATGGTCGCCAGCACCTGCAGCATGGTGCCGTAGCTCACATCCTTATCGCCGCGCACGAAAATCCGCCGGTCGGTATTGTTCTGCGAAATCTGCTGCAACGTCGCCACCAGATTGGCCGATTGCACTTCAGTGTTCTGCAAATAAATCCCGCCATCGGATTTCACGGTGATGGTGATCGGCGTGGAATCCGAGTTCACCGGCTTGGCGTTGGCCTGCGGCAGATTGACGGTGACGCCGGAGGTGATCAGCGGCGCCGTCACCATGAACACGATCAACAGCACCAGCATCACGTCCACCAGCGGGGTG
>Ga0116231_10011240_pt1 | contig 13900 bp, 11 predicted proteins | sample S1TSphgellanicum_2_FD_89695 | JGI IMG/M metagenome (GOLD analysis project Ga0116231, IMG submission 89695) | Host-associated microbial communities from peat moss isolated from Minnesota, USA - S1T2_Fd - Sphagnum magellanicum MG | ecosystem: Host-associated > Plants > Peat moss > Unclassified... | reverse complement strand
TGTAATTATGCTACTTTTAATAATGGCTTGTTCATTCTTTCAATGGGATGATTGCTTACATTATTTTCAGCATAAAAGGCCCTTGTATGGCCCATTAATTATAGAAATAACCAAAAATTGGTAAACTAATACAACATGAAAATCAGTGGAAGAAACATTGTTGTTTGCAATCAATTTTTACAACTAAAAAGTGTCATTTACAATTAGTTTTATGTTGCAAACATTTTTTAGTTGTAAAATTTGGTTGCAAATGAAAAAAAATCTTTTGGTGACCTAGGCCCTAGAGGTATAACATGGTATATTACTCATACATTAGAAGTATATCTATATTCTAATACATTAAGGTATTCTTAAGTCCACTAGGGGTGTATCTATGGTATAATACATTAAAGTATTCTTAAGATACCACAATGCAAATGATCAACTTTGGGGGATCCATTATTCTTTCATTCTTGCTATTTTTGTAGAGGTTTAAAGCGTTTTGGATGTGCCAAGAGGAGGGCTAAACTTTTATTTTCAACATTAACATGATTTATTGACACCCTTAAAACATTATTTCAAAGCAATTTTTTCATTCCAACTCAAACCCCACCAACTTTTGGGGGGCCATCATTACTTCTTCATTTCTTTTCTTTTTCAACAATTTAAAATGTGTTCAATGCACCAAGAAGAAGGCTACATTTAATTTTGAGACATTATCATGATTCATGGATGCCCTTGGAATTTAGGGACCTTTAAAACATTATTTGAATGTAGATTTTTCATTTGAATTTAGGACCCACACAATTTCAGGTGCCCTTATCTCCTTCATTTCTCCTCCTTTTTCAATTACACAAAGTGCATTAGATGCACCAAAAGGAAAAATAAATAAAATTCTTTAAACATCACCATAATTTTTGGACTCTCCAAAAATTCAAAAACTTTTGAAACATTATTTCAACATTGAGTTTTCATTTTCCAACTTAGAACCCCAAATTTTAAAGGGCCATATCTCCCTCACTTCGTTTTAGTTTTTAAATATTCAAAGTGATTTGGATGCGCCAAGAGGAGGGCAACATTTATTCTTTGGACACCATTATGATTTGTGGACTTTGTTGGAATGTGGAGACCTCTGAAAACTAATTAAATGCACACTAGTCATGTTACTCTATGGGATTTAATGTTATAATTTTTCATTTACATTAAAATTTATCCCATATATTTTGTCCAAATTTTCCATTTAATAAATTTTATAACTAGGGAAAAATGGGCCTTAAAATGCATTACACACATTTAAAATGTGTGCAATTAGAGACAGACCAATGAAAAAGGTTTATCCCCAACAAAAAATAGGATCTTTATCTAGGAAACAACCTTTGTCACATGATCTTGTTTAAATGAATGAAAAGAGAAATAACCATATATCCCAATAGTGGTATTTAAAATAAAATTGACCAAAAAAATTTCATATTCATTTAAAAATAAATTCCAAAATATTCATGGGTAGACCATGTGTCCTAATCCTAGCCACTCAAATTGGATGGCATAAATTTTAATTTTTTTAAAACATGTTTTCAATCTGCCACATGAAAAAACCCAATTAGTTGTATGGCATGTCAAGAGCATGTTAATGATGAAAACTTGTCATCCATCATTAAAACAAAGCACCCAACAAAAGGGGTAAAAAGGTACAAGATGGAAGGACCAAGTCCTAACAAATGAAAAAAATCCTCCAAAGAGGGCAAACCATTGGGGGAACCAAAAAAATCAAGTACCTAAACTCTCCTAGTCACAAGAAGCATATCAAATAAAAAGAGGGGAGGAACACTTGAAAGAATGCATAGCCCAGATGAACCCTCACCTACAATAACATCCTTCAAATTAGAGGCCACTTACACTTGTAGAAATGCCACTAACATCCTTTACATGTAAAATGAATGCAAAATTAAAAAAGAGGGTTCTAGTGCCCTTCGTTTTCCCACCATGTTAGCACATCAATGAAGAAATTGTCAACCTACTAATGCAAACACCCAAATACCTTTGTGACTAGAAGAAGAAACATGTTCATTAGTTATCGATTGTGATAAAGGCCATCTTTAGCTTAAGTCGTGACTATTGCAACAACCCACAAAATAAAATTGTTTGCAAAACCAAATATGCTTGAATGGGTTCAACAATGATGACATTAACCAATTTCCAAACACCATTCACCAAAACCAAAATATTGGCTTGTCAACATGAAAACTCAAGGGTAAGCGATGGAAGAATGCGAGTCTACTCGCATAAAACATGAAATCCCGCATCCTTCATGGATGCAAAAACATTCCGCACAACATGGGAAGTTGTCCTTCCCGCACCATGGGCACAACAAAGAAAGTGAATCCCCATAGAATCCAAAGGTTGAACACAAATGTACTATAACAAACCAAGGGCTAAGGGATGGAGGAGGCCCAACTATGTGCGCAACACAATAGAAAAACCATTTGAAGCCAACTAAAAAAAAAGAATCACTAAACAAACAATAGCCATGCCTTCACACATAGACCTACACAAGATTTCAAATGCACTCAATGCAAATTTAAAAATATGTTAACTTATCCATGGCTCTCATAGAAATCACCTCGGTGCATATCATTGAGAAATACAACAAAATAGTCACTCAGTATGTTAAAGGAAGTAAGATAGTGAATGAACTCATAGACAACTTCCAAATGGGTACCTATGCATTATGCACAAACTAGTATTGGGCAAAAGAATTTTGGTGTATTTGTCTAAATAGGAGTATTAACAAATGCACACAAATTATAATAACCCCAACAGGTCATGGTTCATGTGAATTATTTAAGAGGAAGTGGCAAAAAACTAACCAAGAGCAAAGTATCACAAGCAGCTCTTGGAAAGATAGGTATTATACATTATTTACATATAGAAATATTTAAACCTACCTAGGTTTGAACCTACTATATTGACTACCTACAAGGCAAATTTGGGCTTGGCTATGGGTATAAGGTGGCCAATATTATACATATTAAAGGTTGTTACCTACCTCTTTAATTATGCATAATTATTGACTTACCTATTTTTGAAATTGAAAAAGAACATATACATTCCCTGTTTTGAACCTAGTTATAGGCCAAAGGTGGCAAACATTGTACACAATTAAGGTTGTTATCTACCTCTTTAACTATTTTTAGTTATTTACCTACTTATTTTATGAGGTTGTTAAAAACATCTAGGCTATGGGAGGTAGTTGAGCTCCTTAGAGCCAATAATGGAATGCCATGTCAACAAACTTTCCCAAAACCTATATGAAAGGGGTAAAATCATTTCTACTTTAAATTTTTTTCAACTTGAAATTTTTTATTTCAAATTTGGCATGGGAAGATTTTTTCTCAATTGGTTGGTATATATTAGTGTTGTTTGGATATTGGTTTTTTTTCAATACCAAGTGGGGTGGTTCTTGCAAAATTTTGAAATTTGATTTACATGCAAGGTATCTGTATTTTTTTTCTTTAGATTTTTTGGACCAACCTAGTATCAATATATATATATTTATGAATTAATAATTGTTGGATATGCGTAAGGGTTGGTTTTTGCAATAACCTACCTAGAATCACCCAATCTAGTTATGCATGTGGGCCGGTTTCTTCATAACCTACTTGAGAACCTCCAAATATTGCATCTAGGTTGGTTATTAAGGTTACAAATTCTACATGTCAAAAAAGAGGACACATGTATGATTTACATTTGATCACCATCATAATACTAATCAAAACATTGCATACTTGATTTGCATCCAATTCCTCCCTATTGCTCGCTTTCACAATTTTTTATTTTTTTAAAATTCAAAAGGAAAATAGGTTTACAAAGTAATGTAGTGGTTAATTTTTCAATCATAATGATGTTGAACCTCTGGTTGTGGTAGATATAAACAAAAATAATAATCAAAAGACATAATCTGCTCATGTGCAAGCATTCCTCTTAGTATTTTTAATGTACATTCATTGACTTGCACCAAAGACATGAAGGTCAATTTTGAAAAGAGGCACTGGAGTCACCACCTTATATGGCAAACACACACAAATTCGTCCAAAAGAATCTTGTTAATTTTGTTACATAAATTCATGCTTAAGGACCCCAAACATGAACTATGCCAATTGTAAAACTAAAGGAAGCAAGATGTACTTCTAGAAAAGTGCTTTGTACCATAGCAGCAGCCCCCATGTATTACACTTTCATCAACATTGTTAGGAGGAATGGTCAAAGTATGACAAGAAGTAACAACAATTCCAACATTAACACATCAAATTTAGGACGGACAAATGGTGGCAGCTAAAAGTGGAGGCAACATTTGAATCTAAAGCCTTGGGGCAAAAATTGTCATGAAAGACAGAAGGTAACATATTCAAAACATCATTTCAGCCCATAGAACATTAGTAATGTCTTATGAAAGTTTGGAAGATCATTTGCATTTAAATCATTTTAAGAAAGGAAGATGTATTCACTTGTATTTTAGACATAATGCCTAATAATGCAAGCAACTTGTTGCACTAATTGTTTACAAGTCCCCTAGAGTTATGGCTCCCAATTTCACCTATCCAAATAACAACCATAATCACCAACATGGCATAGGCAAATAAAAAGTTAGGCCATACAAGGAGAAGGATTTAACATCAGTTAACAGTTTTATTGTAAAAAATCCTTGACTAAAAGAATAATAAATTGAAAACTAAAATTTTGGAAGCCTAGTGGAAACTTGAAGAGATAACAAAACTTCAAGAGCGAAATAGAAATCATAAAATGAATGCAACCTTTTATGGTGAATTTCAAGATTACAAATTTCAAGCACCATAACGGCACAAGAAGGAACCATGTGTGAGTCAGAATTACATGAGCTTTCAAATTAGAAACCTTGCCAAATAACATGTTTTTTAAGTGTACCTTGTTTTTGATGAGGATAACTAATTTTGCCTACGTGGCTTTCTTAGAAATTGTTTGTTTAACTTGAACTTGTGTTTTTCTGACATCTGATATTGCACATTGTTGAACCAAAAGTTCAATGAATGCTTGCCCCCCTTTTTTACCACATTTAAATGTTGATTAGGTTTGTCAAAAAAAAAATCAGAAACAAGATGCAAAAATAACAAAATGTCCCAAAATTGGGATATTGTGAAACTTGTGAAAAGGATATATTGGTCCAATGGATCATTAAAAAAATTAACAGTAGGTAGTTTAGCTGATTAGTACATCCAACCAATAAAGGTGATGAATTTACAATCTTACACATGGCAAAACCAATCCCCATCAAAACCCATATCCATCATTTTAGCTCATCAACATTGAAATAACCAATTGCATCTAATGTTGTATCATTATCTTGAATCATATTCACTTCTTCCTTGAAAAAATCATCACCGAAATCCCTTTATCGTGGACAATCTACCTCCGCATCATTCGACCAATTTTTCATAACCATAACCAACTTGTCAAGATTGTCGACACTTAACGTATAATGTCGCAAATTTAGCAACATTTTAGTTATGTTGAAAATCTACTCAATTTCAATCTAAGACCCAAGAATCTTAAGAATTTTCCTTGCAACAAAAGAAACATTCGGAAACTGTTTTTCATGTGACTTCCACCATGTCAAGGGTAGTAGATAATCTTTTGATTGCATGGGCAAATGGCGGAACAATCCCAATACATTTTTCAACAACCCATGCAAAGTAACTTCATTTGATGCCATTGCCCAAAAATCAATTCATCATCATCAATAATTATTGTTTTCGATAGGCCAACAACACCTAGATTTTAGATTTTGAATGTAGCCACCAACAAGGCATCAAAGACATGTTGTTAGATTCATCCACCATTTATATGACTTTTGCCTTTCCTACAAAACCTTTCACCACATCTAGAGATTTGAAAATGCGGGTCTAGCATCAATGCTAGCATGTTGTGTGCCTTGGTAGTAATGTAGGTAGTTGCAAATGCAAGAAAAGGAACCAAGATTGCCATGGCTTCACCCATCATATGCATCCACAATGTTTGCATTTCAAAATCAAGATCCCCCTTCACAAATTTGTTGGAACCAATGTTAGATTGCTCAATCTCACTTTGCATAGCCACATTTAGTGAAAAGGCAGCATTCAAGGCATTGAATAATAATTAAGGTCCTCAAGTTTGATTGTGGATACATTGTTTCACAACGGGAATCATGGTTTTGGTGATGGCCTTGCAAACTACCCAAATGTGTGCATTTAGTGTGCAACCTTGCAACTCCAATGTCTCTTACCTCCCATAATAAGAATTAAATGGCATCCCAATATTTCACAGTTTTTTGGAACAAGACCACCTTGTTCATAAACCTAGTTTTCATCAGGGTCTTTAATTTTCGATGGGAGAACCTTGCATCAAGACATGCTTTCTTCCATTCAAACCTACCTTTGCTCGACTTTTTTTGTCCATGTGATTGTTTTTTGTAGGGTAGACTATGTGGCCTTCAAATTCACCCCCCGAAAGCCAAAACAAAAAGTTGCATCATTGGTTACATAATGGCATGCTTTGTTAAAAGCATGATCAAAACAAAGACCCTTGCCAAGGAGCCACTAGTGCCATAGGAGCACAAGTGATAACATAGCTTAGAGCTCGTGCAAAGGTGGACAAATTGCCACCCTCATCCTTCACATAGGCAATTATTTTGTCCGACAAATTGTAGAATGACAATAGATCCTTAACTTGCGTGACCATTGTAATCCTAGCCATATCAATAATTTCAAAAAGTCTCATTCTCACATGGCAAGGAACCCATTGTGAGTTTATGAAATTAATCACAAGAATAAAGTGTTGTGTCCAAATCTGGACATCCATAAATCAAATGAAGTGGTTGTTGTCACAAAAGAATCCAAAGTTAACAACACATATTTATCCATAGTCTTGGCCACCAAAGATGGGATGACATGCTAGACCATTTGCTTTTGATTCGAAAATTGGACTTGGGGATTTTGATGCATGACCAACCATCTTAGCCATAGATTTTCCACAATAGAAATAGGCATGTACGTTTTGGCAACAAACAACAAGTCCTTCATGAATTGTTTTTGCCCCGCATCATCTTTCTTGTAAAGAATAGTACTTTTAAAATGATCTGTGATTGCCCCATATCCAACAACAATCCTTTGCTTGGACTTTTCAAGATGTTGATCCTTCATAATAAAAGTTAGATTAGCAATAGTCCACCTACCCCAAGCAATTGGATGTTTAGAAAAAAAAATCTTCCTCATAGAAGTGGTTTCGTGGTGGTGGTTATACGTGATCAAAATTTTCCTTTTTTGTGTGGTATTGCTAGTATAGTATTCCTAGGAAACAAAATGGCACATAAGACAACACATGGTCTGAGTAGCAGTGAGAAAGAGTTCACTGCCATTGTTGATGATCATAAAAAAAATGCTAGGGTAGAAAAAACTTATGGCAAGGGATCCAAAAATTTTGGTTTTGGATTAATTGAGCTTTAAGTAACTCCCATGTAACATTTGCTGCATCTAGGTCCAAGTTGCTTGGGGTTGTAAAACTTTCAGAAGGAGCTGGTGCAGTAGGCATTGAAATTGAACTAGTTAGTAGGCTTGAATCATTAGGCAAGCCCAATACTAAATCATCCCCACCCTCATAATCAAAATTTTGGTTAAGATCCATGCCCATATGAAGCACCTCAATGTCTGCCATCTATAATATTCTAACCTAAAAAATTCAAGATTCCAAATGTAGAAAAGGACTAAATATTGAAAGAGAAATGTAGCTTATGGTTTTTGCTAGATCTTTCTTGAAATAAAATAGAAATAGACACTATAGTGTGGCTTTTAATACAAACCTTAAATAGTCAATGAATTTGCATAAGTACTTGGTGCCAAAAAAAATGAGCTTAGGTGGATTCATAGGACTAAAACACAAATGTAGACACTAGTTTTTGGGAGCTCAGACGGTTGAAATGCAAAAAACACAAAATTGTTGAACACAAATAAGAACTAAAAATTGAAAGTGGAAAACAAATTTGAACACAACATTTGTGCACACACCATAGAGATTTACACCACAAGAAAGGTGTCCCCCACTTTCTTGCAATGCTCAATGAACATAAACATTGGAAAATTTATGCAACATTGAAGGCTCTTTGCATCCTTCTTTCAAATTTGACCAAATTTGATTTGCTCCTTTCCTCCTCTAGATTTGTACTATCAACAATTGAAATGACGCATTTGCATTCAAGCATTGAAGATGCCAGCCATTGAAAAGGCAAAGCTAATGAGCAAAAATCCATTTGTCAAAAGTGAAAAGGTTGGAATGGCAAAGTGCATATTAGAATAAAAAGCACATTTTCTATGAATAATCGGTTGTTTAAGGTTAATTGGGGGTTTAGGTTTAGGGCAAAGGGAAACCTTACATGAATGGAAACTTTTTTGATGAAAACTTTGGATGAAAGAAGTTGGATGAATAACCAACCCGAGTATATTTTGGTTTTACACACCAAGATACAAATAGGTTATTAACATTTCTCAGATCGATATCCGACCAATAGGTTATTTTCAAATATTAAAAAATCCAATATTCAAACGGGTATGCTAGAGACCAGTTATTTCAAATATCCATATCTAGTAGATTGGTTATCTGGTACCTGGATGCAAACCAAACTATACTAGATAACTATCGATAACATTAGTATATATTAGTGTTGGCCAGTTATTAATTTTTTTTTGTTCATGATTACTTGTTCCAGTTTTCCAAATTTTATATTTTAAGAACCAAGACAACTCTAGCATTTATAAATAAATAAATAAAATTTCATACCCTATCTAAAGTTCTTTATATTTTATTTTTCCTCATTCCCAATTAGTTCTTAACTCATTTACATTAGTGAGGTATATATTTTAAGCTGGTTCTAGAGCGGCACCTCCCTAACCTTAAACCAAAAACCATGTCTCCCTCACCTTAGGGAGTTAGTTTAGACCCTTAACCTTAGTCTAATGGTTAGTGTAAACGCCTAACCTGCCACTAACCAATGTCTAACTAACTAACCTTAGATTCCTTACTCCTAGACCCATAAGAACCAAACCAGATCTGAGGTTATTCATATAACCCAAGTATCAAAATTTTAAATTAAAAAAGGCTTAGTTCTGAATGAAACAAATATCTCACATTTGATATTTAAAGATCGGGGTATCAACCCAGGTAGCACCCTGGGTGGTGATACCCATCTGGTTCTTTGGCTAATAGCAAGCTGAGAACCGGTTCATTTCTAAACAAGGGTGTACTTGTGTTGGTATTCATGATGACCAAATGATATGGCCGGTTATTAGCCAAACATGATATCTGATAGTAATGATGACCATTAATACTAGCCATTCAAAATGCAATTGGCCCCAAAATATGGCTTTTTTCCTACCAAAGGTAAAATTCATGTTGGAAGTACTAGCACTGAAAATTGACACTTCACACATAGTAGTGGAGGTTTACATTGAAACAATTTTGAAATGCTTGTGGGGGTTATTGTGAAGGCTTTTTCTTTGGCCAGAATGAACCAATAGCCACTAATGCACCAGTTGGTTATTTTGTCCACTGGATGGGCTGTGTTTTTTCATTTAGTGTTAGATGGGGTTTATCACAGTCCATTTTTTTTTGCTATTGACCACTATATATATATATATATATATTGGTTTGTTTTTTATTGTTTTTTCTTGGACATGATTTCACACATAGTTACCCTGCTCACCTTCCTACCATCATAAATATTGTACCAACCTTGATACCTTACTAATTATCCCCTATTGACATAACTACCTTAACAACTAGTTATCCTACTAACCTAAATACTATACTAACTACTTTACTAACCTAGCTACATTACTATTTAGCAACCCTATATACACAACCACCCTATTGACATAAATACTTTACAAACCTAGTCACCTTGATAAGGTAACTTGTTTCCTACATACTAACTTGCCTATTTACTTAGCTACCTTGCTAGTGTAACTTTCTTCCTACCTACTTTAATAACCTATCTACCTTGCTCTTTGAACTTCCTTTCTATTTACTAACTTGCCTACTAACCCAACTACCTACTTATATACCTACGTACTTACCTACTCTAATAACTTATCTACCTTACTCCTTGAATTTCCTTTTTACTTATTAACTTGCCTACTAACCCAACTACCTACTTATATATCTATTTACCTACCTATGCACCCACCTTCTTACCTACCACTATGTTTTCCTACCTACCACTACGTTCACCTACCTACCTATGTTTTTTACATCGCTAAATACCTAACTAATTAGCTACTCATTTTTCCCACCCCCCAACCCCCTAATCCTACCTATCAATTTATTAAGGTTCGCCCTAGTTCATGGATGATGAACATTGGTCCCCATATGTAGGTGTTACAAACAATTTATAGTGGAAACAATGTCGTAATTGTAACCATTTTGGTTTAGTTGATTCATAGTTTACTAAATTTTGTTTACCTAATTTATTTATGGAATGAACATTACAATACATCTTTTTATGTAATTATTATAAGTATGTATTATTGGATTATGGTTTAGGTTTAAGGTTGGGACATAGAAATTAATTAGCAAGTTTTTCACAAATCTATAGTAATTAACCTAAACTAGGTTAAAATTTAAGGTATAGACATATATGAAATAATACAATTTCATTTTATATCTTTTTCAAAGAGAGTGGAAAAAATTAGTTTGGAGATATCACACAAAGGTAAGAAACATATCTTTTCTTTTGGTTTTTTACAAAAATTTATTTGATTTTTTTTAAGATTAAGGTTTTTTTTCAATTAGTAAATCTTTGTAGTTTAAAAGTTTAAAATTTTGGTTTAAATTTTTTTCCTATGTTTATTTTATTATTATTATTATTATTATTATTGCATTATATAATTTATTACTTTGTATAGTTTTTTGGGTTTAGGGCATATATCATTAAATTTTTTTTTGTTAGGGTCTGTATAGTTAAGGTTGTAATAAAGTTTATGGAAAAATATCATTTGGATTTTTAATGTTATGCCTTATGATTTAATGTTTAAGAATTTGGTTCATATATATCAAGGCTTAAGGTTTATATTCTAGACTCTGTTCATTGTATTGGTTTTTGATTTTATCACTTGTTTAAATTTATAACATAATATGAATCTCATTTGTTTCCATATGTTCCATAATTGTTAAAGTTCAATATTTTTTAACCCACTCTATTTAAATGTAGTACCCATATCATATTGTGATAATTCATTAACCATGAAACATAAAAATCTTTTTAAAATATTTGATTCCCCACCAATACATCATGAAATTCATGTTTTCAAAATTATTTATTCACCTTATAGTATGATTTAACATATATAAGAATGAACATAATGCAAAATTGGTCACATTGATGATAAATGGGGTTAAGGTTTAATGTAAAATTCATTACTTAATGTTAGAATTATGGTTAGGTTTAAAGTTTAGGACATATAAATTAATTAACATTTTTTTACAAGTCTATAATAATTAAAATAAATCTAGGGTGCATTTTGGGCAGAATTTTTAAGGCTTAAACATGTAAAACAATGCAATGTCATTTTATATATTTTTAAAGAAAGTGAAAGAACTTAATTTGGAAATATTACTAAATGGTAATAGATTTACCTTTTTTTTATGTTTCCCTAAATGCAATACCCATGTTGAAATTCGTGTTGATGTAACCTTTAGGTGATTTAGGTAACTTAAGGTGTAGACCCAACCCTAAATGTAATACTCACATGTAAAGTCATTTCAAAGTAATTAATATGTAATTTGGGTGGCCTTTCAATGAAAACCAAAGTTTATATGCAATACATGCATGCAAATTCATTTTGAAATAATCCATAGGTGATTTAGACAACCTTGGTGAATAATTAACCTTAAATGTAATACCCACATGTAAGGTCATTTCAAAATAAATGGTTTGGGAACTCAAAATATGTCTCTTCATATACCTAAATTAATTTTATGACAATTAATTATCTAAAATAATGATTTGAATAACTTATCAACATAAAAAATCTAATTAAAATAATACATTTAATATCAAATTATTGATTTGATTTTTAGATCTAAATTTTAATTATCTAAATAATTAAGGTTCAATCAAATAAATAATTAATTAATATTAAGAAATAAATGATTGTTTAAATATGATTGTAATATCATTTACATTATTATTATTATTATTTTGTAATTCCTTAATTATGACATTATTTGTTGATACTTAGATTAAATTATTTTGTCATATGAATCCCATAAATATTACAATGGAAACCTATATGCGGGTACTATAATGGATGTTAAAAAAATCAACTACTAAACCTATATGCGAGTATTACAATGGATGTAAAAAAAAAAAACTAGCAATTATTTATAAAAATTATATGCAGGTATTACAATGGATGTAAAAAAATCAGCAACTATTTACAAGATTTATATGTGGGTATTACATATTTGAAATGACTTTATGGAAATTATAATAGAAAGGATGTAAGTATTGCACAATGTTCATTTTGATATTTGTAAACCTTAAACAAATTAATGTTACATATTCATATGGGCCTATTTAAGTTTTGATTCTTACATTTAAAGTACTAAGAAGATTATGAAAAAAAAAACATATATAATTAACCATATACCCATCAAAGAAGTGTGACTAGAGGAAAATATTATATTGATAAAATATGTACAAATATGGGTGGATCCAGAAATGTTAAAAAACACAATGAAATTTTTTTTTTTATAATATATCAAAGGACCAAAGTTCAAAAATTAGGTAATCCAAAAAACGAAAGGGCTGAAAAAACCTAGCTGACTATATAAAGTGGAAACCCTAAACCATATCATTATTTATAATCTTGTGTTTAGTTTAATAATAAGTTGTTACATGACGAGCAATGTACAGATGGCAATGTTGCATCTTAATTTAACCTGCATTTGCAATAAACTCTTCTTTTGTTGTGCCCTAAACCCTATAAACACCCAAAAACCGCCAAATTAAACGTTAACACCACCAAAGAAGAAGGCAATGGCAACAAGTTGCCATTGCTTTCTTCATTGAAACATCATCACAAAAAAAGATGACAACACATTGTCGTCGTTTTCTTCTTTTTAGACATAGAGAAGACAAAACACACAAGAAAACAACCAAAAAAAAACCAAGAGAAGGGAGGGAGCTTACCTTCAAGTTCTCACTTTGCTTTCTCACTTTTGGCTTCCGTTTTTGCCCTCCCGCTTTTGCACTTTCGTTTCAAGTGCTTTCTCTTGGCACCTTCTTTTCAAACATAAGAAAAAAAAAACCACAAAGAAAAAAAAACCATAGAAAAAAAAAATGCAGAAAAGGGAGGGAACTTACTTTCAAGCTCCCGCTTTGCCTTCTCATTATTGGCTACCGCTTCTACCCTCCTACTTTTGCACTTTCGTTTCAAGTGTTTTATTCTTGCATCTTCTTCTTCTCAAGTAAAAGAAAAAAGAAAAAACACAAAGAAAAAGAAACCATAGAAAAGAAAAAAAAGGCAGAGAAGGGAAGGAACTTACCTTCAAGCTCCCGTTCTGCCCTCTCACTTTTGGCTCTTGCTTCTGCCTTCCCACTTTTGCATTTCCATTTCAAATGCTTTCTCTTAACATCTTCTTCTTTTCAAGCAGAAGAAAAGAAAAAAAACACAAAGAAAAAAAAAATGCAAAGAAAGGAAGGAACTTACCTTCAAATTCGTGCTCTGCCCTCTCATTTTTAGCTCTTGTTTTTGCCCTCTTGTTTCTACCTTTTCGTTTCAAGCACTTTCTCTTGACATTTTCTTCTTTTCAAATAGAAGAAAAAAAAAAAAAAACTATATTTAAAACAAATAATATA
>Ga0116231_10011239_pt1 | contig 13900 bp, 10 predicted proteins | sample S1TSphgellanicum_2_FD_89695 | JGI IMG/M metagenome (GOLD analysis project Ga0116231, IMG submission 89695) | Host-associated microbial communities from peat moss isolated from Minnesota, USA - S1T2_Fd - Sphagnum magellanicum MG | ecosystem: Host-associated > Plants > Peat moss > Unclassified... | reverse complement strand
AATTTTTTTTTTTTTTTTTAAAAAAAAAAAAAAAAGGGGGACCAAATTTTTTTTTTTTTTTTATCAAAAAATAAAATTGGGAAAAAAAGAAAAAAAAATAAAAAAAAAAAAAAAAAAGGGAAATAAAAAAAAAAACAAACAAAAAAAAAAAAAAAAAAAAAAAAAAAAAACAAAAAAAAAAAAAAAAAAAAAACCCAATAAAGCTGCGAGTAGGATTGAAGACTTACATGAGCATTGGTTGGTGGATAACGCAGCAGCAGAAGAAGAACTCTAACTGCTGTCACACTTGCGCGAAAATTGAACTTGGAGGCCAACCACGAATCCTAAGGGGCACATCAAGGAAGCTTTTAATCTTTAAACCCTAGAACTCTAAACCCTGAACGGCCATTTGCATGTAAGGTGCGAGACAACGTCGTACTGCACATACATGTGCAATGCAAGTGGTAGGACATTTGTTGCAAGTCCGATAGTGACGAAGACACACAGAGAGACAGACAGAGAGCGAGAGATCCAGACACAGACAGACAGACAGGGAGCAGGACGGCAAAGGGAAGGAAAACTGCGATGGGGGGAGGGATTTGCGCCGGGTTTGTGGAAACCGGGTCCCAGAGAAACGCCCTGTTCACGCCCTGTCCACGGACACGGGTATGGTCGCAGGCTCGGGGCATTATCAGAAAGCATGTTGAAGGTACTCTAGGTCAGGGCAGGTTCGGCAAACCTGATTGAGGTGCGGAGCTGAGTGCAAGCATCATTGTGTTCAGATTCATTATAGAGTATTAGTAGCTTTAAGGGATTTTCGCCCATTAAGGTATGTTTTTATATGAGAATTTATGAAAGATGATAGTTTGCCTTGCATCAAAACTTGAGATAAGTTATAGAGTTATGAAAAGCTTGGAAGCTTGTATTTTGGTTTCGTTTAGAGGATTTTGTTGAAGATTATCTTTTTGCATGGTGAAATATTTGAGCTTCCATAATTCTTTCTTCTGCCTTAAGACACTATTTTAATGTAAATGGCAAGGCCAGAGTGTGACACAAGCCTTGTTCAAAAGTAAGGGTATGAAATGCTGAGACTCAGGATTCAATGCACAAGGCTTGAGATCATTTATAGCTACAGTACACATTGCAGCAGCAACGATTGGTTGACAGCGTTCGGGACAAAAAAAGGAGGGGGCAAAGCCAGTTTAACATGTAGCAAAGCTTATAGTAATAAAGTTTTCGGTGAAGTCTGGAAAAGATGGCACCAGAACCCCTTGTTTGGTCACACAAAAGGGATGAGAATTCAAAAAACAGGGGGAAAAGGTGAACACTGGGTTTCAATGGGCATGAAACTCAGTTTAGCAGCAAAATTGAAGCTGATGATGGAATCTCACCTTGTGTCAATCTTAGAAACACTTTGGACTTAAAGAAATGCCCCTGAGCAAGACATGATTTCAAGTGGCAAGAGCACATGTTAATCCCCACCAACAAGCTACCCAGACCTCTAAAGCTTGTGCCATTCTCTGGAGCAGATGTTGAATACTCTTGGACTATGACCTAATTGAGGAATTTTGCTAGACATTTGCTGAAGATAATCAAAAGCCCATTCTAATGGTACATCTCAAGCGCCAAATTTTAGAGGGATTTCAAACTTCACATTCACAGAATATATATACAATGGAGGTGCACCTGATGATGTACTTCTTGCTGTGGTTGTCAGAAGAATTTTATTGATCTTCTTCCCATCGCCATGTAAGATCACGACAGAGATGGTATTTGTCACAATTTGAATTGAGACAATGTACTGCAAAACCTGTGTCATCAATGAGTGTCAACATCCAACCCAAACAGAACACTTGTTCACCCGAGAATGAACCTGTTACAGTTGCTGGAAGGAGTTGGGGCTAGGGGCATGTGGCCAAAGCCATCAAGAACAGTTCCATTTGTCCAACAAGTCAAAATTTTGTGAGGATTGCACCAAACAGGACAAACAAATAGTTCAAACCTTTGCTACTGTTGGAACTACTTAGTACTATAGAATGGGATTACAGAACAAATGAGGTTGTTTGGGATCAACACCACCCAAACTTACATGAGCAACAATTTTTGATCAACAAATAAAGTTCCTGTAACATAAAAGTCATAACTTGTGAGATCAGTAAACAAGCACCTATCGTCTACTGTTAATGTATGCAGTTTCTGTGATTTGATAGTGGTTCAAGAGGCAGGTTATCCTGTAGCCCAGGTCCCTGTTCCTTCACCATTGTCCAGAAAGAAGCAAAATAGCGATTCTGCAATGACAAAAAGCATGTGTCATTTTGGGTTTGTCTGTTCCAAAGCATGCCAAGAAAGATTAGAAAGATCCCTGTATTAATCCCTCATAAAAGGGCATCCAAAGAAATATATATATATTTGTGCAGAGATAACAGAGGATGGTCATACCTGCATCATTGATTTGCAATTGGCAGTGTATGTTGTCTCTATCATGCTCTCCTTCTGTCACAAAATAGTCATGCCAAGGTTGTCACATAAGTGGAGCTGGAAATAACTCATGTGAAACGCTGAAGTACAAAATCCATTCATCAATCTTAGACATGGTTTTCCTCACAGCCATTCACAACTTCAGACAAGATGAAAGTAATTGAACTTTAATCCGAACCTCACAAGATCTCAAGTGAACACTGCAGTATACCTGAAGGAGAAGGCCATAGTGAGATGCCACCATTTTTACATCTTCCAGACTAAGCTCAATTGACATCTCCTGTATATCTCATTCAACCATTTGTCATTGTCAAAAGCCACTGCATTGTTGCTTACTCATATCTCTCTCAGTCCACCAAAGAAGAGGGACATACAACTCACACTTACAATAAAATGCTTTCCATCATTTTATTTGTCTTCACCTTTTTATGATGTGCAAGGAGGAAAGTAAGCAGGTACATTTACTTTCTGACATGCCATGCATAGCAGTTCCTTTCTTTCCAATTAGTGAATCCAAAGCTCTTGGGTTGTACTGAGCGAGTTTGACAGCTTGGCACCAAAACAGCACAAAAACTATGGAGGCACTACAAATAGTTGGGTACATTCATACATTTAAGATGCATGCAATTTGCTGGCCAAGTGACTGCACTGACCTCTTCTTGTGAATAACTGTGAGCATCTGCAAAATGATAAAGTAGTGGGCCCAAATTTATCCACACCTGCCAACTCTCCCATCCCAAACTTTGGTTCAAACACTTGCAATACCCTAGAAACAGAGGAACTTCATGTTCTAATGCTGCTCATTCTGTGCCTCCAATATGAGCATCAGATAGCAAGTATCAATGAGCAGAGGCATACCCCTCCAGGCTTGAGAGCCTTTGCAATTACTTCAAGGTATTCCACTACATTGTGGGCTGTGTCAATAAAGAAGCAAGATACAACAGCATCCCAGGCCTCTGCAACAGACATACACATAACGTGATTTTCCTCATAACCCCTAAATATCCCATAACTACTAGCTAATAACCCACATTCTCAAGTAGATACAGTAACAACTCCAGAGTTCCAGCAAACCAATTAGGTACATTTGTACATCTGGGAGAGATGTTCCATCATGCTCATTTTAGCATAATCTAAATCGGACTGCAAACCTTGGTGAAATCCCTAGTAAACAATTTAATGCATACAAAAAAAATCAACTCAAATACTGAAAAACGTCTGCTGATTCATCACAAATCATAAGCATAGGCTGTTGAAGGGCTTCAACCAACTCTCATACACCTCAAAAAGTTGACAGCCCTTTGAAATGATAACAAAATTCGGCAGTTAACAGATTAGTCATTTACCTGCCTGACTAGGGTGACTGTAAACCTCAACAAAATCACCCGCGCACATTGAAAAGCCCTCTGTTATTCCTGCACTGCTACAAAAGATTACTGGTGTCAAACATATGTTTTCATATACATCTTCAGAAGATTAGCCTCCCATTTCATATGACATGCATGACTTGAGAATGGTGACGACCAATGGAAGTCAGTAAATGCTCCTGATCCAAATTAAGATTTGCAGATTCTTCAGAAGGTTGCCCATCTTCATCTGGTTCTTCTTTAAGCGTATAAGTGAACATGGTAGTTGACTCTCTGTCAGAATTTCGGCTGATGATACTGACCTCCCTGGATGAAGATCTGGGAACTGAACTGCACGTAGTTGATCTTCATCTGTCAGGGAGTTGCAATTGCTATGAATCCAAGGATACAAAGTCCATTCCAATGGTGCCTGTGTTCTGCTTATCAAATACCCATATTTCATAGTGAAATCAAACCCCTCCTGTTCCTAACATTTCTTAAAAACAATATCTATACAGAAATTTGATTTAAGTGAAAAATATTGCTCTTCAGCATCACTTCAATACACACGCTGCAAAATGGGAAGACCTGAATGCAGCATACAACAAAAGGTCGAAGGTTACAAAACCAATAGGCAACCCAAAAAGATCAACAACGAGCAGGCAGGAATGGACTCACTGGTTCAAAATGAAGCTGGAGCACATAAGCATGTAGTATGAGAACTCATTGCCCTGAGTAATGAAACCTGTGTCCATGGAAGAGGGAAGTTGGAGAACAGAGGGATTGCATACACAAAACCTTATGCTAGGACAACTCCACCATTACTTTGAAGATTGACCACTGCCAGTGCCTCATGATGCTTAAATCAATCTTGTGCACAAAGAACGAGTAGAGAAAGATGCACATACCAAGTCGTGAGATTTCACAAGCAAGACGACCAAGTCCTGCACCTGGAACCAAACAGCTTGGTGGGCTGAAACACTCACAACAAACCCCACACCGCAAAAACAGGATGGCATCATCACTTCTTAATTCAAAAATTAGGCTCCTGCCTGGAATCCTCACAAAAGATGCCATCCCAGATCAACTGGTCCTGAGCCAAGCTTCATTTGCATTGGCAACAATTTGTCTCGCAGACAAGTACCAGAACTCATCATTAAAAAAACTGTAGTTAGAATGCATAGCACACATAGGAATGTTCCAGAAGACTAGGGAAGGCCATCAGGGAAAAACTCCTTGCCTTTCTGGTCACTCACCTCTCTTGGCTCCTATGTGGAAAACAGCGTTGGAGCTCCTGCAATATTGGGGCATAGCATTGTGCCCGCTCTGTCATGCCCTGCCACCACAAAGACCAATGTCAAAACCCATATAGAATGCAGTCATAAACCATGTGGGAAGTATGCCAATGTTGTGGGCTAGACCAAGCATCTAGTTGCCAATGGGAATGGTATAGCAGCCTTATGTGTATGCTTGCTCCACATCTATGAAAATGCTGAAACAGCTCCAAAGAAAAAGGTAACTGTAGTGTAAATTCTGGTCAAACCAAACAAAGCACATCAAGAATGAGTGTGGTCATAACCTTGTGAGGGTCTCTCACAAAGGCTTGTTCCAGTTTAAATATTGGAGGTCACATTATTCAGATGCAGACTCTCCATAAACAAAGCCACACTTCCACATGGGTATTCTTGCCAAAACTGCAGAAATTGCAGGAGAGGAGAAACAACCTCTTCACCCCAATCGCGAACAATGTTGCGGATAATACATCGCACCTGCAATTTCAATCAGGAGAACTGAGTGGTCCATTAAAGTTTCCAAAATTGTCCATCAAGACCTTACTAAACTTTGCAACACATCCACATAAAATAGGATCATAAACTAATTGACCCTCCCAATGTGCAGCACGTCTGTGACTTTAACCTTCAAACTAAACCAGACCAGGAGCCTCCAACTGAAACACCCACCATAGGCCAATACCCATACATCTCAGGTTCCCCAGAAATGCAGCAAGTAGGGAACTAGCAAAGAGGGGAAAGTAAAAAGAAACTTAATGTCCTTGCAATCGGTTCACAAACCATGACAGGCTGGAACAGGTTTGATGTCTCAATCAAGAGAGGAAGAGCTAGCATTGAGGGTACCAAGATTACCTTGTCAACATCTGCAGAGGGAACATGGAGCTGGTAAGATGGATGATCCAAATCAAGCCCATTGTATGCCTGCACACATGCAACATATTCACAAACAATCACCATGAGTCTTGAGAGAGAAAAGGAGACAGTTCATTGTCTCCTGCCTGCACAAAGCCTTGGTATGAGCACTAAATTAGTGAACAACAGTAGATTGCTGAAGTAAGCTCACATCTAGTTTCAAGCTGAAATGTTTCATATCTGCCCCCATTGCTTCGCCATTGCCAACACTTTCTCTAGTTGAGTCCTTAGGCATATTGTCCTCAATTTTCCTACCCAAAGCTTCACCTTGCTCCTTAGCTCGAGCTTCTGCAAGTGTGGCAGACCATTCATCGCATGAACGTATGGTCCCTGTTGATGATGACTTCACAGGTTCCAAGATTTCAGATTTTGGCACTTTTCCTTGCATGTTGGATTCAATGGCTTGCCGCTTGTTGCAGTTGGCAGATGGAATATTTGAATCCCTTTCAGGAGTCTGATAGATCGATTGTGCAATTCCAGCATCTCTGCATGCACCAGCTTGACGAACAGAAGAGTCACTCAAATTCTTTTCCAAAAGATTAGGCACAGATTTGCAGGCTAATCCTGTTATCCAATTCAAACCTCGAACTTAACTGGAGCCTTAATATGTTGGATGGTAAGTTCTCAAATCACCTTGCCAACTAATGGCTAACCTGGCAGAGGGTTCAGTGAGATTCTTTGCAATGAAGCACTGTGATGAAACCTAAACTGGAGTTCGCAACCATGCGGAAGAGTCACAACGTTCTCAAACTTCAAACAGTACTTTATCTTCCTAGAGATGCAAAAAAGAGCTATAAACTCTGCAATGCAATTAAACAAGGTACCTCTCAGAGCCCACATTTGGTACATCCCGCCCATTTTCAGTAGTCCACTCAGAGCCCACTAGGTCTTGTGTGTCAAGCCCTCCTCCACCATCTCCCATGTCAAATGGAGGATCAAATGCCTACCCACACAACATAGAAATCTGAAAAGTGTTGCCTGCAATGTCTTCTGTTGCAGGACATTGATTACAAGAGGACATGCTGCAAAAGGGAGAGTCACTCCAAGAGGAAGGAAAATTTCCTAACTTCTCTGAGAGAAATGAAAGAGTGCAGATACTATAGAAGCTTTGGTAGCAGGAAGGGAACTCAGGGAGAGAGAGAAAGAAAGCACAGTGAGGCAGACTTCAGCAACAAACAAAAATATGCAAAAGTTGTGTGAGAAAGGGCCAAATGGACTTAAACATACTAACAAGTACAAAAGACAGCTGTGAAAACCAAGTGGCAAGGGGGGAGGGAGGGAGGGAGGGAGGGAAGCAGCTGAAGAACCTGAAGCATGTTGATGATGAAGAAGGAATTGACTCTCACACACCTGCACTGGCCACAGTATTTCACCATACAAAACCAATTGCAAATCACATACTCAGACCTTGAGGAACTAACCCTAAACCCTAAACAGAACAGACAGTGAAGAGGGAAGAAGATCACAAGACAGAGGAAAAAAGGGGTGACAGCTGGCCAGCCAGCTGAATCCACACACACACACCTCCTTAACTCCTCGTGCTTTTTAGGTAAGTGATGCAGCAGTGCCTGGGGGGGGTCAAGCAAGTAGAAATGTGAGAGAATTATTATTGCACCACACTTTCCACGGGAAATCAGGGGAGGAGTAGCAGTACATCAGGTAATGCGAGAGAGAGAGAGAGAGAGAGAGAGAGAGAGAGAGAAAGAATACTTTGTGTGAGGAGCTAAGCTTTGTAAATGAACGCTCCCAGCGCTTTATGTCTTCCTCTGCTGCTGCTGTATAGCTGTGTGTAGGTTATCATCAGATACACCAGACGGTACAGCTCTCAGAAAAAAATTCAAACAAATTCACCAGCCCCAAAGAAAAAAGCTTGATGATGATAAGGTTGCGAAGCTTGCATCAAGTGGATTTTGAAAAGACAAATCCAGAAGAGAGAGAGAGAAAGAGAGAAAACTGCTTTTTGTCTAGTCTTCTTGCTAGTCTGCAGCGAAGGGCACTCAATTCGCACGGATGCAACAATAACAACAACAACGACACATTCGGTGACACTCTTCGACTGCCTAATTTTTTTTTTATAAAAACAAAGCAAAGGAGGAAGAAAACAGAAAACACTTACTTCAAGTATGCGCTGATGACGCGACGCAACGCCTTAATCTCCATGACTTCGTCTATTTTGCTCATCCCGGACTCCATTTGATACACAGATTTCTCAAAGACACTCGCAAGCCCTTCCTTCGGTGAAAAAAAAAACCCTAAATTTTTTTTTTAAATTTTATAAACAGCGAAAGAGAATATCACAAGTTCTCAATAATGCGTAACATAAGAGGAGGAATGGATTGCAACAGCAACAGCAAGCTCCACAGAGAGAACCGCAGCACACAAGCACGCACACACAAAGAGTGAGTGCGAGAGACGAGGAAGAAGCACAAGCTTAGAAGAGACCAGGCAGAAATGGACGGACGGACGGACGGACGGTTTCGTTCATCGGTAAATTCTCGTTCGTTGAGGCAATGAACTTCTTTTTGCTTTACGTGAAATGAACAGTAAAATTATTTGGGACAAATTTTGTCGCTTTTTCGAGAAAATAAATTGGGATTTCTTTTTGCAATTTTTTTTTCTAATGTAAATTTCACTAATTCCGCTTTTTTTTTTTGAAATTTTTACCCCAAAAAATTATATAATAATTTTTTAAAAAAATTATAATGCTCCAATATAAGAATTGATGTAATTAATGTTTGAAATGATGCAATGTGAGAAGGGGAATTTATTTTTTTCCCATAGCTAATAATTACATAATTATTTTAACCTGCATATTGAAGTTCAACATTTATTTATTTATTTATTGAAATTTAGCAAAACATGAAAAAACATGGCTATTTAAGTTAAACTTGGCTAAACTTGGCAAAACATGGCTATTTAAGTTAAATTTGACTAAACTTGCCAAATCATGGCTATTTAGGTTAAATTTCACTAAACTTGCCAAATTATGGTTATTTAGGTTAAATTTTGCAAAATATGACAAAATATTACTATTTAGGTAAAATTTGATTACACTTGACTAAACATGGTTATTTAAGTTAAATTTGACAAAACATGGCTAGACTTAACAAAACTTGGTTAGATTTCACAAATTTGGACAAAATTTAAATAAATTAGGCTAAATTAAGATATTGAAGCTTTGGCAAAATTTGGTTTAAAATTGTTATTTAAGTTAAATTTAACTATATTTGGCAAAACTTGAATGAATTAAGTTAAACTAAAGTATTGTGGCTAAACATGATTAAACATGGTTACTTAGGTTAAACTTGGCTAGACTTGGAAAAAAATTAAATAAATTAGGTTAAATTAGGATATTGAAGTTAAATTTGGCTAAACGTTGTTACATAATTTTAAATTGGCTAGACTTGGAAGAAATTGAAAAAATTAGGCTAAATTAAGGTATTGAAGATATATTCGGCAAAACATGACCATTTTAAAATGACACTTGGCTAAACTTGTCAAATTTTAGATAAATCAGGTTAAAATAGGATATTGATGTTAAAATTGACTAAATTTGATTAAATTTCACTACATAGGTTAAACTTGAATCAACTCGACAAAACATGACAAAAAATGGCTAAACTAGGGTTAATTTTAGTTAAATTTGCTTCAACTTGGTTGATTTGGTTTTTAAAAAACCAACTGAAATTGGCTAAACCAAACCAAACTAAGTTACTTATATTTTGCTAGGTTAAAATTAAGATATTTGAACTAAAATAAATTAGTTTAAATTATACTAGATTATTTGAAATTAGGCTACATTAGGTAAATTAGACTAAATTATGTTATTTATGTTAGAAAAAAGGAACTCCCAAAAAAACTGAATGAAATAATTTTATATTCAATTAATTCGAGGTTATTATCATATTTAGTCATATTTTTCAAACTCTACAATATTTAGAAATCTACTTAATAAAAGTATTATTCTTTAATTTGCATTGTTCATACCTATATTTTTCATGCCTAACTACCTCACTCCCCTCCTAATAATTATATTTCTTTTTCTTTTTCTTTTTCATATTCACCTACATGGATATATGAAAAGGCAAATTAACATGTGCTTTTTCATGTCTATGTGTATTAAATAAATTGAGCTTTATATGCACTACAAATGACAATCATCAACTAATTAAAAAATGATGAAATTTCATGAAAATTAAATTCCATTTGAATGACATTGCAAGCAATTTGAATTCAATTCACAAAAATTAATTTAATTCAAATATATTGAATTAAATTTAAATTCAACTAAATTCAATTCAAATTCAACTTGGGCTTCGCACACTCCTTTGCACTACCAATGATGATCAAATTGAAATAAATTCAAAATATTCATATATTTTTAATTTATTTAAATCAATTATTTAAAAAATAATTAGTTGCAAAACATTCGTAACCAATGATCAAATCTAGATTGTCCATGAAATCATTTTCATTTTCATTCATTTTAGAATATGAGATTTCATTTTCACTTATAAAAACATTAACATTTTAAAAACTCATGACACATTTGGACTTAATTACATGTCAAAAGACGCAATGTTTCAATCCTTCTGTGGTATTTAAAGAGTGACATCAATTGATTCCTTGGTTGTGGTTGTGGGTTGAGTGAGGTAAGGATTTCCATTTTGTAGTAACTACATTGCTTGTTTATGGGGCAGTCTAGTCAATGGATTTCAAAGCATCTTGTGGTGGCAGCTATGTTCAAGAGATTCACCAAGAAGGCCATCAAGGTCATCGTGTTGTATAGGAGGAAGTGCTACAATTGGGGCACAACTTTCTTGGCATGGAATAAATTTTCTTGGGGCTTATCAGTGATTGCACTAGTATTGTTGCAAAGGTTTTGAAATCCATGGTTGTAAACTTGAAAGATGTACCCGTTGAAGTAGAAAAGATTATTAGATGAGGAAGCAGATTCATGGCTATGGAGATTCCTTTCACCCCTTAGGCTGAGAGTGTGTTAGAGCTATCATTTGAAATTTTGTTTTGTCTTTTATGTTTCATTGGATAGCAAAGCCCACCTTGTCAAATAGAAAAATATTGTTGCAATTATAATTTTCATGTTTTAGATCTGAAAGATTGTGGAGTGTTATGGTGGGTGCAAACTTTTGCTAGAGTGGCATGCTAGTGTTGAAGTTTACATATTGTTATATGCACGGCTTAGATTTTGAGCTTATTGTTTATACACCTTATTGGTCATTGGATGGTTTTCTTTATGATCTAGTGGTGAAGAACCTACTTTTTTCAACTCTCATTTTCTCTTTAATTATCCATGGAGGTTTAAAGTTTGTCATAGCAAAGCATGAGGTTAGCTAGTGTGACCTAGGGCATGAGTTTTTGAGACCTAAATATGAATCTCATTTGCCTTCTTAAAGCTGGAAAGCCCATTTGCTTTTATTGTTGTTACCATTTGTATCCAAAATCAATGATCAATTGGAGAGGTTTGGAATGTGCTACATGAGCATGCCTATGGAACAAATTAAAAAATTGTATCCTTTGTCAGACCAAAATAAAGGATATTATTTCGTGTAAATATTCAATACAATTCATATAGTTGTTAAATCTATAAAATCAAACTTACAACAATGCCATTTTTGTATATTTGGTTGTTTCCTATAGGCCACACCCTGCACAATCAATTTTTTACAAACCTTGAGGAAAAAATAATGTCTTTTGAACTTCATGTTGTGTGTCCTTGCAAAGTTTTATGGAAGGGATGGGAAAAGTGGTTGTACAAGGCTTGTAGGTACATGACTTGCATCTGAATGGGCCCTAAATCCATAAGGTAGTGGGGTGTGTCACAGTATAATGAGCCACATCCAACTTTTTTGTTCTTTTCAAAACGACAAAAGCTTGGAATTGGAAATGAACTGGCATGCAACCTACACAAAATTTATGGTTTAATCACATATTTGACTTGTAACAATATATTTTTTATAATAAAATGTAATTTCTTTGAATTTACAACTTATGTTTATGTTTATCCAAGAGTTATTGGAAAAAAAAATTACAAATTTTAAATTTTATAATATATATATATATATTCCAATGATGATCCAAAACCATGTAAAATATAATAATTATTCAATCTACACAAATATGAATTTTTTTCAAACAAATATAGATTAATTTTGATCATTATTATGTGACTTACTCAAGACCTCAGGATTGGTTACAAGTGTTTAATTAGTCTTTTTTCACACTAAAATGTTGATATAATTTATTCATATTTTTATATGTCATTCTTGAATGTATATTACATCACATTATGTAGATTACATGAAAAACATTTAATCTTAAGTGAAATTAAAATTTGACAAATTTGTTATTTAGTAATGGTTACACTTGCAGTGGTTCATTACATTGTAAATTTACCCAATGATGCTTGACATGTCTTTAATACTAAAATTGATTGACGAATTTAATGGATGGAGAACTGGCAAATATGGAAAAGATGTTATTGCTATTACATTTTTCAATGATGGGTGGGCTACAAATTGCAATTCATAAAAGGCTTGTGTTAATTGTTTAAGTGTAGCGAAAAAAACAAGGTGGAAGCAAGAATGGTGTAGGCCAATGGGTTCAAGCCGAATTTAAACAATGTAAAGCTTCCTGCAAAAGGGTTTGAGAAATTGATCAGCCATGTAGAGAAAGCTTTCAATGTGTTTGCTATTGTAAGTTGTCATTGGTCCTTGAAATATAAGGTTTTAGTCTGGGTTTCATGGTGACAAAAAACTAGTAAGTACCTTGTGAGGGCTAATGATAACACAATGTATTAAATTCAGGCATAAATCTAGTCTCACTTGCCATGTGTAAATTAGTCTTTCTTTGTCGATTTTTTTATAAAAGACTTTGTTTAATTGTAGAAGGTTGTAATCATGGTGTTGGATGTTTTTTATGTAGAGCATGCTTGTGATCATTTCTATGTGTTGGAAGTAATTGTGAAGGTTCCTTACTTTGGTAAGTTGTGTGATAATTCAACTATTTGATATAAAGGTGAAAAATAACTTGACAAATACATATACAAATGGGCTAAAACTTTTAATTATTTCGTTGATTAACGAGGGATAGTTTTGTGTGGGGTTCATGGCAAATTAATTTTAAGAGTATTTATTGTGGTATCTTGCCCATTTGTGAACATGTAGCTTCTAAATCTATCATAACCAGGTACAATTTTTTTTTTCCCATTTTCCCATTGGCATCCAATGACCTACTAATCTTGAATGTTGTAAACATAATGCTCGAGATGTTATCCTACAAGATGCAATGACAAATGATGGGTGAAAAGAAAGGATAGACTTGCTTGCAAAATTTGCCATAACAAATGACCATTCTAGACCTTACTTACCCTGGGAAAGGAAATGACAAAGGAAGGAAGATAAGATAAAGGATCAACTTGCTTGTAAGGAACACCCATACATTTCAATTTGCCACTTTTTGTTCTTTAGGAAGTCTTGCACCCCGATGTTTCCTATGGTTACAAATGCCATAGAAAAAGTTATCAACATATGCATATATTAAGCATTAGCCAACATGGTAGTTCAATACCAACCCCATCAAAAGAGGAGAATAGATTTTCTTGAACCAAAAAAAAACTGGAATTTCAAGTTCAAAATAGCAACCATATCTATGTATGACAAAGGTCCCAAACCCCTAGGATAGAAAACCTGCAAATCTAGACCCTATATGAAGACCCCTTTATGGTGATTGGAAGGAATAGGGGGAGGGAGGGAGGGAGGGGGGCGGGGGGGGGGGGGGCAAGGAAATTGAAATTGATCAAAATGCATTTGGGAATGTTGAAAGATCCAAACCCTAACATATGTGGAAGGCCTGACATAGTTTAGGGCAAGTTTT
>Ga0116231_10011238_pt1 | contig 13901 bp, 13 predicted proteins | sample S1TSphgellanicum_2_FD_89695 | JGI IMG/M metagenome (GOLD analysis project Ga0116231, IMG submission 89695) | Host-associated microbial communities from peat moss isolated from Minnesota, USA - S1T2_Fd - Sphagnum magellanicum MG | ecosystem: Host-associated > Plants > Peat moss > Unclassified... | reverse complement strand
CGACCAAGGCAAAGGGAATTGCAAGGGTGCGGGCCAAAGGAAGCTCGGGAGTTAAGCCAAAAGGAAGCCCGGGAGTTAAGCCAAGAGGATGCCCGGGAGTCAAGGCAAGAGGAAGCCTGGGAGTCACATCACATACTCCCGGGAGTGTGAGAAAGTGTTAGAAAGTGTGAGGGAGTGAACCCTCACACGGGTTCACTCTCCCAAAGCAACTCCCACTTTGGGAGATGGAGTCCCGGTGGACTCCCGAAACTTCAGAGAGCGATTGCAGGGGTCAAACCTCAATGTCTTGTGGCGTTCTTTATATCATTGGAAAGCTCTTGAAGCGTAGATATCTAAAATGGGATCTCATTGCTCATTTGGACATATGAAACACAAGTTATGGCCAAAAGAAGGGTCGGGAGTCGAATTCCCGGGAGTTTGCCAGTTTTGACTCCCGACCATTAAAAGTCGGGAATCGACCCGAAATACTTGGCTATAGAGAACGTGCGATATACCGTTGGAAAGCTCTCGACAAGATCTACAACTTTGCTTTAGACTGCATTGCGATCTGAGGTCTGCTCGCAAAGTTATGGGGCTCCAAAGTCCCGGGAGTCCCATTTGGCGCGATTTCAGGACTCCCACTCGGGAGTCCCGGGGAAAAATAGCCATTTGGATGTAGCCTCCGTGGAGAGCTGCAGAGTATACTATAAGGGGGAAGGTGGTGGCTTCCCCCAAGGTCCGGGCCGTGGTGAGTCTTGTGTGTCTGTGTTGCCCGTGGCTTGTCCTAGCACCAAAAGTGCTCCAACTAGACACTAACCACTTTGTGTGGTTCCATGCAGGCCCGTGTGAGTGAGTGAAGCTTGTCAACTCTTCCTAGTCTATCCCGGGACTTCTAGCACACCCCTCTCACCCCCCCTCTAGTGCTAAAAGTCGGGAGCGTGCTCCAAGTTCCAACTCCTTCCGCATTGCCACATACTTGGACCCTCAAGTGGGTCCACTAGGAACTTGGGGGCGCGTCATGCTCCCATACTTGTACGTTTTGACTTTAAGAAACCATTTTGTCTTGATGTTGATTGGTCAACAAAAGGTGTTGGTGCCATCTTATATCAGAGGGAAGGCAAACTTGAGAAAGTAGGGGCTTATGCCAGCAAGAATTTGACTGTGGCACAAAGGAAATTCCACCCCATGGAAGGAGAGTGTTATGCATTGATCTGGGGCATCATGCATTTTAGGCAATATCTACACAAGAACCATTTCATTCTGAGAAAAAATCACAAGCCGCTTGAATGGTTAACAACAATGTCAGATGTGCATGGCAGGAGAGGTAGGTGGATTGATATGTTGCATGATTTCAGTTTTAAGATATTGCATAGACTAGGACTAAAGCATGCAAATGTTGATGCTTGAAGTAGAAACCCAGTAGGGCAAGCCATAGATGATGATGATTTCAAGAAAGAAATCCAGGATATTGGGATAGTGCAAACTAACGTTCATGAAACAACGAAAAAAATATTCTCTGTTCAATATGGTAAAGATTCAGATTGGTTGGGTTTCAGAAGATAGGTAGGTAAACTGACAGAACACCACGAATCTTGTTTTGGCATCAACCACTGGCGTTGTTCAAAGGAACACCAACTATTCATGCTTGATGTTATAATAAAGATGAACCAGGATGAGGAGACTGACTCACTTATGGAGGAGGTAAAGGCAGCAAGGAGTGGAGCAGATCAAAATTTGAAAATTGCTGATGGTAAGCAAGAATTGAAAAGGAAGATACCAAGGTACTATGAAATGCAACAACAACTGGAGTTGGTGTTGGCTGTTCAAGAATTATCTAAATTTGGAAACCACGAGTTAGGTCATACAGAATCCGATGAAGAAAAAACATACGATATGGATGCAAGGAACGTTAACATCTAGAAGGACACCACATGTTTGGGGTTATTAAAGGAAGACAAGCTACTGGACACAGCGGACCTTGAGAGCAAAAGGGCCAAAAAGAGAATAACTAATTATTGCTAGAAAGAGTAGAGGCTCTACTTCAAGGGATTTTTGGTGCCCAAACCAAAGGAAAAAATGACATTTGTAATTCAAATGCATGAAAATTTGGGGCATTTTGGAAAACAAAGAACCTTGGCTGAAATTTACCGAAGGTACTTCTGGCATAGTTGAACAGAGGATGTCAAGATAGTTGTTAGAATGTGCCAGCAGTGCCAACTGGTGAGAAGCATGGGTAACATATGCTCCGAAGATGAAGAAATGAAAAACATCCTTGTTTATGAACTGTTTTATTGGGTTGCTTTAGATACTACAGGGCCACTACTTGAAACTAAGACAGGGAACAAATACATCCTTGTTGCTGTTGATCATTACTCAAAATGGTGCGAGGCAAAGGCTATGGTTGACCATGGTGCCAAGACGACAACAAAATTCTTGGAAGATGATGTTATTTGTAGGTATGGAGTCCCCAAGTTTGTGGTTACTAACAATGGTGGGGAATGGGGTGCAGAATTTGATGTTATGTGCAAGGATTACATTATCCAACATTAACACACTACACCCCAATGGCCTCAATGTAATGGGATGGTGGAACGTTTAAGCGAGACTATCAAACATAGCATTACCATATTTGCTGCAACACCGAAAAACATAGACTGTTGGGATGAGCATCTGGCCAAGATCATGTTTGGGTACAGATGCGGGATCCAAGCTAGTACCAAGTTATTCCCCCTTCATGATTTTGACTGGTCGCACACCACGTCTTAGGGCTGATAATTACCTACACACTTTGACTGCTGTGACTAATGATAATGTTGATGTTGAAGTTGTTACAGCATAGTTTCTATAGAAAGTGAGGCTTATAGCATAGTTTTTACAAAAAGTGAAGCTTACAGCAAGCATCCATGAAAATTTCTTGCTCAATGTGGAGCAAGCACAAAGGAAACAAAAGAAGACCTATGCTACCAGAAAAGGTAAGCAAACTTTTGAAGGTCTAGTTGCAAGAAAGACAATGGTTAAAATGAAGAAACCAGGAAAAAAGAAAGCTTTGACTATAAGCTAGGAAGGTCCATACCAATTCATTGGACATGTAGATGGGAAAGGAAACTTTGATTTTGAAGAAGGCAACAAAATATGCATCATCAAGGATGCTGATGGACATCAGTGGGAAAGATCTCACAGGGATCTTCAAATCTATCATGTTCAACAAGATTGAATGGAGCCGAGGGATTCAGCTTTTTAAGGTTACAGGGTGTCTTGGTGTTGATCTGTAACTACATGGCATTGGTCGATACCAATGACGGTGGGGCTATTATTGACAATGTGGTGGCAATCGTACTAGCAGCCATAGTGGCCACTTGTATCTGGTCTGCCTGTGTCACAATTGTCATAGCTTTCCGCACCATCGCCTACATGGTATTAGCGTCCACGATGTTTAGAGCAATTTAGAAGATCAGTGAACCAGCACCCAACAGCAACTTCCGCACCCCCAGCAACTTGTGCGCCGCCAGCTCAAGGATCTCCAATGGTGTTCTTCCTGTCCACAAAGAGTAGTAAAAGCCCACACCACCATGCAATGTTTTTGGGTCGACTTTGTGTTGTAGCCAAAGTGGCAATGATCCATAGAAAGACCTAATGGGCACATAGTAGCATTTCTTCAAGGTTTAAAGGTTTTTTTTGTTTTTTCCCCTTTCACAAGAGAAATTAACAAAGTCACCCTGTCTTTGGGCCTCCTTTCACCCCCTAACCGCTCTTTTAGTGGTATCTGTAAAGTAAGGAAATTTTAGTAATTTTGAATATGAAATGCTAAAACTCAATACAAAATGCTGAATCTCATCATTTAATGCATAATGTTCGAGAGGAATTAAAGCTGCACAGGTAGGAGCAGTGAAAGTCTATGTAATAGTGGAGGGGCTCACGAAAAAAGAAAGACAAGATGAAAATTTTATTAAATTTGAGTATGAAATGCTAAAACTAAGTACGAAATGTTGAATTTCATCATTTAATCCACAATGTTCAAGAGGAATTAAAGCTACACAAGTAGGAGCAATGAACGTCTATGTAGTAGTGTAGGGGCTCAGGAAAAAAGAAAGATAAGATGAAACTTAAGAAAACCATCAAAATTGATGGCTTCCTGAATTTCACCCCCCCATTGAATGTTGATGTACTTTTTTGTAGTTTTTCTTTTAATCTCACCTTGTGTATGACCAAACTCAGGGGATTACTGATGTCTTTTCCTGACTTTATGGATATCTCTAGTGTTTGGGATTTCTAGTGGATTTGGAGGGGTTTCACCTTTGAACCAACCTTCTTGTTACTAGGGAAATTTTTGCCAAAGTAAGAAATAAAAATAAAATGTCTGAAAATGCAATGGTTTTGGAGCACTAATTTTTTTGGGCAAATTTTCCCCATTTTTTGGTTAGTGGTTTTTTTTTTTTTTTTGTGGTGGATTTTCACCATGTGGTAACCAAGAAAAAAAGCTTAATGAATGGCCTTCAGGATTTTGAACTACAAGATAAACTGAAAGATTCACCATAATGTGACAGCATGGATGGGCAAAATAATCATTATGTTGATCTAATAGAGTCACCAAAATCCAATAAAAGATCAATGGCTGGAACCATCATAGGGAGACAAAAAGCGAAGGCCAAAGAAAGGCCAAAAGACACATAGCCCACAAGAACCAAAAAAAAAAGGGAGAGAACTAATCCCTCTCGTGGTAGAAAGCTATTTCACCCACGGCCCGTCTAATGTGGTTTGCATGCAAATTGTGAGATCTAATAGTAATGGTAGGTCTAGAACAAGCATCACCTATAAACACAATCTTCTTTTTTATAGCAAAGGTTAAAGCATGCTGAAAAGCAATACTAACATGCTAACTGAAAAATTGAATGCAAAAAAAACAAGGATAAATGACCTCCCAATTGTCTATCGTGGAAACGACGAACACATTTTCTAATGAAACGATCCACATCATGCCCAATTGTGTGGTGCACTTTCATGGCCATTGGAACAAAGTGGTGCCTCTCATGAAACCTTATATACTTGCGGAGTTTAGCAATGACACTAAGTTCCGCAATTGTACTTGTTGGTTGACTAATGACACTCAACGCCACATCTCTTACATTGGGTTAATAACTATCACATTGGTAACAAAAACCTAATCCTCTTAGATCAAGTAAAGATTGGTTCATAATGAAATTCCTAACTTAAGGGTGTACCATCATTCTCTCCATATAGTGTGCCCATTCTCTTGAACGAAGGCATACATGATGTTTTGGATGGTGTCATGTGTCCATTAACCTCCAAATGAGTAATGAACTAAATGCATGTTAGATGTGTCCAAGCTAGATGTGTCCAACTTGTGTTCACATTCACACATGAAAAGATTAGATGCTGAAGGCTGAATCAAATTTAAACAAACATGCAACATTGAGATGAAAATAAAATATGTGATGTGAAATGAACAAATAGATGGCCTAGCAACCAACCATAGCCCTACCCCCATACCCATATAAAAATGAATGTGGGTTTTGGATGCTGAGGAAATGGAATCATCTTCCAAGATAGACCTAAAGGATGTGTCATGGTGGATGTCCATCAAAGATGCATGTAAACCTAGAATGCCAATAATTGTTAAACTCTTTTTAAAAAACTGCATTCTTTTAGTTGTAGGAATAAGGCCATTTCACACAACACATAAGCATAACTAAAGCAGATGTGGGCCCACCTCAACCTAAGAAACATATTCTTCCAAAACAGGTTTATCGAAAATATAAAATTTAAAATACAAATATGAAACCATTATAGCTTAACTCCCTACAAAAACAAATGGGGCATAATCCTCCATAAAGAGAAAGCTTATACCACCAAAGGATATTAGTAATCAAACTCGACACCTTGCTAAAGGGCCTTGGAAAGACTCCCATGATCTTGGACCCATAATGTCCCCACATATTTGCATAACTTTCGTGTCGAAACCCGCCAAAAAAGACAAGAAGGAAAAAGAAGAGATATTGTCTGTGTGAAATAAAAAGGTCAATGAACTATACATGAAAACAAAATGCCCAAAGTGACCTAGGCGGCTCCCAAGAAAGAAGATCATTGATATGTGCCACATTTTAAGATAATGGTTCATCCAAAAAATGCGTGGCAAAATCTTGAAAACCCATTGGCACACCTAAAATGTGTAAGCCATCTTTGACCAAAGTGTAACCTTGAGGAATTTCTATGCTTGGAAAGATCTCTAATGGGTTCTAAAGCTTGCACTTTGACACCTTGAATTTAAGCTCAACTAGGGCTAATTGGGTCAAAAGGTGGTCAAAAGCACGAGTAATTTCATTCATAGACCTCATGATGTGGGTATCATTCGTTAGGGATGGAAAGATGTAACTAGAGGCCCACATGATGGTCTTTAAGAAAGTTCGATAATGGGTTAAACCAAATAAAGGACCTCCTAAGGGGTCACCCTGCCTCTTGTTGAAAGATGATTCAATAATGGTGACCCCTTCCACATGTTGCCCATGCTAGTAGTTAAAGGAAGAATGAACACCATAAAACAACCTGGTAAAAGGGACAATGTTCACCAAAAGCCCTTCGACATCACATAACTTTTTAAAAATAATACTTAGAAAAATGCTATTAAAAACGTTTTTGATGTTGACCTACATCATGACCCAATCAAGGTGTAGGTCGAGAAGGGTTCAAATGCCAAAAGGGATGGCCTCATAGCCTCCAAGGGTTGATACTCCAAACTAATGGGGGATAGATGTTCTTGAAATGGCCCTCGAAGTTGTAGGACAATGGAACGACTAATAAGTCGAAAAAACATTTCGCCTAGAACAATAGGATGAAGGCCACTAATGTCTTTTGGCATTGCTAACAATTTGTTAACCCCTAGCATCAGGATCACCGACCTAAAGATAACCCCACGAGTAACAATAGCAACCTGGAATAATTTCAAAAACCCAAAAATGGGTCCTCTGGTATAAAACATCCTGAAAAATGTTCATATACCATCCGAAAAAACCCACTTGAAAACAAATGGGGAGCAGTGACTAAACCTTGGGCAAGTAAAATCCTATCCAAAACAAAAATGTGCTCAGGCTAAAAGTAAAAAATAGGTGGAAGGACAAGGTCTAAACGAAGGGGGTGTAACTAGCGTAAGGCAACAACGATGTCCTCCAAAATAATAACTAGTGTCATGGGCTAAAGAATTTTGGTAGTGCGACTATACTTATCGGCTCTCCTTAAAGTTAAACATTGGTGAAAACAAGTGGTTGAAAGATCTTCCCATGAGTGGTAAAAATGGGGTGCACATGAGGCACATGAAGACTCCTCCTAAAAAGTGGACCAATTGTTTGCCATAAACCTTTTGAAGTGAACAAAAACCTCTTATTGACTTCGATGACCTCTTCAAATATAATACAAACAGTAACGGGGCAACATGAGGAAAAGGAACCATGTTAACTTGTTCGTTAGGTCTCGAACAATTTGGTTAAGGGGTAAGCAAAAAACCTATCTAATTTTGTCTTGGATGGCTTGAGGGATCATAAGAAACCAATGAAGGCACACGAAACAAGATTCAAACAACCCCAAAATGGAACTAGATTAAGCCTGAAACCAACCCCAAGAAGTCAGAGGATTAAAACCAAGGAAAAACACAAGAGGGGAAGACACTTGCAAATATAAAATAGCTTGGTTAACCTAGGAAATGAGGCTAGCAGGATGGTTAACACTCTTGACATGCCTGAAGAGGTTGCCTAAAGTGTAAAGGTTAGAACAATGAAAACAAGGGGTATCTCGAACTTACGAAGGATGCAAAGAAAGAATCATTCAAAAAAAGGCTATACCCAAAACCCCTAGGAAGTAAAAACCCAAGTAGCCTGCCCCAAAAAATGGGGGGATGGGGGGAAGGAAGAAAAAAAAAAGATAAAACAAAACCAAACCCCAAAAAAGAAGGGGAATGAAAACTTTCCTAGAAAAAGGACTTTCTTGTTATTGTAAGAACTCGCCAACAATGGCAAGCCCAATTGTTGCAAAAGCACAATAACAAAGTCTATTTAAAAGAAGATCTTCAGAAGTTCCAAGTGTTGTAAAAGGGTTGTTAGAAAGGCTTGCCACACAGTCGCAATTGCCTCAACATTGCCAAGAACAAAAATTCTAATTCTCTTATGGCCTAGGAACTATTATTGTTACTCCTCCTCCCCAAGCTCCTTCTCCTTACTAATGCACATTGTGACCAAACGGCAAAACTCAACAACGCCATGGTGGTTGTTGTTGTCGTCCAACATCCATCACTATCACCTTCAAACCTCCATGTTGATCTAATCACGTGCCACTCACACTAACCCCCTTCATTGGATGCTTGAAATATGATTTGCAAGGGGCCTTCATTGTTACTTTGTTCCTTTGAATCTTTTTATTCCCCGAATCTAGTTCCCATCATTGGCATTAATGAAAGTTCAAAAGCAAGGTTTGCCATTAGTACCAATCTAAGATTTTAAAGGTTTGGTATTATAATAGGATGAGATTTTGTTTTTGTGTCTTGATAGGTTTTGTTTTGAATATTCAAATTAAGCAAGTTGCAATAATGACAAATGCAACAAAGGAATTTTAATAGTGAGAGGTAACTATTAAAAAATATGTGGTATCACTATAATGAATTTTTAGTAAGCTTAGTGGTTTAGAGTAGTGGTTGGTCCTTAGTGGGATAAAAAAACCATTGAATAGGCGATTAGATGTTTAGTTCAAAAAACATTTGTGTGGTTTTTTATAGTGCCTAGGCAACATGTGTATAATTAGTCATTTCATGCGGTGGTCATTAAGGTGACTAAATAAACTTTAATTGATTGGTCAAACATAATTTTGATTAGTCGATGCAATGTGGCATTTAGACATTAGCCACCCAAGCTAGGCCATATGGCATTTAAACATTGGCCACCTTAATTACTCCACGTGACATTTAAACATTGGTCACCCAAGTTAGGCCATGTGGCATTTAAATATTGACCATTTAAGTTAAGCGACATGGCATTTAATCATTAGCCATTTAGGTTATGCCACGTGCCTAACTAGGCCTAGGTCTAGGTGCTTAAAGTAGGTTTAGGCAACCTAAGATTACCCTAAGAACCTATAGTATGTCATTTTTTAGGTTGTACCTAAGGCTAAGCAACTATATTAAACATAGATATAGGCCGCTTAAATAGGTAGGAATAAGTAGTTAGTTAGTTAGGTAGGTAGGTAGGTAGGTAAGTAGGTTCCTTTTTATTTTTTAATGACAAACCTTTTTTATTGACTCGGTAATATTTACATTTTGAGTATATTTAATGCATGTATTTTGTGTAGATTATATTTTTTCATTTAATTATATAGTTTACAAAATTCAACTTGTTGAGAAAAGATATGGGATAAATTTACAACATTATTTCACATCATCTTTTTTCTCGTATAAAAATACTCAATTTTTACCATTATTATCTTTTTCATACTTTGTCCAAATGAAAATAAATAAATTTCATTTTAAAGATTTCTCCAAGATCTACACATCTATAAAAAATTTCAAACAAAAATATCAAGTAATTGGACCAAAAATGCATTTGAATCTTCACCATTTCTGACGCACCCCCAAGTTCGTTAATAGATTTAATTACGAATCCAGGATGAAAACATCGGAAGGATGACGATATGTTCATTGGCTTGAAGCACTTCGAGGGTAGAGGGGCATGCTGAAGCTACGAGATGGGGACTAAAAAGAGTGACAAGTGAGTCAAGTATTCACATGGACCCGCACAAATTAAACAACAAGTTGGCTAATGCATAATTGGAACACTTTTGGTGCATGGATGAACCACAGGTAAACATGGACTCACAAGACTCCCCACGGCCTGGACTTGGGGGAAGCTATCACCTTCCCCCTTATAGTATTCTTTGTGCTTGGCCACAGGGCCAGCATTTAAATGTCATTTTGTTAAACTTGGGAGTCCTAAAATTCTCGAAATTGGGACTTTCGCAACTTTGGAAGCCCATAACTTTGTGTGCAAACCTCCGATTAGGGTGAGGTCTCAAGAAAAGTTGTAGCCTTCGTTGAGAGATTTCCAATGGTATATGGCACATCACCTTCACGCAAAGAAATCAGGGTGATTCACGACTTTTAGTGGTCTTTCTTTTGGCCATAACTTATGTTTTAAGTACCCAAATGGATCATGCGAGCCCATTTTGAACATCTACGTTTCAAGAGCTTTCAAATGGTATAAATAACTATTTTATTCAATGGGTTTTGACCCTTGCAATTGCCTTCTAAAGATTTGTAGGTCCATCAGAAGTTCAACATGAGTCCATTGAGACTCTAACTCCCAAAGTGGGAGCCCAATTGGGAGTGTGTGGGTTCATTCCCTCACACTTTCCTACACTCCCAGGACAAATGAAATGTGGCCCCTAGGCTTCATTCCTGGATCGCACCTTTGTAAGCCCTTGCTTTGGTCGTGAGCCCAAAATTAGGGTTGCGACAATTTCATACATTTGAACAACAATGATATTTTGAAGATTTTTTTTTTTTTTTTCATCAAAAGATTTGTAAATAAACATATTTGAAATCAACATGGTTTTTTGGTATATTACATATCTAACATTTTCCCACCTTTTAAAAATATAATGAGATAATGAAAATTGTGTAAATGTTGTGTTATATTTATTTTTAATTATAAAAAAAATTTAAAATATTAAATATAATATAATTAAAAATTTTAAAAATTTTAAAAAAATTTATTTACATTATTAAAATGTCATAATTATTAATTTATACACATATCTTTTTAATCTCAAAATTTTTATCAAATTCTGTTGTGAGTCGTGAACTTAAATTTTATTTTTAATGTTGTTTTCAGTTCATTTAGTCTAATTTAATATAAATTATTAAAAAATTCCAAGTTGTATGACCAAATATTTTGATAAATGATTAAAAAATAAATTTTATATTCGTTGCTACCCATCACATGGAAACATGAAAAATAATACCATTTTGGGGCATGTGGATTTCTTTTGAATTTTTTTGAATATCATTAATAGGAATGTATTTTCATTATTTAATGCCAAAAATTTCAAAACAAATATTTATTTAAATAAACATTTGAGCAAGAGTCCCAACTTGAATATTCTAATTATATACTAAACATCAATTTTTATTTAATTTTATGGTTTCAAAAACTTTAGCAATTTGTTTTCCATTTTTTGAGAATTTTTTAAAATATGAAATTTTATCCCCCAAATTTGTTTTTAGCCACTATCTAGAAATTCACAATAAATAATTAATGACTCCAAAGCAAAAGTTCTAAAAATTATAAGGTATTAATTATTTATTTGGTCAATCATTATATGTTTGATCATTTACAAGCTTATAATATGCTTAATAGGTAAATATGTATGTCTACCTTTTAATTCTTTTTCCTTATAATTCACAAGTTTTTATGCTTCAAATTGTATATTATTAACTATTATATGAAGTTCATGATGAAAAGTTTTTAGTCACATAAATTTGATCTAGCCACTCAGTAACATAAAAAGGAATATGAAACAAATATAGGAAGAAGTATACCTAGGTTAAATTAAATATACTTAAGTCATGTTTCATTAACTTAACATAGGTATGACCTAGTTAAATATATTAAGTTATACTTAGGCTAAGGTAATCATTGTATACTTCAATTGGGTAAAATATGATATATACTTAAAATATGTCTATTGTAACCTATGACTAGGTTAGGTATATCATAATTTATACATAGGTTGAACATATCATAACCTATGTACCAAGGCTAGGTATTAATATATGATTTCTTATGTACCTATCTAGGTATATAATGATGTATACTTACATTAAGGTAGGCTAGGCCTATTTAATTACATGTAGCTAGCTTAGGTATATCTTAGGTTTATACATATTTAGAGTATATGTATTTAATTTATATGTACATAGCTTCTACATATTTACTCTATACATACCTAGCCTTACATATAAGCTACATTATCTAAATATTTTATCTTACTTTGGCTATGCCCTACATCAAAACTTGACATTTATGATTAAGACAAATATGATTAATGACCCTTTTCTAATCATATAGTTATGTATGCCATGTTTTTGTGCCTAGTCTTATTCTTGTAACCATGGATATAACTACATGAGTCTTCATGGATAGAAATATATTCTTTCAAAACTTGCCACAATTGCTTTCAATATGAAACTTAGTGTTGAAGAGCTTTCACATTCATAGTTTGAATATCGCCACCTTTGGATAAATATACTTAGGGATGCTCACCACTTGAGTAACATCACAAATTGAAAACAAAAACACACACACACACACACACAATTTTGAAAGGTTATAATCTCCAAAAATTAGACAAAAATAATAAAAGATGCTAGATTTCCTTACATAGTTTTCAATATGTAACCACAAATATAAAAGGTTGATTAAAGATTTGCACTTCATATCTTGTTAATAGTGAAATTTGACTAAATCTTCCTACAGATGATCACCATTTTTTCCACATCTTCATGTGAACAATTGGCACTTAAGCTAGATTACAAAATCCCTTCAAAAACACTGGTTTGAACCAGTGTTGGGAGAGTACCCTTTTTGCACCTATGTACCTTGCCAGCAAACCCAAATAAGGCTATATTAACATATCGTACACTGGGTAGTCAAATATTCTCTTACACTAATATATATTGAAGGCAAAACAATATTAAGATTATAACATTATTATGCCTTGTTTTGGGTTTTACCCTAGGGTTTAATTTCAGCAGGGTACCCTTTTTCACATGGTAACTTTGTGAAATTAAGTGGTAAAAGAGAGAAGGTATGGTTCCCATTCCCTTCTAACATCACTAAAAATTCTCTCTCGAGCTCTACACAATATATCCTTTCCCTCATGCTAAGCTTGTGAAATCTAACTTGGGCAAAAAGGTAATTTTGCCCTTTCCTTCAAATATTAGTGCGGAATCTCTTTTCACCTTAATATCTACCCTTCATGACTATTTGACATATACATGAAGTAAAATCATACAACCTTTACTTTCATGATATATTCAGCATGAAATATCTTTATCGTGAGGGTAATTTTCTTTTAAAGAATAATATTGTGCTCGAGTTAAAGCACAATCAAGTATAAAAAAAAAGTTGTTGTCCATTATCATGTTGGTAATTGACATTTTTGAATGGCTTAAATGATGGTTGAAATCAAAACCAAACACATTCAAGCAAGAAATACATTTTGGACCATAACATGTTGGGTTGTAGCGAGATAGAGGAGGATTGCTTATTATGATAGTCACGCTAAGTAAACACATTGTTTAGGTAAACATGAATGAAACACTTATATGAACCTAGTCCAAAACCTTATGTTCGGAGTTTTTCAGGCTTCTGATTAGCCCTCCCCTCATCTCTCTCCATGCATAACCTCTCCCTCTTTCTCCCTGTTTTTTCCTTATCTTTTTGCATGCATCATCTGGACAGAGAATGGTTATGGACTTTCGTCCATGGAGAGGAGGGTTATATGTTTTTTATGCTCGTCTACAAGAACATTATAAAACATTTCATCCACCCACCAGATTTTTGTGGCGAAATTTTCACAGAACAAAAGAGAAAAACTTGGAGAATTCACAAGTTTCCTCAGTGTAGATTGTGTGTTTTCAGCGTACCACTTCTGTGAAAGCAAAAAATATTGAGGGACAAAAAAAAAACCAACAAAACTACTTGGGTTGCCTCTCAAAATGCATGTTTAAGTTTAGATAAATATATTTTTAGGCAGCCTTTTCATTAGTTGAAGCTTTACAACTTCTGTTCATAAGATACTAAATGTTATCCACCGATTGGATCAATGTTCATTCAAAATTGAATGATCATCCAAACAGTCTGAAATTT
>Ga0116231_10011235_pt1 | contig 13905 bp, 7 predicted proteins | sample S1TSphgellanicum_2_FD_89695 | JGI IMG/M metagenome (GOLD analysis project Ga0116231, IMG submission 89695) | Host-associated microbial communities from peat moss isolated from Minnesota, USA - S1T2_Fd - Sphagnum magellanicum MG | ecosystem: Host-associated > Plants > Peat moss > Unclassified... | reverse complement strand
ATTTTTTTTTTATATTTAATGAAATTTTTTTTTCAAAAAATAAAAAAAATAAACCACAAAAAAAAAAAAAAAAAAGAAAAAAAAAGCACTACCCAGAACTTTGTTTTCAGGCGAATGAATAGTTTGTCTGAACAACAGACATCAAGAAACAACAGAAGTTTTCTGGTGGACAAATCATAACTTGAAGTTATTTTGCATTCAAATTAGGTACTTAACTATGTCACATTTGCATCTTTTTTCTCATGATTTTGTTTGAAGTGGTGGTGATAAGCTGCTTTGGTTTTGCTTTTTTCTTCTTAGATGTGTGCTACCAGACCAGGCCTTTGCCTGTTTGGTTCACAAAGCAAAAACAGATGTGTGAATGAGGCCAGAGTGAAAAAGCTCCCACCAGTGCACCACCATGGTGGATGAATGGTATGTCCATATGAAACACATATTTTCATTGTATGCCTGTCTCGTAGCTAACCACCACAATTAGCTAACTATGGCAGTTACTTATGTATGGTATACTTCGCTTACTTTAACACTAGGAGTCAAGGCGAATGTTCAACTCAAATCAAGCATTTTCTATTAGTGCAAAAGTTGAAATTAGCCCCAAGGGCTTTACACTAGGAGTCAAGTCTGAAATAGAAAAAATATTTTTCAATCTCCCCCAAGTTATTAATAAATGCTGAACATTATGGCCTTGTATTGGGCCCAAGCTTGAAAAAAGGAATACCATTGAATTTGGGAAGCCACTTTGCAACCCTTGGGCCCAAGGTTTCAGCATTTATCAATATCTTATCGGCAATGTTCTAGCACTTATAAGTAAGTTGAAGCCAAACAACAAGCCAAAAATGCTCAAAGTTGACCCCCAAGGTTTTTCAGCCCTGACTCCTAGTGTAAAGTGGACCTAATAGTTCCTAGTAGGTAAATAGTATTTGGTTTCAAAAGCAAGGTCAACCAATGTCAATTCCTGGGAACTAAGGGCCTTTTTCCAGTAGGCCTATGTGATCACAAAGAAGCAGAGTATGCTCTGATCACAAGAGCCTAATGGAAAGCCACTGAAATGGAGTCCTGTTTCTTCCTGTTTCTTGTTACATGGACATGCACTTTTCATTGGAGAGCTGCAATTGGGCTGGAAATTTATAAAGAATTAATGTTAAGAACCTAGGGAATATTTCATATGTGAGGAACTTTGTAAAGAATACAAAGAGAATGACAAGTGTCAGCCTCTGGTGTTTCAAAAGTTCACTAAAATCACACAGTGATTATAATGAACATCGTTAGATGAAACACATGTAATGGAAAGTTGTTGTTAAGGAAGAGTTTGCAATCAGAACATCTTAATGAAAAAAGACCCTAATGCTATATTAATCCCTTGAATCAGGCCTTCCTCTTTCTATTGGCTCAACTTGTAAGAGAGAGACAGAGAGCACAAGTACATAATGATGTAGTTTTCATTTGGTCCCACATTTTGAGGAATGTTCAGCACCTGCATAACAACAATGAGTTCACTTTTGGGGAACTTCAATGGAATATTTTGATATTTTAACTGTTGCTGGTTTGAACTTGCAATAAGAGGTAGAGCCATTACAGAATGATGAGATGCTTGGTTTGTAAGAAGTACATGAACTGCTCATCAATTACCCTCCTTTAAAACTTCAAATGAAGTACTAAGGTTCATGCACTGCTCATCAATTATCATCCTTTAAAATAAGTTTAAAAAGTACTAAGGTTCATGCAATACTCATCAATTGTTTCCTTTTTATAAAAATATACAAAGTACTAAGGTTCATGCAATAGGCTACTCATCAATTGTTCTTCGTATAAAAAATTTACAAGTACTAAGGGTTCATGCAATTTACTCATCAATTGTTCTGGGTTTAAACATTTACAAAAGTACTACTAAGGTTCATGCAATCCTCATCAATTGGTTTGGTCTTTGCACCTTGCTTGATATTTGTGGTGGTGATCAGCAACAAGTGCACAAAGGACATTGCCATCACTTTGCATTGCCCTAGTTGTAGTCGAATGAGATCAGTTTGATGGTGTTTGGGTTAATAAATTCTCACGGATGGGAGCGTCTTGTCGCATTAGGGAATCAAGTGAGAACCGTGTGATTTCTAGTTAGATACTAGAAAGCATCATAAGATTTGCTGAATCTGTAATGCACCCAATTGAGCTTTGATGACATGCATTTTGTTCTTACATGAAATGCATTCATCTCCGAATCTGCTGCAGATTCTGCATGAAAATGTACTTACTGATGATGGAAAAAAAGGACTAAGTGACTGGCCAAAGAGATCTCCTCCTGGCTATGAGAAGTAGGAGATTGGTTTTTGGGTGGTGTTCCCATCAGGTTCTCAATGGTTCCCATGGATGCTCCTCATGTGTTCCCATGGATTTTCCTCACACAATTCCCCCCATAGTACAGCACTTTAACCCATATCCTGTGCCCTAAAATTTCACCCTTTTTTAACCTATCAAATTACTAAATCAAAGGGCAATAAGGCTTCACAATTTTTAAATTTTTTTTGAGAGTGCCCATGGTATGGATGTATTTTTTGGTGAGAGGCCAATAGGAGAAGTCCATTATTGATAACAAGAAAAGATGACTTTGGACGTAGCCCCACAACCAATTAATACAACTAACAAAGTGTTCCTAAATGGGTTTTCATCAAGTCCTAATGGGAATCAAAAATCGCCTTGGTCAAACTAATCATAGTCACTTACATATTGCAATGCTCTTTTGGTTGAGTATGGTAACCCGGCATTCCTAGGCGCACTACCTTAGGAACCATCTTATTATTTCATCACATCTACAAAATGGTTAGATTTGTATCCATAAGACTGGATTGAGCTTAGGGAATGTGTTGGGTTCCCATGGAATTAAGTATGATAGTAAGGTATAGAACGAGAAAAATAGTTTTATCTATAAACTATTTGAATTTATGAATTTCTATGCCAAATTCTCTCCTCTGGTTTTGCTCTTCAGTTGACCATTTACTTGTTATTTGCATCATAAAGATTTTATCTCGTTTTTGCCGTGTTGGTTCACACTGGTTTTAGCAAGAGGTTAGTTCTACCGTTAGGTTCTTGTGTAAGTTTCACACAAAAGGGTGCCAATTCAGGCTTGGATGAGTAAATGGTTTTTTCCAAATTGTTAAAAATTAACATAGTTTTCTAAAAATGGAATATTTTGTTGTAAATTTTTTAAAAATTTCTTTTGCAAAATTTGCCTATTAAGAGATGGAAAACTGGTGTTTTGAGGAGGGTGTTGCCACATTTATATCTATTGACTATAGTTTTATTTTACTTTTCAAATAATGTTGCTAGTTAAATCGAAATCTAACTAGGGATGGATGCTGACCACCATGGCTCCATGAGGAAATTGAAAAAAAAACACTAGCCCAAATCCCAAGAATGTCAACTCCCATATTTAACACTCCAAAGTTCAAACCAAAAACTTGCCAACACTCAACCAAAGTTCAAACCCATTTTTACACTATTTGAAGGTTGTACCATTTTATTGTTACAAGTCGACCAGGTCTTAAGTCTTAACACATGTTTTCATTTGGCTGTTATGATCACAGATTATGCGATCAGAATAACTTTTCATTGTTTCTTTGGAGCTACCTATGCTCAAAGTCACTTCGTAACTATATTAGTCAAGCATTGACCAAATGTAAGAGCTTTGAGTCAGACTACATCTAATCACAAAGCAACAACTGTCTTTACAAAAAAATCTAAAACTGGGATGTCAAAGGTCCTAACATTGATTAATTACATATTTTCAACACAATTGCAACTCTGCAATGGAAAGTGTTTGTCCACTCAATATAAAAAAGGCTCCTATGTCAATGATTTTCCACTAGACTCTTCTGAGTGCAGTACACAAGCACAGTGTGTGTAGCTATGATGAGAACAACCTAATGGACAGAAACCATTCTAGTACCTCTAGAACTAACTCAAAAGAGTAAGTACATTGCACTTAAAAGTTCCAGAAGTAGGCTAGGGGAGGTGAATGCTTTGATTTTTGACTTATTTCAAAGCTTCAACTTCATTGTTGTGCATCTCATTAAAATTGGTTTAATTGTTTTTTTTCAATCTTATGTCAAGGAATAAATATTATTATTTATAAAATTAATGAATTGATCTGAAAGTGCAACCACTTGTTGAATGTTTTTACCAAAACAGCAACAATGCTTTATTTTTGGGTGCAAATTTTCATTTTCATATCTAGTGTATAACCAAATTTAACTACAGGTCAATAGACATTTTGAAAAATCTTGCTATGTTTTGGCCACCTCCAAGAACCCAATGTCTAAATATGATGACTTTCATGTTTTTCTCCTCATAATGTGGGAGGGGGGGGGAAGGGGGTTTAAGGCATCTAAAAAGAATCTTGAGATATTTATATATTTAAAAAAAGTGTGATGTAGATTCAAAAATTGCGCAAACACAAATTGTGGGCTTTAATACCAAAATAGATACTTTAGGTTTATTTGTTCATTTATGGACAACAAAGCAAATGCTGCAAGTGCCTCTGCCCAAATGATATTTGTTCTAGGGTTTGAGGGGCTAAAATTTGGGCTTGAATTATGGAATCAGCCTCAATGGGTGGGGGTGTCAGACAGATGCAGACTTAACTTCACTCATTAGGCTGCTGGTTTGAGTTTTGACCTAATTTCATTGTGCAGTCAAATTACTAAACCATGTTACTTACACGGTTCCATCATTTCTCATCATTGTGTTTGAACCAGTGTTGTGTGTGTAAGTGTCAATAGCTGCATATATCAAGTGTAAATCCAGTGTAAGTATAATTCATTTACATTTACATGTTCAATTTTTCTTACATTTACACTTATCCTGTTGCAGTGTATATATATTTTTACACACTTACATGAGGCCAGTGTAAATATTTGTCAAATACACTTACACAGGCCTGTGTAAATGTTTTGGGGGCGTGTAAGTGTAGATATTAAAATTATTTGTGAAGTCATCCTGTCCTTGGGCCTCCTTTCACCCCCAAACCATTCTTTCACGGGTATCCATAAAGTAAGGAAATTTTATTAAATCTGAAAATGAAATGCTGAAAAATAGCATTTAATGCACAAGGTTCAAGACTAATTATAGTAGCTTTGGGCAGTGAAAAAACATGCAGCAACAGTGGAGGCGCTAAAGGAAAAGGAAAGACAGCGTGAAACTCAGTTCACCACAAAAACTGAGGTTCCCCCCCAACCCTTGAATGCTAATGTTTTTTACTTAAAAAAAATCTCACCCTATTTATGATCAAACTCAGGGTTCTAGTGTTATTTTCCTTACTTTATAGATAATTTCATTATTATATATCTTTAATGACCAGACTTTCTTGCAAAGTCATATGAATTAGTTGTGGGTGTACATTTTGTTGGTTTTTTTTTTTGTGGCAATGGGCCATTTAGCTGGCTTATCTTCAAAAACATTATCAAATCTCCCCTCTTCAAGTAAAAATTACATTGTTTCCATTGTTATATATTTGTGTTATTTTACATAGCCATGCAAAATCATATAAATATATATACTTTTTCACATTTACATTGTTTTATTGGACCACGTAAAATTATATAAATATATTTATTTTTACACTTGCACGGAGTGTAAATAAATTTCATGATGAGATTTACACTTACATGGAGTGTAAGTCCCAAACCATTTACACGCACAACACTGGTTCAAACAAGTAGAGTCATTGACATGACAAATACAAAGACTAGGTATGCTTTGCAAGGGATTCCGAGTGTGGTTTAGGGTTTTAAGAGTTTTAGGTTTTAGTTATTTTTGAATAAAAAATGTGACCTCTCTTTTGTTTGCCCTCTTTTGATTAATCTAGGAAAATAAAAGTAAGCAGTTTTTTTAATTAGGAATTTTTTTTTGATGCAGGAAAAATTGATAATCGCACTTAAAGAAAATTTTCAAATTTACGGGATCTTACAAAAGTGTAAGGTACCTTTTTTTTCAAAAAAGAAAAAAGAAAAAAAAAAGTACCTTACACTTTTCTAAGATCCCGGAAATTTGAAAATGTTCTTTCCATTTTCTTTTTATAAATTTTTTTTTCTTAAATGAAAAGATAATTTAAAACTTCAAACAAGTTAAAATGAGAATTTTAACTCATTTTCAATTAGTTATGATTTTTTGAAAAATAAAATAAAATCCTAGGGTTTTCATAAATAATGAGTAGCCTCCCTTTTGAATGGTGGGTGTAACTAACACCTCCAAAAAAATTAAAAGAAAATTTTAATATCCTTTAAAAGGGTTCTTAAAATTGAAATCACATGTGCTCAAATTGAAATATTAAATGAGTTAAACTATTTTTTTAAAACCCATTTACTAAGGCACCTTAAATAATAAAGAAGTTTGTCATCTAAAAATCACAAAATAGTTCATATTGTCTAGCTTCCAAAAAATTCGTAAATCACTCATTATGATAATTTTGGATTTCTCAAAATATTTGAATAGTTATAGAGGGTTAATTTTGGCTTTGGTTTAAGACGCACTAATTGATTGGTTTAACATGCACTAATGATATTACATGCCTCTATTTTAACACATTAAAAAAATATTTAAAAAAGTGAAAATCATCCTCAAGAAGATTTAACTAATTAACTCTTTGTTATAAACCAAATTTATGAATTACAAAGATTTAATCATCCGTTTATGTTTTTGGCTACATATTGAAAACCAAATATAAGAACATGACAAAGTTTTTTTTTTTTTTTTTCCTCATAATTTCTAGCAATTGAAACTTTCATAAATCATTTCATTTTTGAATTTTTCATTTCATTTTTTGCCAAAATTTCACAAATACAAAAAAAATTGTTGCCAAGTAGTAATAGTAGTAGTAGGATGAGGTCAAGACCATCCATTGGAAACCTGGTTGCCGTGACTTAGTTGTGGATGAATCCCAAACTGGGGTTGATATCGAGTTTTGCCTTTGTAACTAATCCTATAAAACTGAATAATTCCTAATAGGGTTCAAATTTCATAGATATTTTATAAATTTGAAAAAATCATTTTTAGAACCTCATAGGAATTTTATTTTATTTATTTATTTATTTTTATTTTTTTGAAACTAGAAACTGAAAATCATAATCAAAGGTTTCTTTCAAAATCCAAGAAGAAGACTACTACTTAACCAGAGTAGTTAACTACAGAACCAATGAAAAAGTCCAAATTCCTGTCCCATCTTTCATCCATTATCATCCATCTTTCTATCCATTCTTCATGGTACAGACTGGTGGGCAGTTGGGTCAAGCTGGTATGTAACTGTTCCAGTGTTTCTTTTTTCGGCGAAATTTCGTCTAATTTCAACCTGGAAAATACGATTTCGGGCTATACAAAAGATCTTTCATGGAAAAAACAATGACCCAAATTCGCCAGATTCGAGGGAAAAATAAAATTCCAAATTGCCAGATTTTTATGATAAGTGCCATTAGGTAGCCAAGAATATAAAATGATTCTTTCTTTTTTTTAAAATACTTTCAGCCAATTAAAATATTAGTTTTTAAAAAAATTTACAGCTTCAAATTTTCAATTACCTACCTAGCAAAATGCAAACCTAATACAGTTACTTACTAATAACCAACTAATCCCCTGCCGCCGCACTGAAAAACTAACTAATCCCCCTGGACACAAGGCAGCCAAAATCCAGACCTAATTTAGTTACTAATACGCAACTAATCCCGTCCGAAACTAACTAATCCCTCGGGGAGCGGGCCGGGGTCGTCCGCCGCCGCAACGTCACCGTCGTTGTCGTCGGTGCGCGAGCCTCGACAGTCGTCGTCGCCGCCGCGGGACTGCCCGCGCGGGTGCAAAATCCGTGTGTGTTTTGTTGTGCGCGTCCCCAACTGTTGCTCGAGAATGTGTTGCATATATATAGAGAGAGAGCGAGAGACTCGAGAATCGTCTCGACAGACTCGAGAATTGCAGACTAGATAGTGTCTACAGGTGTTGGTTTTTCGGGCTTGAATCCTTGTTTCTTAGACTCGCGTCGCGTCGCGTTGTTTGCTTCTAGTGCATATCGATAGATAGATAGATAGATAGATAGATTCATTCATGCGAGAAGCGCGTACAAGAAGAAGAAGAAGAAGAAGAAGAAGAAGAAGAAAACGAAGACGAAGCATTTGTAGCGCCGGTGGGTGCGTCATTTGTAGCGCCGGTGGGTGCGTCGATTGACGACGACGTACGTCGTCTCTGGATTTTCCTGAGGGAATCCATCCTGCATGATATGGTTGCTTGCTTGGGAAAATTTTCACGAGATAAAACCAATGCATGCACTGATCTAGTCTTCACCTCGATCGATTATAATACAATATGCTCACATTGTAGAATATCAATGTGTGAAATAGTTCAGATTATATATAGCTCTTGCATGCTTCATCCTGTGTTTTGTAGCAATCCACGCACACGAGTGCAATTTTGAGTAACTAGTGATCTAGAATCCCATGAAGAATCATCTTGTTGTTCATCATCATCATCGTCCGGGTCTCATGAATGATCAAGCAGTATTCAAGCCGTGACGTGAGATCGAGAGTTCAATTCCTAGCTAGCTAGTGTACACATTATTTTTTTGTCGCAACCATTGCTCGCAGCAGGACGTGATCAAGATCGAAAGACACACACAGAGAGACGCACGCACGCACAGATTAGAGCAAATTGAGAAACATCATGGTGTTAAAGCTCAGTCGTGGTGGAGAGATAGTCCCTGGTGCAGATCAGAAGCTGAGCCTTGAGGCTCTGTTCAAGCACGAGGATCATAGCTGTGCAGGAGACAGAGAAGTAGCTGCAGTGGAGGAGCTTCTTCGAGCTGCAAGCTTTGAAGCTAACGTCATAGCTGCAGCTGCAGAGAAAACTAGTTTAGTTGCCGAAGCAGCTGCTACTGCAGTTGCTGCAGGTATGAGCAACTTCATCAGATCTGCAACAACAAAAACAAAACACATCAGTACTGTTTGTGCAGCAGCAGCAGCAACAGAACCATCACCATCACCACTAGATTCTGCATCATCGACACCATCATCATATTCTGCAGCTGCACGAGCAATGCCGATTCTCTGCAGATTGCAACAGAAGAAACACATGATGATCAATCCTGTAGCATATCATGCAACAGGAGCAGACATGCAGAAGCAGCCGGGGGGACATTTGCTCACATGGCTAGATGCCATGAAAGCTCAATCTCCCCCTCACTTCCATTCTAGTACTCTTCATGCCTCAGATCATGATCATACTCTGGAGTCTCCTCAATCATGCACCTATGACATGCAGCTCAGGGAATCAGCAGCAGCAGCAGCAGCAGCAGCAACAGCTGCATATACAGCTTGGGTGGTAAGCAAAAAAAGCTTGATTGTTCAAAGCTCTACATGGGCTTCAACGCCACTAGTCTCTTCAGATTCTTTCAGCATTTCTTCCTCATTGACTTCTTCTTCATCTAAATCTTCCTCAGGACTTGGACCTTTGTCCTCGGTCCTCAGTCTACTTCTGAGCTTTCTTCCTGCTTTGACGTGTACAATTACAGAAACTTCTGGAAGGATTGAGAGAGTCAGCTCTAGAGCTCTTGTTTGTTTGTTTGTACATTCAAGGAGTTCACAGACTTTGTGAGATTCAAAGACAAGAACTTGGGTTTCGGGGTTTTGGGGGTTTTGGGCTATTCTGTATGTCAACTGCGGAGCTGCAGAAGAAGCAATGTCCATCAGCTCTGAGCATGTTCAAGAAATTGATGGTGGAAGCAAAGGCAAAGCAAGTAGTTGTGTTCTTGGATTACGATGGCACTCTTTCACCAATTGTGGACGATCCCGACCGAGCTCACATGTCAGATGACGTAAGAGAAACTTTACTGTATTTCAAAAACCATTTCTGCCTGGCTGCCTGCAGAGAGAAAACTTTGCCAAAATTTGTCTTACAACACATGTATCCATGTTTTTTCCTTCACACATTTTGTTAGTTTCCAAGCTCTTCCAAGTTCCTTCCTGCACACCCTTGAAGAGCAATTCATACAACAGTACTTACTTATGGTGTGGGGTTAAGCTCTTCTTCTACTAATTGTAGATGTCTGATTCATTGGCATTGAGGCTGACCCAATTCTTCTTGTTGAGCTCCATGGCTGTTCTTTTCTTTTTTCTTTCTGTTTTTTATTTTTTTGCAGCAACAAAAATTGAGTACCTTATATAGCATGATAGACTGTGTAACAAATGCTTGACAATGGATACTAACTCTCGGAGCTGTGATCAAGAGCTAAACTGATAAATATGCTTTTGGGTGATCATGTTGAAGAGGTTCTGTAAAACAGCTGCTTCATGATTTTTCAGTCCCGGGTCTGTCTATGCAATCTCTGAATCTTTTTTGTCAATTTGGTGTACAAATTTCGACAAGTTCAATTGTGTTTTTTCGTGTGAATTTTCTTCAAGATTTTTGGGTGGGTGTGTACAGATGCGGGCTATAGTGAAGGAAGTTGCTACCTACTTTCCAACTGCAATCATCAGTGGAAGAGCTAGACCAAAGGTTTTTTGCTCTCTCTCTCTCTCTCAAGTACTGGTAATGAGCAGCTGTTCTTCTAGCTTGTCTCTTTTCCATCAAAAAAAGAATTGCATAGATTTGTGTGGATTCCTGCTTTCCATGGTTGAGCTTGCAGCTCACTCCCAGTGCAGCCTTCCACCTGATTGCACCTGTGCTTTGTCCATATACACCCTGCAAGTATATTCTAATATTGATCTCTGAAGCTTTGATCTGAAGTCAGTACGTGGCATCAATTCATTTGTGAAGATTCCAAAAACACAACTTGAAAATGCAACTCAAAAGTGTACCTTGAAAAAATGCAACTGACTTCAGATCAAAAAACAGTGGCAGCCAAATTTTCAGATCTTTGAGATTTTCAAGTTATATTTTTGAGTTGCATTTTCAAGTTGCCAGGCTGAGAGAAAGATTATACTACTGGATTAAAATAAAGATGTGATCATGTATAGATCTTTTTGCTTGTTTTGAAACTCCCTGGGCATCATGTCAAGCTTACTTGTATTACTACTACCTATTTTGAAGCTGCAGTCTTTTTTTCTCTCTATGAATTCAGAGAAACTTCTGTGTGTGTCATGTGTGGGTGGTGGTGACTTTTGTTGTGCAGGTCTATGAATTTGTACAACTAGCAGAGCTGTATTATGCAGGGAGTCACGGTATGGATATCATGGGTCCTGCCGATGCCACCAACGGATTCAAGGCAAAAGGCACTCGAGTCAAAGACAAGATGGTACAGAAAATTTTCCTCAGTGGTTTGTTTTTGCAGCTCTTGAAATGGGTGTTTTTTGCTCTGATCTAGTCTACTTCTTTTTGTGTCCAGCTCCAATTTCTATGATGACTGTTATTGAACCCTTGGTGACAAATATTCTGGATCTACTAATAAATCGACCCAGTGCTTTGAATCTGAATCCATTTTGCAATCAACTTGGCTTGATTCTTCAAAACAAATTGTGAACTAGTAGACTCAATGTTTGCATCTACATGGGTTTGCATTTTGTAGGGAAATGATGTGGTCCTTTTTCAGCCAGCTAGTGAGTATTTGCCTTTGATGGATGAGGTATGTCATTCAACAACTCCGAGGACCTACTATAAACTACACGCGATTTGAATCAAACTCAGCATTGTTGAACTATAACATAATATATTTGAAGCTTGTCACACTGTTCAGGTTGCTCTTTGAAATTGCAACCCAAAAAAAGAAAAACAAAGGAAAAATTCAGTAGACTTAGGTCATCTTGTTGTCTGCATAATTTTTGCATGAAGTTAATTTAGACTGAATGTCTTCTGAAATTTCTCATTTAGAAAGCAATCATGCCTGAGAGCACAATTTAGTTTGTACCCCAACTTCAGTTTTGGGGTTCAATGGGATTCTTAAAAGAAATTGTGATGTTGCAAATTCTGATGGAAAGTGTGATTGATGGAGTTTTTACACATGGTGGGTGATTCAACCCCCCTCCTCCACAGGTGTGCAAAATTTTGAGTGAGAGTTCAAAAGGCGTCAGAGGAGCTAGAGTTGAGCACAATAGATTCTGTGTAACTATTCACTTCCGCCGTGTCAAAGAAGAGGTAGACTCATCTCTCTCTCTCTCTCTGTGTCTGTGTGATAACCATCCCAAATTGAGCCCGCCTGATGTTTCACACTCTTTGCTTTGTGGAAAACAGAGCTGGGGAGCATTAGCAGAAAAGGTGGAGAATGTATTGAAGGATTATCCAACATTGAATCTGACTCATGGCCGCAAGGTAAATTTCCATATAATTTGAGTCTGTCAGGTAGTCTATTTCCTGTGTGATTGCTTCTGAAGCCAAGCATCAATTTCACCTTGTGAAAATGGGTTTTGTTTGTTGTTGTTGGTAATGGTGGTGTTCTTTAATGCAGTTGTTGTTGATGCTCTTAAAGTCTGCTGTGCTTTCTTTGATAATTAGAATGTTATATGACAAACCAAGTACATGAAACTTGCAAATTTTTCTGACTTGCAAATTAACATATAATTCTTGTAGGTTAGTATTATTCTTGGGTTTTCTGTTCAAGTGCTAGTAATTGAGAGTGTGAATTTATAATGTAAAATTGATGGATTTTCTGTGAAACTAATGATGATGCTCAGATCTCAACATGACCCAATGTGAATCTACAGGTCTTGGAGATTCGTCCAGCTATCGCATGGGATAAGGGCAAAGCTGTAGACTTTCTTCTATCTTCACTTGGTGAGTACTCTAAGTGTACCCGACAGCTGAAAAAAGCCCCATTTCCTCATCCCTTACACTGCACCAAAGCTCTTCTTGTATGTGTATATGTATATATGTAATGTATGTACATACATTACACTTATAGATTAAATTGAGCCATGTTTTTTGTGCATGAAATTGACACCCATTTCTGCAAAAATATGATGGTGAATTCTTGAACTTGGTTTTAAGAGTTGACATGTATGACACGGATGATCAAAAAGGGAAGCTCATTTCTTTTAGTGCTGGATCTGGTCTGGCAGGACTAGCTGACTCCAGTGAGGTATTCCCGGTCTATATTGGTGATGATCGAACAGATGAAGATGCTTTCAAAGTAAGAATTTCTTGTTTTCTGTTTCTCATTCATGAGATTTTATATGTGCAAAATTTTCCCTATAAATTGCAGATCTCATGTTGAATGTTTCTGGATTCTTGTAATAGAAAGTTGTTGAAATTGTGTGTATGTTTTTTCTGCAGGTGTTGAAAGACTTGAAACATGGTTGCGGCATTTTGGTTACATCCGTGCCCAAAGAGACAAAGGCATCATTTTCTTTGCGAGATCCACATGAGGTAAAATCGTTTGCACCCATGGATTCATCATGATTCCAAAAGCTTTCAAAGATTCCAGAGAACTTATATTGCAATATTGCCAGATTGGGAGAGAATAATGAGTATTGGGTTAAATGCTACTAGCCAGATCTCTAACTCCCTTTGAATTCCAAATCTTGGACTTTACACCTCTAGAAAATATATCAAATTAAGAAGCCATGCAAATACATGCAAATTTGTGTGAACCCAACTTATTAGCCTTCAGCTTGGAGTGAGTAGCGTCCTGCTAAACCCTATACTCTTTTATATTTATCATCAAGTTGAGGTTGTTTGTTTGGAATAAACCCAAAGCCTTCAAAGTTTCTTTTCTTTTGTGCAGGTGATGGAGTTTCTTCTTTACCTTGTGAGATGGAAGAAACAAGAGCTAGATGGAGTGAAAAATGGGTCAAAAACTTCAGCTCGCATTTGAAAACATCAAAGCAAACATGAAAGACCCACAACAACCTCCTCCTTGTGTAGAGCTACCACCTTTCTCATTGTGTTTATTGTACATGGATCAACTTAGATCTAGAGCTCTTCTCTCTCTCTCTCTCTCTCTCTCTCTCT
>Ga0116231_10011234_pt1 | contig 13905 bp, 17 predicted proteins | sample S1TSphgellanicum_2_FD_89695 | JGI IMG/M metagenome (GOLD analysis project Ga0116231, IMG submission 89695) | Host-associated microbial communities from peat moss isolated from Minnesota, USA - S1T2_Fd - Sphagnum magellanicum MG | ecosystem: Host-associated > Plants > Peat moss > Unclassified... | reverse complement strand
CATGAACTCCACTACAAATACCTTCTACTTCCAACAAGCGTAGCTCCCTTACAGCAAACCCGATGATGCTAAAATTTGGAGAAAACCTTTTACACCTTTTAAACAAGAACTGTTTTAAGTTTGACACAAATCCAATGATGGATTTGAGAGGAACAATTATTTGAAATAAAACTCTAGAGGTTTTGTCATGGAATTCTTTCCATGCTTATTTCTTGCACACATATTTTCCATGAACAACACCTTTCCACACATATGAACTAATCTTTTCTTCACACATTCATTCTCTTCATTTCCCCTTCCCCCAACCCAAGATACTCCTCTCTCCCTTGGTAAGCCTCCATCACCTTTCCTTGAACTTGTTCCCTTTGTCTAATGGAAGTTTCGAAATCCTTCCTTCCAATCAATGGCCTTTTCATCCTTCAAGAGTCACTGAGAATTGAAAATGATTTGCCCTCTAATTGATTTTAGGATGAGAATTCTTGGGCTCAATGAGACGCAAAAAATATTCCATCCTTTAATCAAATAGGATGACAATCTTCATGACTAATGGGATTGGAGGACTCATCCTTCCCCTTATCTTGGATATCTTGATGAAGGTTTTGAGCTTGATCCTTATCCTTTCCGTCTGTTGACCCTCACATCCTACTTCTTCATCCTAATTATTTCAAGTTACTAACTACGAAGACAATTTATCGATAGTAACAAGTACACATCCTTGAATCCTTACTTGACTAAATTAATTCAATGGTTGAAGTAACATCCCCGTTTACCATTTATTCTTTTGATATCCCCTACTTATTTTTTCTTCCATGCATTAATTAATTATGTAATACATAACAAATTGAAATTAAATTTTTCATCACAAAAACCCCCACATACTTCTACATCCACCGTCGAAATTAAGGTTCGATGAATCCATTAGATCTAGGATGTTTAAGTTTTCATGAAGTTCCGCCGTCACTTCCACACCTTACGCCTACCCTAATTTGTTAAATAAAAGAACCTTGACCCCTTCTGAACGCAAGTACCACATTGTATCTGTTATCCTTTTGGTTTTTGTTGATGCAGGTGAAAATTTAGTCATGGTGAATGATGTCGCTACGCCCTCAAATCCTTTAGTTTCATTAGTAGAAAAGGAAGAGTTTGAAGAAGCACCACTTGACGTGAATGATTTTCAATGGTTGCGCGAATAAAAACCATCTAGAAGAATGGTGCGCACTCGAGTCGATCGTTCACATGGGATCGTTGATTGTCTCCTAACCCACATGCCTTAGTAATTTATTTAAAAAAATTTCTTGCTTATGGAGCCGCACCATAGAGGTTTGAAAAGTGTTAATGTGAAGACGACGATGTTCGTCTTCATTGTCAAACTTGGGTTCCCACTGATGGCCATTATCATTGGTTGCGAGGCCCAATCAATCCCCTTTCCATGGAGCATCGAGCCGAATACCTATCTCGCACCATTCATCGCGTTCTGAAGTTTTTACAATTGTGATCTATCCCCTTAAAGTTGTTTACTAAGTTGTAATTCACCCGAGGCCATTCAAGTGGAAATGTTAATATTTAAGTTTGATTTTGATTTTGTTTAAGAGTCTGATAGAAGTGAATACTAAATAAAGATGTATTAGGACTGCATCTTATAAATCTTTCAAGTACATCATTCGTGCTTGAAGATTATTCTACATACTAACTTAATATTATCATGGCAAAATGTTATTGTTTATTATGGGTTTGTATTCCCAATATATCAATAAATCACATCTAATTTTACATCCCCTTTCCCTTCTCTACAACATAAAAAGATAATGCACTTAAAAAGGTTTACTAGGTCCTAAAATTAACTAAGCCTTGCATCAATTTAAATAAAAGAATCTTCTACGTTGAAATATCCAAAAGCTAATTCAACTCTTAATAATCATTACTTGGAGGTTTATTAGGATTCAAATAATTAATACTAAGGAAAATTATGGAAATAAAGTTTAACAATTTATGGTTTATAATCCATGACTCACACCTTGTTGTGCCTTTTGATCATGAAGCTACTCACCACCACTGAAATGGTCCAAAAGGAACTTAGAATATGAGTAGATCCACCTTTTGTTTTTTCTTTAATTTTTTGGATTATTTTTCTTGATTTTCTAATTCTCTCCTTGTATTCTTTTAGAGTTATCTCTTGTCTACTCCCATGAATCCTTTTTTTTTGACAAAGGATTTTGAACTTAGTCCTTCCAAGATCTTTTTGTTGCCCTTATATGTTGACGTTGAAGCCCAGGTCATGGCATGCATGTTGTCACCACTTAACATTAGAAACCATGTTAAGAATGACTTTACAATTAGAATTTTGCTTGATGATGAGGTTGTGGAATGAGATAGATCATTTGTTGAACTCAAATGTGGATCATCAAATGCTTGAACCCTTTGTGTGGTCGTAGGTTGGGTGGAAAATTTTAACACGATGTTCTATTTCCCTTTTGGCATCCAGTGTATTCAGTCTTTCCCTTCGTATTGTATGTCTTATTGAAGACCTCACCATTCCACTCTTGCAACATATTTAATGAATCACCTGCATCTTGACATCCAATTTTCTTTTATCCTCACATTGGTTGGGAAAATAATCCCTTGCACACATTGTTATTGTCCCCTTTGATCACTTTTGCAATAGGTTTTTTTTAATCAAATCAAGTTCCAATAGGAGATAGGACTATGCACATCAATCGTCCATTATCAATTCCACCAAGGGAAATAATAGATTGGACCATCATTCATGGAGATCGCACATTTGATGAAATTAGTAATGAATTGATGATGCATGTGATCCATTAGCCAACACAAATCATTCCAAAATCTCTTCTTGAACAAAATCAATCTATTTTGCATGGATATGCAACTAGAATGCCAAGTGCATTCAAGAATTTCCCTCCTATTGAATGTAATTATACTTAAAATTCACCTATTCAAAAGGGTGTAAACTTTTGTTTTGGGTGTGAAATTTGGCTAATAAAAAAGATACAACATCCAAAATTCAAATATTGTTTGATTTTTGAGGGTTTAATCATCCAAAATGCACCAAACAAGAAAGTAAATCTTCTCAAATTTTCATATTTTGATTGATGTATTTAGCCAAAAGTATAAAAATATGACTTATGATTTTTATTTCCTTAATGGTCTACTCTCAAATGGTTAAATCTTCCTTGGTAATATCATCATGTTAGCTGCATCAAAACAATCCATAATAGATATTGCCAGGGAGTTGTATAACAAAAACATGAATCAACATGATGCCACCATGGATGGTTGCTTTGGTGGTTAATACATATTCTTAAGTTGGTTTACATTTTAACCCAACGTAAATTGTTGTTATAGCAGTAGTATTGACAATGATGGATGCATTTATAATCCATGTTAAACTTTTGATGGGAATTACCTTTCCAATGAATGCCCAACACCAATAATTATTTTCATGTATTGATGATGATGAATACATTATGAAAAAAAGACTTTTATTATGTTATAGCCAAATTGGTTCAATAGTTGCATGCAAACATTATACCTTGATTGAGAGGGAGTAGATTAAAGATCTTTAACATATGTGATCCATGATTATGTCATTTTTGTTTGCATTGAAAAACATAGAAAAATGGGTGACATGTCATAATCTTTTCCAAAAGAAAATTATGATGTATATTATTCCAAACTAAAAATGATACATCACCAAAAAAATTTCCTTGTTCCAATTATTGGAAACAACTTGAAAACAAGCAAGAAATGAAACATTCAAGGTTCATGAAATGGAACAATTGTATTAACTAACAAGAAATCACAAAGGTTGTATGCTTCAAATGCTACAATCACAAAACTATGGCTTGCAACTATTAACAAGGCTTGAAGGCCACTTAACCCTAACTTGGCCGCCACCTAACCTTAACATTAGCCACCGCTAAACCCTAACCCTGGCCATCACAAAACCTAACCCTAGCTACCGTCAAACCCTAAGTAACCTCCACTTCCAAACCCTAGTCACCACTATTCAATCTAACCTAACTACTATAAGGATGTTACATTCTTCCATTCGAAAATGTTTCAATATTTCCTTGAGGTATTTGATTTGGTTTGTGCGTAGGAGTCGTTCATCACAATTCCTTTCCACCTCCATCCCCAAAAAGAAATGCAATTCCCCTAGGTCCTTCGTTTCAAACTTTTGAATGAGTTCCTCTTTGATTTGCAAAAGTTTGTTTTGATCATTGCACACCAAAATGAGGTCATCCACATAGACCACAATGAAAAACTTCACATCTCCCATTTGTGCAACATACACACTAGGATCGGCCTCACTCTTCATAAATTCAATACTTTTGAGAAATACATCTAACTTTTGATTTCATGCCCTTGGAGATTATATCAAACCATACAAGGACTTGTGAAGCTTACACATAAGATGTTCACCTCCTTGGTGCATGAACCCTTGAGGTTGTTCCATGTAAATCTCCTCTTCAAGCTCACCATTGAGAATTGTAGTTTTCACATCCATTTGATGGATCTCGATGTCTTCCAAGGCCGCCAATGTAAGAATACAATGAATAAATGTAAACTTTGTGACAGGCACAAAAGTTGCGTTGTAATCCATTTCGTAGGTTTGGGTAAAACCTATTGCGACTAATTTGGCTTTATAGCATCCCACCTCCCCATTTTTGCCTTGTTTGATTTTGAACACCCATTTGCAAGAAACGAGTTTCCTACCAGCAGGAAGTGTCCATGTGTTGTTAAACATGTCATGAAGGAATCATATTCTTTTTGCATCGCACACTTCCACTTCTTGCAATTTTCACATGTCAATGTTTCTTCAATATTTTGGGGCTCCTCCAAAAATGCAACGGTGGCGCGCTCCACCTCCTTGGTAGCAATCCACCAATCTCGAAGCCATTCCCTTCGTTACCTTTGAGGTCTTTCCTTCGGCACATCTTGTGAAGGTTCACTAGATGCGTTATCATTTAAAACAACAAATTATTTTTCGGATGAAGAACTTGGTGTGGATTCACTTTGCACACCTTCCATTCTTGTTTCATTCAAAGGTGTATCTCGACTAAAGGTCAATGGTTCTTCTCCTTCCACTTCTTCATGCACAACTACATTTTTTTCTTTCTCGGGATGGAGCACACCACCTATCTCCTTTGACCTTTCAATGAACATGACATCTCTACTTTTGATGATTCTCTTGGTTTTTACACACATCAAGCGATATGCTTTGGTGCTTTCATAATATCCAAAAAACACACAAGGCATGGACTTGGATTCTAATTTGGTCCTCTTCTCATCGGGGACATGTGCAAAGGTTTTACAACCAAAAACTCTCAAATGAGACACATCAAGTTTCCTACCATTCCATGCTTGAGGGGTTTTGGAATCAAGAGCTTTGGTTGGACATCAATTTTTTATGTACACCTCCATGTTCACCGCTTTGCCCCAAAATTCAACCTCCAACCCTTGTGCAAGAATCATGCTTCTTGCACATTCCATGATGGTTTTATTAGCACGTTTCGCAACACCATTTAGTTGTGGGGAATAAGGCGCACTTGTTTGTCATTGAATTCCACATTCCATAAGATATGCGTCAAACTTCTATTGTTAGATTGTAGCACTTTGATTTTGTGACCAATTTCGTTTTCCACCAACGCCTTGTATTGTTTGAATTTTTCAAACACTTCTCTTTTGGCCTTCAAAAGATAGACATGAGTTTTCTTTGAGAAATTGTCAATGAAAGTGAAAAAGTATCGCGCTCCACCATGCGATGTAGTCTTCATTGGCCCGCACACATCAGCGTGGATAATCTCCAAAAGTTGTGAAACCTTTGTTGTTCTGTCCTTGGGAAATGATGTTATTTGATGTTTGCCTTTGACGCATCCTTCACAAATGTGATGCAATGACACTTCTTTCAAATTCATTCCATCCACCATGGCATCTAACTCCTTAAGGCTTGCCATGTTGAGATGGCCAAGTCTTTCATGCCAAAGCATCACACCTTCTTCCAAAAAATTTGTAATGTGTGGAATGTCCTTTCGCACCTTCACATTAAGAAGGTACAAATTCTTGTCCCTTCGTGCTTCCGCCACAACAACTTCTCAAGCATCATTGACCTTACAACCATCCTTGTCAAACTCCACTTTGAAACCTTCGGAAATGAATTTATTCATAGAAATGAAACTATTTTTCATTTTTGGAATATGAAGAACTTGGGTGATGGTTATGTGTGTCAATTCGCCTCCCACTTACATTGTGGCTTTGATGTTCCCCTTGCCAATGGCCTCCAAAACAGTGTCATCGCCCATGAACACCCTCTTTGGGGAAATGTCTTTGTACGTGATAAACCATTCTTGTTCGAATGTCATGTGTTGCATTGCACCAGAATCGACAATCCAATCATACATGGTATGATCATTGGTACTCAATGCAGCAACAAACATTTGCTTGTGATCTTCACAAGCTTGATTGACTTCTTTTTTTCATCATTTTTTTCTTCAAACAATTTCTTACAAAATGTCCAGGTTTTTTACAATAGAAACAAAGCTTTTCGTTTGACTTGTGAGTTTTGTTCACTAATGCGGTAGTTTCGGAACTCTCACATTTTTTTCTTTTGGGCACTTCGTGAAACAACCTTGTTATAATGAATTGAAAGTTTACATCTTTTGTGGACATGGATTCCAAGCTTGTGATTAAGTTATCAAAGGATGAAAGAAGGCTCATGAGGAGTACCATGTAAACATCTTCATTCGTAATGTTCATATCGATGGAACATAGTTGGTCCTCAAGGGTTTTCACCCTGTTGATGTGCACAAGCATGTCACTCCTTCTTGCATTTTGATGGTGAAAAATCTCCTTCGAAGGAACAACTTGTTACCAATTGTCTTAGCTTCATGCACACCATAAAGAGCCTTGCACGCACTTCTCACATTGTCACAATGTTAAATGTGTGCAAGTTGGGCATCCGTGAGATGTTCACAAAGCAATGCAAAAGTCTTCATCTTTTTCTCGTTGTAATCAGCCTTTGCAACTTCTTCACTTGGCAAGGTAGCACTCCCATCAATAAATTTCCAAAGCCCATGTTTAGAAAGCATCATGCGCATTTTGAACTTTCAAAGGTGAAAGTTGCCACCATCAAACTTCTCCATGATTTTCAAGGATTCCATTTGAAAAAAAGACATTTTGAACACAAATGCAACAACAAACACTCTCTCAAAAGATTGAAAGTTTTGGAAGAAATCTTTGACCCTTCATGTAAACTTGAAAAAAAAAAACTTTTATCACTTGCAAATCTTTTATTACACAAGCTTGAAATTTCACTTGAAACTTGCAACAATGCAAAAAAATTTCTTTGACACACTTGAAACTTCACACTTTTAACAACTCAAAAACCTTTCCTCCACGCACCTCAAACTTTCAATGAATCGAAGAACTTTCTTCCACACATTTTCACCTTGAAATTTGATATTTCAAAAACTTGAAGAACAAGTTTTTCATGCTTGAAAAACCTACAACACTTTGAAGAAATCTCTTCCACACCTCCCACTCACTTATAAATGGATTCCTATTCTCTTTGCAACCTTGCAAACTAAAAGCCTTCCTTCAAAAAGATTCTCCCTTTCTATGTTATACAAGCTAAACCTTTGACTATTTCTTGTTCTAACACAATGTCCTTTCTCTTGCTTAGTGTGGGCCCATAACCTATTGGAAACAACTTGAAAACAAGGAAGCAATGAAACATTCAAGGTTCATGAAATGAAACATTCATATTAACTAACAAGAAATCACAAAGGTTGTATGCTTCAAATGCTACAATCATAAAACTATGGGTTGCAACTACTAACAAGGCTTGAAGGTTTTATGTGCACTAAAAACCATGAAAGGAAAGAATGAAAGACAACTCAAAACCACTCCAATATATATTATCTCCTAACCTTAAAATAGCCACCACTTAACCCTAACCTAGTCATCACCTAACCCTAGCCGCCACCAAACCCTAACCCTAATTGATGCCAAACCCTAACCCTAGCTGCCACCAAAACCTAACCCTAACCACCACCAAACCTTAAGTAGCCTGCACTTCCAAACCCTAACCACCATTATTCAACCTAACCTAACTACTATAAGGATGTGAATGTTATTCATCCTTTTGATGAATGTTTAACACATTCATCAACATTGGGAATTAGAAATGAATAGTATTTCCAACACCAATTACATTCTTAAAATGTTTATATGATATCTCCATCATGTTCCATATTGATGTCATGACATGCCATATCCATTTAGCCAAGATGGACTAGGATGGCCTTAAGGTTCCCCATTTTGATGGATGCAAAAGTCATATTTCACCTTGTCAATCTACCCAAGGGTAGACTATTATTCTTTTAATGTATTCATATGGATGGGTGGATATTTTGATTATGGTTATTTCCATTCTTTTTTAATTTAGTGTTGGTCCTTTCCCATATTTGTATATTTGACTTTCATGGCTTGTTGTTTCTAATTTTCTTGAGTGTACTGTTGCTTCTTGTTTTTTGCCTTTGTGCTATTGGTCATGAATTGAACTTTTACAAATTTGTTTGGTAAATTCAATTTTCCATTCCTTTGATCCAAAATCAACTTACACCCAAAATTAACATTTGGATTTTCTTGACAATGATTTGAAAACATTCCCATGCTTATAAACAATCTAGAAAAAGTTTTCAACTCTAACTCTACATAATCTAACCAAACTTTAATGAATCGAACATTCAAGTTTTGATCTTTCAAACTATGAAGGTTTGGGTTCATTCAAAATTGTTCACTTATATTCATATCAACTTTATTGTCTACTTGGTTTCTTAATTCCTGTTTTTGTGAATTTCAATGGTGTCATTAGACTTTGTGATGCGCTCCCAAGTTCCTAGTTAGACCCAAGATGGGTCTAAATTACTCACACATTGAAATTGTGAGGAATTTGGGGCACGCTCCCAACTCTCAACACTAAAAGGGGTAGAAGGGCGTGTTGAAGCTCTGGGATGGGATTAGGAAGAGTGACAAGCTTTGATTACATACTTGAACCTGCATCAAACCAACCAACAAGTTGGTTAAATCATTTTTTCGAGCACTTTTGGTGCTAGGACAAGCCACGGGCAACCCTGGACTCACATGACTCACCACGGCTCGGACTCGGGGGAAGCCACCACCTTCCCCCATATAGTATGTGCCTCTCCATGGCACCCACATCCAAATGGCTTTTTATCCCGGGATTTTCAAGGAAGAGTCCCAAAATTGTCTCGATTTGGACTTCCGAGACTTTGCGAGGTCATAACTCTTTGCTCAGACCTCTGATTGGGATGAAATTTGAAGAAAACATGTAGCTCTCCTTGAGAGCATTCTAACAGTGTATTTCACTCCACCTGCATGCATCGACGTTGGGTCGATTCTTGACTTTTAATGGTCAGAAGTCAAATTGCCAATTTGACTCTGGGCCCTTCTTTTTGCCATAACTTGTGCTGAAGATGTTCAAATGGCCCATGCAAGCTTATTTTCAACATCTACACTTTGATAGTTTTCCAATGGTGTAAAAAACACCCCAATGTGAGGTGTTTTGACCCCTACAATAAAATTTTGAAGTTTTGGGAGTCCTGGAGGATCCCTAAGTCCCAATTTTGGGAGTGTGAGTTCCATCCTCACACTCCCTCAAAACAGGGTTGCAACATTCTCCCCCATTAGAAGAAAAAGGTCAATGTCCTCATTGACACTTAGAATTTCTTTCCAGAATTGCAATTGCTTTCTTTTGGATCCTTGGCCATGAAATGCCGACTTTTGCGCGAGGACCTTGCCTCAAGCTAACTCAGGTGTCCCCAAGTTTCGAACACTTTCTTGGCAAGTCCAACGGTATCTCATAGAAAACCCTTAACCTTTGCTCCATCAAAATACTTAAACTAATCTAATTAACGGAGCCTTCATTTGGGAGGCCATTATTTCAATCTTCCTCTCATGAGGAACTCAAGCCAAGTCTAATCTTGACTTAAGCTACTTGACATGACTCCTTTTCGAACCTTGCGCCTTGATCACAACAATCAAGCCTTAACTAAAAGGTTTATTTATCAAGGTACGAGAAGCGACATTTAGGTTTTGCCAAAAACCCAAATCCCAAATTACATGATTAAAGTACGCAAATGAGGTCATGACTTCCCGCATTGGCCGCCACTATCAACCAACCCTTTGGGATGCACTTAAAGCTTGTGCATGTCCCTGCAAGCTCACCTTTGATGCGCTCCCAACTCCTTGAAGGACTCAAATGTGAGTCCAAGTAAAAAATAACGAAAGAGGGAAAAGTCGGGGCACGTTCCTTAGCTCATACACTTTGAGGGGTAGAAGGACGTGTTGCAGTTCCGACATGGGATTAGGAAGAGTTGACAAGCTTCCTTCACTCACACGGGCCTGCACACAACCCACACAAAATGGTTAATGCATAATTAGAGCACCCTTGGTGCTAGGACGAGCCACAGGCAACACAGACACATTAGACTCACCGCAGCCTGGACTTGAGGGAAGCCACCACCTTTCCCCCCTTATAGTATACTTTGTGGCTGGCCATAGAGCCTACATCCAAGTGGTTTTTCTTTCCTGGGACTCCCGAGTGGGAGTCCCGAAATCGCGCCAAATGGGACTCCCACAACTTTGGAGCCACATAACTTTATGAGCAGACCTTGGATCGTAATGCAGCTTAAAGCAAAGTTGTAGCTTTCATCAAGAGCTTTCTAACGGTATGTTGCACGCCCCCTAAAACTAAGTAAATTGGGTCGATTCTTGACTTTTTATAGTTGGGAGTCAAATTGTCATTTTGACTCCCGACCCTTCTTTTGGCCATAACTTGTGTTTTAAATGTTCAAATGAGCAATGTGAACTCATTTTAGACATCTAAGTTTAAAGAGCTTTGCAATGATATAAAGAATGCCACAAGCCATTTAGTTTTGACCCCTGAAATTGCTCTCTAAAGCTTTGGGAGTCCACCAGGACTCCATCTCCCAAAGTGGGAGTTGTCTTGGAGTGTGAGAGTTCATTCCTTCATACTCTTTCACGCTTTCTTACACTTTCGGGAATATGTGATGTGACTCTCAGGCTTCTTCTTGTTTAACTCTCGAGCTTCCTCTTGCCTTGATTATCGAACTTCCTCTTGCTTTGATTCTCGGGCTTCCTCTTGGCCCGCAACCTTGTAACCCCTTTGCCTTTGACATGAGCCCAAAGCTAGGGTTGTGACACTCTCCCCCACTAGAAGAAGAGGTCAATGTCCTCATTGAAACTTAAAATTTATTTCAAAAATTGCAATTACTCTCTTTTGGATCCTTGGCCATCAAATGTGGACTTTTGCGGCAGGACCTTGCCTCAAGCTAACTTAGGCGGACCCAAGTTTCCAACACTTTCTTGGCAAGTCCAAGGGGGGTCTTATAAAAAACCCTTAAACATTGTTTCGCTAAAAGACCTAAACTAACCTAATTGATGAAGCCCTCATTTGGGAGGCCATTCTTTTAACCTTACCCTCATGAGGAATCCAAGCCAAGTCTAATCTTGACCTAAGTTACTTGACATGACTCCTTTCCCACCCTTGTGCCTTGATCATAACAATCAAGCCTAACTAAAGGTGTGCCTATCAAGGTACGAGAAGTGATGTTTAGGCTTTGCCAAAGCCTAAGTCCCAAGCTACGCGATTATAGTACGCGAACAGGGTCATGACTTCCTGCATTGGCTGCCACTACCAAGCAACCTTTTAGGATGCACTTTGGGCACGTGCGCGTCCCCGCAAGTTCACCTTGCTTGCCTCCTCTTTTGGGGTCAAGATTTTTCTTAGCCCCCACCTAGGAGTTCGATTTTGATTTGGGCTTACGCAAGAAAGTTCCATTTGTCCATGCCACTTAACAACCCCCCTTTTTAACATACTCATTATGTTTGTGATGCAATCTTTTGGAAGTTTTAAAACTTAACCTTTATTTCACTTGTAACTTGGGGTACATTTGTGTAACTTTCCGCCCCACTAAAAAAAGGGTGATGTCCTCATCACACTCTATGTTTCCTTTGCCTATTTGCCGGTCTATTGTGGAAATTTTCTATGGCTTCTTGGGCATGTTCCATGTTGGATTCATTCACCCAAGATGCCTCTATTGGATGGTATCCTTTCCACTTGACCAAGTATTCCCACTCTTGCCCGCTTAGTTGCCTTGACTTGAGCACGGCCTCCACTTCAAATTCTGGTTCATTATGAACCAAGTCCGGAGGGGGCTTTGAGTTGTGTTCTTGATTCGGCCTTGAAGCATCACGGGTGATCGGTTTCAAAAGCGAAACATGAAATATGGGATGAACCTTAAGAATTTTCGGTAGTTCTAACCTGTAAGTGTCGGGAAATTTTTTTTCAAACACTTTGAATGGGCCTACATATGGGTCCAAGAACTTGTGGCTTAAACCTTCTGGCAACCGGAAATTCTTGATGTTCAACCACACTTCATCCCCTTCTTCAAAATTCATCTCTCGCCGGGACTTGTCCGCAAAGTCCTTATACCTTTTATGTGCCTTCTCAAGATTGGCCTTGGCCATTTCCCACAAACGTTGCCTCTCTTCATCAAGTTGTGTGACCATGGGCACTTCCTCACTCGCATCACTTGAAAGTTGCACAACCCAAGTCATGGGCACAATTGGTGACTTGCCCGTCACCATTTGAAAGGGGGTGGCCCCCATTGCCGAATGTTCCGAATTGTTGTAACAAAACTCGGTCAACTCCAAATGGTCCACCTAACCTTGTTAATCTGCCGCCACATAATTCCTTAGGAATTATTGGATCACCGAGTTCACCCTCTCGGTTTGTCCATCCGTTTGGGGTCAAAATGAGGTGTTCATCTTGAGCTTCAACCCCATGTGCTTCCACAAGGCTCTCCAAAACTTGCTTGTGAATTTCGGGTCTTGGTCCGACACAATGTCCTTTAGGAGGCCATGATGTTTGAACATGTGGGTGAAGAGCAACCTTCCCGTCTTTTGGGCCGTGGCACTTTCCTTGGTGGGAATGAAGTGTGCCATGTCACAACCCTAACTTTGGGCTCGCGACCAAAGCAAAGGGGTTACAAGGTTGCGGACCAAGAGAAAGCCCGGGAGTCAAGGCAAAAGGAAGCCCGGGAGTTAAGGCAAGAGGAAGCCCAGGAGTCAAGGCAAGAAAAAGCTCAAGAATCACATCACACACTCTCAAGAGTATAAGAAAGCATGAGAGTATGAAGGAGTGAACCCTCACATTACCAATACAACTTCCACTTTGGGAGATGGAGTCCCGGTGGACTCCCAAAACTTTAGAGAGTGATTTCAGGGGTCAAAACTCAATGGCTTGTGGCGTTCTTTATATCATTGCAAAGCTCTTGAAACTTAGATGTCTAAAATGGGCACGCATTTTCATTTGGACATATGAAACACAAGTTATGGCCAAAAGAAGGGTTGAGAGTCAAATTGCCAGTTTGACTCTTGACCACAAAAAGTTAAGAATCGACCCAATTTACTTGGCCTTGGGGGGTGTGCGACATACCTTTGAAAAGCTCTCAATGAGAGCTACAACTTTGCTTTAGACCGCATTGCAATCCGAGGTTTGTTCGTAAAGTTATGGGGCTCCAAAGTTATAGGAATCCCATTTGGCGCGATTTCGGGACTCCCACTCGAGAGTCCCAGGAGAGAAAAGCCATTTGGATGTAGGCTCTATGGCTAGTCACAGAGTATACTATAAGGGGGAAGGTGATGGCTTCCCCCAAGTTCAGGCCGTGGTGAGTCTAATGTGTCCGTGTTGCCCGTGGCTCGTCCTAGCACCAAAGGAGTTCCAACTATGCACTAACCACTTTGTGTGGGTTGTGTGTAGGCCCGTGTGAGTGAGTG
>Ga0116231_10011233_pt1 | contig 13906 bp, 9 predicted proteins | sample S1TSphgellanicum_2_FD_89695 | JGI IMG/M metagenome (GOLD analysis project Ga0116231, IMG submission 89695) | Host-associated microbial communities from peat moss isolated from Minnesota, USA - S1T2_Fd - Sphagnum magellanicum MG | ecosystem: Host-associated > Plants > Peat moss > Unclassified... | reverse complement strand
CTATTCTTGTGCTCATTTGTCAAGGACCTGGTGGAAGGTATTCACCAAGGCCCTTAAGGATGACACAAGTTACTCAGCTTTTGAAGTTCCATTGAGTATTGAAGGAAATCCCCAAGCAGAATCTATATCCTGCAAACAAGACATCAATATTTCATCCTTGTGAATACTAGAAAGCAGTGCACCATCTTGCCTTTGGCATCCTTCAATTTTCTGAACTTTTGAATAGGTACGTTACACCTTGCTGAAAGGCTTCAGGATTCTTTGAGATGTATTGAAGAGTATGATCTATGAAAGATTTGGTTGGAGGGACCACACCCCTCTGTTTGCAAAACTAATGGGATGAGAGTGGGAAGCTGGCTTCAGGATTCTTTGAGATGTATTGAAGAGTATGATCTATGAAAGATTTGGTTGGAGGGACCACACCCCTCTGTTTGCAAAACTAATGGGATGAGAGCGAGAAGCTGCAAGTCAAACGACATTTATGAATGTGATGAATACCTTGATTGGAGGAGTTTCACACTTGATTGAACTTCCACTCACATATATTGCTAAAGGAATTGGGATCATGTGGCCTTTCCTTGTGCAGTTCCTTGCAATTGTGGTATAGTCAACTGTTGCTTCCACAGACAAGCACAAGACACTTCAGTCTATATCCATGTCAAAAAGAGACATATGCTGACCAAACCCGCAAACCATATTCATCACAGTTGGATATATGCCTTGCCTGTGGCTGCACAAAAATGCCACAAATTCATACACAGCACACAAAAGGTGTTCTGATTAACTACCCATTCTACGTGAGAATGAATGAACATGGGATTGCTGATAAATTGCAATAAACTTGTGAATGTGCTAATAGGGTTCTCAGCAAACAAAGACAAAGAAAGAGCATAGAAGGAAACACTCATTTATACAACCCAGTGAACAGGTCCTTAACAAATGGTCTCAACTGTGTAGTATGTAGCTCATTGAAAAGCTACATTGAAAGAGACTGACCTGATATTAAGAGGGGATCAGCTGTACTCCTTGACAATCCCTTGATGTGTTGGCATCATCTGCAAAGAATCATCAACCCTCGGGAACAATTTCTATTACATGCTAAGAGATGAGCTGAGATCAACATTTTGGGACTGCTGGTTTCATCACAAGTTTGGTACAAAGGTTGGAGGAATGGAGTGGAGAGAGGGTGGCAACAAAGAGACATTTCCTGCTTTCAAATGAATCAAACCACCCTGAAACTAACTCCCAACTGGAGAGCAGTGACACCTTCCATCTTACACAGAAAAAAAGCCTAGATGCACATTATGAACTTGAAGCTGAATCTAAGGAGACATACATGGCTGGCCTCCTGAATTCTACAGAGCTGCTGCCTAAACCTTCAACATGTGCCCCAGAAGCTCCAATTCCTTCAAACCCTGACCTTCGGGATGCATTAAAAGACTCTAACCCTTCACAATGTCTGGATTTTCCATTCTGCAATCCTGTGTGTCCCTGATTGGGTGTGCCAAACTCCAGCTTTCTTCTGGGGTCCCACTCAGGATCAAGCACTGCCATGAATTTACCATCTCTGATGCTCTTTTGCCTACTCATCCAGTCTGCACCCAACTCTGAGATCCAGTTGTCATCTTGCCCACTCTTCTTTCTGCTCATATACAGTGAGCTCAGATCTGACAACCATGCTCCATTCAGAGCTTCTCTCTCCTTCCTCCTGCTCATCCACTGAAACCCTAATTCACAGATCCATGCAGATTCTTCCAATTCTGATCTGCACATTTGATTCCTCTTGTGATTCCTGGATTTCCTCTGCCTGCTCATCCATCTGTACCCCACATCAGCAACCCAAGAATCATCATCTAATGCATCATCAGCATATGTTCGCTTCCTTTGCATCAATTCTGAACCCAGTTCAGTAATCGATCCACTCCCAGTAGAGTGTCCCTTCCTCCGCTGCATCCACGCAGAACCCATCTCAGAGATCCAGTTGCCATCCTCCTCCTCTTCCTCCTCCTGCTGCTGCTTCTTCCAAACCCTAGTCTTCACATTCTGCCGCGACTCCGTTCTGCTGCATCGCCACCGCTCTCCGTGATCCAAATTCTGTGCTGGAAGAAGCGACTTGCGAGCATCTGAGGCAGATCTGCTGCACCCATTTTCTTTTCTCAAACTGGGCCTGCTGCTCATCCACTGCAACCCTACTTCTGAAATCCCACCACCATCCTCATCATCAACCCTTGAAATCTTCCTCCTCTTGCTCATCCACTCAGAACCCAAATCACAAATCCAGCTAGCATCATCTTCCCTACTCCTCTTCTTCATGACCCAATCCCCTATGCTTCAAGACACAGATTTCCCCCCCAAAAATCTATGCTACAACTTTGTTTTTTCTCTTCTCTTCCTTCCCTTCCCCTCGCAATGAAAACTAATTTGCATCGTCTTCTTCTCTCTAGAAAACTAAGCCCAAATTTCAGTTAAACCGATGCAAATCTATAATCACAAATAAAAAAACATGCTTGTTGTATCCAAAACATGGAATCCAACAGGCTCTAAATCCGAGCTCGAAAACTGCCACTGGAAGAATCTCTAGACTTGGTCATTCTTTCTCATTTGTTTTTTCTTGTTTTGCTTTCTAAAAACCAAAAAAACTGGACCTTTGGGAGTATTTACTAAGCGCAAGGTTTATAGTAAATAGTACTTACTACACAGATTGTGCTACAGTTCTGGGCATCGATTTTTGTGTAGCTTCAGGATCGCTGCACTAATCGAAGAAAGAGGAGGAACAAAACAAAGGCATCACGAACAAGCTCGCCTGCCAATATTGTAAATCTACATACTGTGTCCACACTGTGAACACCAAAACAATCCGTTCCAATCTAAACACTTTCGCCAAAGAAACCGGTTCTCTTCATGTGAAACTAGTTCTAATAAGGTAAAACTTCCAAAAAGTTGGATCCAATGCGATAGTCCCAACAAAGGACGAGTCTTTTGGAGGAGGAGGAGGAGGAGGACGAGCATGATGATGTCAGTATTGGAAAAAGCCTGCCGGGCATGCAAATCGGAGCACGCGCTTCCAACACTTAGTACAGGTGAAAAAAGCCTGTTTTTGGGCCCTGCCTACCAAGGCAAGGATATTATTGTGTTTAGATTGATTCATAGTAGCTTAAGGGATTTGGGCCATTAGGGTAATAGGTCTGTTTTTATTTGAGGTTTTTTTGAAATATGTATGTATGTTGGCTTGTGTTGAAACTTGAGATTAGTTATTCTAGAGTTATATTATATCTTGAAGGATTTTGGGTTTCTTTTAGAGGATTTTTTGAAGATTGTATTTTTGCATGGTGAAATATACATTTGAGTTTTCATAATTCTTCTTTTGCCTTAAGATACTTTTTAATGTAAATGGCAAGGTTGCACTGTGACACACCTGTTGTTTTTTATGTGTTAGGGTATTGCCCTGGCCCAAGGCCAGTCGTTGCATGGGTGTAAAAATTGACAGATTTTTGTTGATTTTCTTAATGCTTTTTTTTTTCATTACATATCATGGGAGAGAAAATGTAAAAATTGACCATGGAGTAAAAATAGACCATGGCATAAAAGTTAATGAATTTTTCTCGATTTTTAATACTTTTTTTCTTGTGGTACTCATTGGGTATCATCATGTTGGGAAAAAAAAGGAAAAAATGACAATGGAGTAAAAAATGATCAAGCATAAAAATAAACGAATTTTTGTTGATTTTTTTAGGATGGTTTTTCTTGTGGTACTCATTGCATATCATTGGGAAAAAAAGTAAAAAATGACCATGGTGTAAAAATTAACAGATTTTTGCCAATTATTTAAATACTTTTTTTCCAATGATAGGTGTTGAGTTTCACGGGCGAAAAAAAAAGGAAAAAAACAAATCAAGGCATTTCAGAAAATGTTTCTTGTAAGAGTTTTGTTTTTCAAAATGCCCCCACAAGATCTTACACATTGTAAGCGCTCCTCCAGCTACACTAAGAATTTCTTGGGAGGTTTTTCCAAATTGAAAAAAAACACAAGAAGCTCACCACAATGTGCCAAAGTTGAGGAATTGTTTTTATGAAATCATCATATTTAGACAATAGGTTCCAAGATAGCAGGATTCTCAACATTTTCTCATATGTGTGATAATGTTGACCTCATTAATTTGGTGGATTTGGCACCTGAATGCCAAATAATTCACTTAACTTTAGTTTCAAGGTTAACCTTTGTCATTTTAGGTTCTAAGTTGGTGCACACAAGTTGATCCTACAAAAAGGGTACTCTCCAAAAATAAGTACCCCAACTTTATAATGGGGGTAATAGGTAGCCCAGGTTGAAAATGGTGATTAACCATTTTGGAAATAGAAATTTCATGTAACCAATGAGAAGGCTTAAGAGGCTTAGTTTTTTCCTTTTGGGTTTTGAGAGGGGGGGGAAAACATGACAAAGTAGGGGGGAAGGAAGTATATTTAGGCTTCATGTTTCAAAAATATTGGTGATGGGCCAATGGAATGGCTCCTTCTGGAAAAAAAGAAAAAGTGAGTGCACCTCCCCTCACCTCACTAATTTAATAGAAGCATGAATAAGTACTCTGGATTCATACATGATCTATCTATGAAGGAAGGTAGTTTGTTTTGTTTTGTAGTAGTGAGATCCACTGAACCAGGATGCTTCAGTTCAGATCATGTTCTTCATGTCTTTGGAAATTCTTATTAAAGACCTGTAAATCTTTGGAAAGCTCTGGACAAGGAGGGTGGGTGCATGGGCTTGTTTCCATGATGATTGAACTTGCTTTGCAAAAGTTCTTGAATATTGAATGATTTCTTCACTGAAAATTAAATTAAATTGTAGCTGAAAATTTCAGAGGAATTGGACCATGCCTTTGGTGTTGTTGGAAAGATCGTGATGAGCAGGATTTAATGGAATTTATTTGGTAAGATTTGGATTCAGAAGGAGGGAGATATTGATTTTGAAGTGATTTCTGCCGCTGAAAATTTAAATAAATTCCGAAACCCAGGTTTTGAAAGGAAAAATCAGTTGAGGACTCAGTAACACTTGGGCCAATGGAACAGGCCACACCATAATTTCTAACCAAAAGAATACCCCCATGAAAGGAAAGATCCTATACAATCTAGGGCCAAAGAAATCAAGAATTTTAGGTTCTAAATTGGTGCACACAAGTGGATCCTCAAAAAAGGATACTCTCCAATGACACATGCATGGTATTTTGTAACCAAAAAACTCTACAAAAGAAAAGATCCTAATACAATCTAGGGCCAAGGGATGGAGAGTTTCTGCCCACCTCATGAATTAAGATTTTATGTGTATGGTAACACCCTAGGAGTGGAGCATTACTGAAATAAGGAACTCCCTAGGCAAAGCAGAGGGGATTTTTATTCTAGTAAAATGAAATGCTCTTTGTACCATTATATGACAAGCATTTTGTTTTACAAACAAAATGTTATTCTGTTTTTTTTAACATACCCTCCAGATACACTGCAAAATTTGGAGCAGTGTTTTACATTCTTAAAAACTCTCTTAGCCATGGGAAATTTATAAAAAAAGGGCGCCTTTTCCAATTCTCATTTGAGACTAACCCTTTTTAGGGAGCATCTTCCTAAAGCTGTTCTCTGTGTTTCTCGGCGTTTCATGTTACTTTTCTGCATCATAGGAGCTTTGTAGGCAAAAGGAGGATCCTTAGTTAGTTTTTTCACCTCATTTGCAACAATCTATCAACAGTACATCATATTTCCCATGGAAAGTTGGGAAAGATCACAAACTCATGGCCCAAGGTACTCAAATTTTCCTTGGAAATTGGGAAAGATCACAAACTAATGGCCCAAGGTACTCATATTTTCCTTGGGAAGTTGGAAAAGATCACAACTCCTGGCCCAACGGACCCAACAACCAAGCTTTATGAGCTCTCAACGACCTTTTCTTATACATAATTCGAGGGCACTACTTTTGGTAGGCATGTCTCCAATGAATACTTACACCTAAAGGCTAGCCTGAACTCATAACGTACAAACTAGAAGTAGCCAGGCGAGAGCAAGCAACCACCCTAGTGGAGAGAGGGAGCAAGGGAGGGAACCAACCAAACAAGAAGAGCATGATCAAAAAAGAAAAGAGATGTGAGAGATGGCTTATAAGGACGGCAAGGCAAGCCAACTCCTAGAGCGGACCTGACAACGACAACAGCCATGGAGTGCAATACAGAGTCATATTTTGATAAGTCTACAATGTCTTCTACACTACAGAATTCTGTTCATATGACATTGTAAATATCAGTACTAGTTAGTGCATTCAACCTTCAAGAACCATATTGCATCAACGGCTTTACAAAACAGATAGTCTTTGACCTAAAAGAGAATTGAGATGCAGAAACACTTCACTGCAACAAAGTGTGGAGGATTCGATCTCAAAACCTCTCCAAAGAAGAGATTGCATAAACAGCAGCTTTAGCTGAAAGGATAATAAATACCTGGACATAGGTGAAAATGACACAGCCCATCAATGAGAAAACAAAAATACAATATCAGTATCATATACTGCAACTAAACTACGGGTCTAGATATTAAGCACAGGTGAATAAGCATACATTTAAACCAGTTGGAAGTCAAACTCAGGGTCCAGCTAGGATCTTTAGAAAAGATGGTCAATGGCACTTACCTCTCTTTGTGGGGACTTTTCAACACCTTGCTGCTAACTATATACATAGCAAAAAACTCAAGCTACTCATATGCACCAGACCCTCAACTTGAAGAAATATACTTAACATGCTAATGCAGATTGGACATCGAACCCAATCCATAGTTGGATGCTAACTAGCAACTGAACAAAGGCTGTGCATGATATAAGTGATGAAAAGATTTGCTTCTCAAATCTAACGTGGAAGAAACACAGTTCATACATGCTTCACGCATCACTGACCTGGAGGAGCCTGATCATCACATAAGGGGAATGGCTTTGTCTTTCCAACTTACCCCGTATTTTGAACCTAATGAAGACCCAGATAGATAAGCTTGATATGGGAGCCCGCCTAAACCGACACCATTTCAAGTCTCCTACCCTCATGATTACAACCATTCTGAAATAATGTTTAAGCAGAATAACAGCCATTTTGTCCAACTCACAGTATTTGGTTGCAAGGATTTGATTTGAAGAAAGAAAGATTTACTCAAAGGCCCACTGATTCTCCCGTCGTACTTCCTCTTCCTCCTCTGGTGTGAAGTCATTCTTGATGTTGAAGGTTTTGCGAATCTCCTCAGGGGTCTTGCCCTTGATCATATCAGCCACGGTCTGGCATGTCAGATCCAGCAAGTTCTTAATGTGCAGGTAATTTGCTGCCTGCTTTGCACAACACCCAAATTCATGTAAAACATTTGATGCTCCAATTTATCAATCTTACAAACCACATCAAGGAATGGCATATGTGAATACTCATCTGCACTCATTCTACCAGAATACATACTACTTCACTCAATGACCTTCATGAGAGAGGACAGATTTGTTGGCCTCTGTGCATTCATCCTTGGTCAGTTGAAATGAACCTGTTTCTAATAGCAGAAAAGAAGCAAGTTGCAGCATCATTTGCACACGAAAACCCCACAGTTGAAGCAAAGAAGACATCGCTGGGAAGTCGCCATCGAAGTCAGGGAGGTCGATGTCTTCTTTACTTCAACTGCCGGGTTTTTGTGTGCAAATGATCCTCCGAGTTGGTTCTTTTTCTTTCTGCTATTAGAATCCCTGCAGTTGAAGCAAAGAAGACATCGCCCTCCCTGACTTTGATGGCGAAGATGTCGCTGCTTCATCTCCGTCTCTCGGCATATTAGTCACTCCACATACAGCGCAATGGAGCGGCAATGAGTTTATCTAGACCGGGAACAATCGATACGGACCGTCTCCTCTGGAGAAGCAAATCCGAACGCACAGTTTCAGAAGAGGATTCCAGCACCTCCGCCTTGAAAAAGGATACGCAAGGATATCAAAATGATCACACACAAGGTGCACAAACAAACCTGGAATGCAGAGTGTTCCGCGAAACATACAGCTTACCAAGATAAGATCGAACAATGTGGCCTGATCCACCTTCACGAAATCCAAGTCCCAGGCCTTGATTTCGTCCTCCGGCGTAGCAGGCTTGTCGTCGCTGGCCTTCTGGTTATCGACATGGTACTTACAATACTCGATCACCTTGGCCAGAATCTTGCTGGAGACGTTGGGGAGCGGAATCGGATGATCCATGCCCGTGTCCTCGATCATGTTCTTCACGGCTTGTGATTCAAACGCGACCGACTCCTCCACCTCGAACATCTCGTCATCCGAACTCTTCAATTTCACTCGCCTCTCCGCCATGGCCACGGACGACTTGCAGCAGGTCTCAGGTGACGACTCTCAGCTGATAATAAGCCCAAAAATTGAACAAAAAAACCGATCTGAAAATCACAAGAACTGGAGCAACGAAAGCTCAATCTATTTGCAATCAACGCTTGCATCTATATGTTTCAGAGCTCAAGATTGCGGAGATATGGAGGACGGCAGACAGCGAGAAGGCGTGACCGTCGAGGAACGCGCACAACGCACACGCAGCAACTAAAGATTGCTGCAACTATCAGACATCACTTTCCGAGAAGATGACAAATTCCGCTGCGGAACTTCTTCTCGCACCGACGACGACGACGACAGTTCCACACTATAACGCCTTCTTGTGAATTCCGCTTGTCTGTACATCTAAACGAGACTCCCCATCAGCCTCTTTTTTTTTGCGAAATTTTAGAAAAAAAAAAGAAAAAAGAAAAAAAAGGTCGCCAATTTAATGATTTTCGGGGAAAAAATTAGCAAATTTTGGAGAAGGAATTTAGAAAATTTGCCAGATTTTAATACATGGATTATTTTTTCCTTTCATATTTTTAATAGCCAAATTTGGCTAAATCAGCTTATGGATAATCACCATCTAAGCTACATCACAAAATAGGGGGCCTAGGATTTATAATTTTGATTATTTTTCATAAGAAAATACCAAAAAAATATTATGTGTAATGGACCAACTAGTAATGGACTAACAAAATTGTTTATTTGTTTTCCAATTGTAAAATGGTCAACAAGGTAATAATAATAATATTACCATTCACAAAATGGTAGTATGTAGAATCTATTCACCTTATTTCAATAAGGTATTTAGATTTTTTACATGATGTAAAATAAAACAAATTTGATGTATGTCTATGTATGTGAAGCTTACATATTTATCTCCTTCCCTTTAGAGACCTACTTATTATATGCAAGAACATATTCACCCAAACCCAACTATGTGTACCACATGTAAAATATTGTGCAAGTTATTTCCCCATGGCAATAATGCAAAGACATGAGATCCTAGATGATGTAGACCAAATTCTCCCCCCAAATATTGTGATGAATAGCTGCCACCAAATTTGGCTATTCAATGTTTTTGAAAAGAAAACTCATTTAAATATCCATATATATATATATATATATATATATATATATTTGTCTACCTACTTGAACCATGTATAAAAATTTGGAGATATTTAAAAGAATTTAAAGAAATTTTTAGAGAATTTTGGCAATTCCTTTTCAAAAAATCATTGAATTTGTGACAAACCTTTTCCTAAATTTCACAACATTGTGAAATTTCACACCAAAAAAAGAAAAGTTGTTGTAGAGTGGTGATTGACCAAATGCCATCACTTGGTTTCACATTTGGGTTATATATATATATATATAAAGAGTAGAATTTGGGAATGGGGATAGAAAGAAGTAAAGGAAAAGTAAAAAGATCGTGGAAAATAGGTTAATGAAGAAGAGGAGGTAGGAAAAGGAAAGGGGATGGGGGACTTAGGAGATGACTAATGAAACAAAGGAAGGTGAGAAGCAATTAAAAAAACTTTGTTCAAGCCTTGAAAGTTGACAACATGGATGAAACAAAACCATAAATAACAATCAATAATGAAGCATAGAATTTGGGTGAAATTTTGTTCATGAATGGATTAGATCACAAATGTACAATTGTATATATTATAATACCTAAACAATTTTGGCAACAAACTATCGAAAAATTAATTAAAATTTGAATCTTAACTTCGGCACTTGGTTTTTAATTTTGAAAATTTTGGCAAATAATGGGTATATAAAATAATAAATAGTCTTTCTTCAAGGTTGTGGAATAGGGTCAATTTAAAGTTTCAATACTGGAAAGTCTACAATTGAAACCTAACAATTGATCTTGCAACCTAACCATAGATTTAAATTTGGATAATTTTTTGGTTGGCACTTGCATTCACTTGCAACTCTCCAGCACTTTGGCACATAAATGGCATCTTACCTCACAAGGAGTTGAACCCAACTTGGCATTTGGTGTCATGCAACCCATGTCACCATGGAGTCGCCCCATGGTGGCCTTGACATGGGCTTTGATTAAATGAACCCAAAGCACAGGTCTTGCTTAGAATGGCTTGTCACTTTTCTCCCACTTTAAGGATGTCAACATCTTCATTGATTTTACTCAAAATAACACACCCTTCAACCCATCTATTCACCTCCCACAATCCCTAATTGGGGTTAAGCTACTCCCTAGATTATAGAAATCCATTCATGTTGTGTCTTTGTGTTTTCAATACAAGAGGAATTTTGGGTGGGAAGTCCACTTGAGGTGTTTTTTTTTCGTTTACACTTTCCTACTCAATCTTTTTTCCCCTTGCGGCCTTCCTTTGTGTTGGAGTCCATTTTGAATTTAGCTTAGCAACCTCGACCACCAAGCCAAGCAAACATTACGAACACACCAATAAATAATGTTGAATTGGGTTTTATGGCTTGAATTAATAATTTCACCCAGAGGGGACATGAATCACAAGTTCATGCATGGGAAGTCTTACTTTTCCAATCGAAAGTGTAAAATTTTACTTGCTTACACCACTACCTTAGTTTCGCTTGATCGAGCCTTGGAAGTTTTTCAATGTTCAAGTTCAACTCCTAAGTCTATTTCCATTGGTTGCCATCATTTTTCCTTCTTTAATTGTTTATTCGTCCCATAGATTCTTAGCCTTCTTGTCATGCCCGTACATGGCCTCATACATGATGGCCAGTTACGGGCATGCCCATGTGTGTTTTAAGGTTGATGTACGGTTTTAGGCGACTCTACGCTATTAGATACTTAAAGTTTGTTAATGATGGTATAAAAGGTCCAAACCTTCCTTTCTCCTTTAGTTTTTCTAAAATTCCTTTGTCATGAGTTTCCTCCATCATAAGCTAGGATTTTCTAGATGCTCATGGCGACCATTACACGGCCACCGTTTACATACACTTCATTTCTTTCTTGCTTTGCATTTCAATTCTAGAAAAACTCTATTTCCTGTTGCTTCATGTTGAAAGCAAGAGATTTCTTGCACTTTTGAAGTTTTTTTAGTTGTTACTACTGGTGTGGGGTTGTTGCTGCCGGAGGGAGCGCAAGTTGCTACAACTGTAGCTGCAAGAGGGAGCTTGCGTGTTACATTCATGTTGAGTTGAGATCTTTGAACAGGTTTCAAAGCTCCCCTTCCCTTTTTCTTTCTTTCTCTCTCCTATGGCGGCTAAGAAATTTTTTAAAAAATAAAAAAATAAAGGTGGTGGCGGCGGCTGCCATTGCTACAGAGCAGCCCAACACCGCCTGCTACCGTGACGCGAACTGCAGCGTACATCACGTAGCGTCGCAACGTCGCAATGACGCTGCCTTGCAAGCTACACAGCGCGCCGCAACATCGCTACGTTGCAAGCTACAGCGTTGCAACCTGCAACCTGCCGCAACGCCATAGTAACCTACCGCAACATCGCAGTGTTGTAAGCTGACACACCACTGCAAACAGCTACAACGCCGCAACGTTATAAACTGTCGCAACGCCGCAATGTTGCAACCTGCCGCAACGTTGCAAACTACCGCAGCGCCACGACGTTACAACCTGCCGCAGCACCGCGACGTTGCAACCTGCCGCAACACCGCGACGTTGCAACCTGCCGCAGTGTTGTTACGTTGCCAACTGCAGCACGCCGTAGCATCGTTGCGTTGCGAGCTGCAACAGCGTCGTAACGTCGCTACGTTGCGAACTACAGCAACATCGTAATGTCGCTGCGTTGCCAATTACAACAACGCTACAGCAAGCTCCACGAGCGTCACGTAGCTAGCTCGACCAACGCCACACAACTAGTTCGACCAGCGCCGCGCAACGAGCTCCACTAGCTTCGTGCAGCCAGCTCCACCATCCCTGCACTGTGCTGCAACAGCAAGGCCATCGTTGCGTTGCAGCGTTCTGAGTGGCAGCGTGGCCATTGCCGCTGCAATGACCGACCGTCATCTGACTTTCGTTCGTCCACGGACTTTCGTTCGTCGAACGTTCGTCCATAGATTTCCGTCCGATTTCCATCTTGCATCCTGTGTCCTGCGCGCTTGTCGTCCTGTCACCCTACATCGTGCGCCCTGCCATCTTGCCGCCCTATGTCCTACTGTCGTACATCCTGCCTTTTCATCCAACATCTATTTGACTTCCGTGCAATATTTGTGTGTCACAGGTCATTCCCAACAGCACACTTTATTCTTCAAATTGTACATAGTATTAGGATTTTGTAGTTAGTGTTATGTACTATCACAACATTTTAGGGCATGGGACAACACCATGTCCTCGGATGATGAAAGCACTACTGCTAGGCCAGAGCCCAGGTATCAGTTACGAAGTAACACATCATCTTTTGAACCAATTTCTTTAAGCTCACGAGCATCACGACGATACCATCAAGTGTCTACAACACCATCGTCATCTAGTACAACTCCTACTAGGAATTCAGGCTCAGGTTACACTACATTAATGGTACATCAAAGTCCATTTGGAGGGGCTCATCAGTGGACTACGCCCGTTGCTGCACCTACTTTCGCACCATCACCATATACTCCATTGCAAGCTGTGACTTCAACACCCATATACACTATGGAGGTGAGCAGTTCCTCTGGGAAAATTGAGAAATTCAGCGGAAGGCCATGTACTATTTCTTTGAGGGAGTTCAAGGCAACGTTCTCAATTGTGGTTTCTGAATTGGAGCTCAAGTACAGCGTTAATTACACCGAGGCGTTTGCATTCAAACAATTGGCTTGTTATGTGCATTATGAGGCACTGGATGTCTACGAACAACATTCTGCAAGGATTTTGGGTGTCACCCAAATTCCCAATCCAACGTACGCCATAGCCATCACCACCGCCTCTCAAGCTGCATTACAAGCTACAATTGCACATCACGGGACTGTGCCGAATAATCCAAACCTGGTACCTACCTCAGTAAACCTTTCTCCTCAACAACTCATTATTGCTACTGCAAACATTCCTCCCACAACTGATGCGCCAACTTTTACTGATCCAGTGGGGGAATTCTTTCAAATTCTTGAGCTGGAATTTCGAGTCAAAAGTTTTGAAAAAATTCTGCAACTCGCCACCTTTTTTCGACAGAAGGATGAAACCCTTAAGATGCTCTACAGGAGGCTTCTTAAACTCAAAGAGGATACCTAGAGCATCACCGGCTTGGAAGCTGCCCACCGGTATCTTCGTTCGTTGGAAGGTACTCCAACACTCCATGCGCAGGTTTTGCAACGGGTCTTTGCAGAACTTGGAGACTCGTACACTTTGTTGGATGTGTACAACATTTCCAAAAAGTTGGAACTGGCTCATGCACACTATGAGGCCAATACTATGAGGCCTCCATCACGTTCAAGGCCTTAGCATACACAAGCTGCGCCAACTAGATCATCACATTCTTCTTCAAGGACTAAAGCGATGCACACGGCTACACCCATCCTACCTTCTTGCAACTACTATGGCAATCCTGCCCACAAAGCTAGTGAGTGCAACATTCCTTCTGAAGATTTCTTTTGTGATT
>Ga0116231_10011232_pt1 | contig 13906 bp, 13 predicted proteins | sample S1TSphgellanicum_2_FD_89695 | JGI IMG/M metagenome (GOLD analysis project Ga0116231, IMG submission 89695) | Host-associated microbial communities from peat moss isolated from Minnesota, USA - S1T2_Fd - Sphagnum magellanicum MG | ecosystem: Host-associated > Plants > Peat moss > Unclassified... | reverse complement strand
CTTGAAATGTGCCACAATGAAATGAAGTTATTAATTTAGGGTATTCTTTGACCCCTTAAGAATTAGGACTTTAATTTGCATTTTTTTCCCCTCTTCGAAGTGGAGACTTTGCTAATAGGTCTCTCATGGGATGTTGTTGCTCTATTGAACCCGGTTCCAGTTTTCAAAGTTTTCAGAACCAGAGAACTATGGGTTGGGGGATTTCTTTTTTAAAAAATCAGAATCCAAAAAATTGAAATTATAAGACTAGATTATTTTTTACTATTAGAAGAAAGGATATTCTAAACCATTAATTCTTAGAAAATTTTTAAATCATCTAAAACCGTCTGTGCCTTGCAGGCACGGGTTACCACTAGTAAGTTTTTATAATAAAAAAAAGGGTGACACACAATTTGAGAGACAACCTTCACAACTCCTACGTTTGGTCAATGCAGAGCTGTGAGATGAATTTGACCCCAGAGTTATGGAAAAAATGTCATAATTATTTTTGAATGAAACACAATGTCAAATACAAAACAAAATGTCAGATACCATTTATTGTACATGATTAGAGCATCAAGAGCCTTGCGTAAGTAACTGGCTGCTTTTATTGGCCAACTATACCGATTGGCCCAGGTGATGAGAGTTAAATAGTCTCACTTAATGCCTTCAGCTTGATAAGGGTATGCTTTCATGATCTCCACTCACCTATTATCTGTACTACGGCCCACTCAAGCGGTTGGGATTTTTATTTGAAATGTTGAGACACTGGGTCCGCTATTCTGATGGGTGCCCATTGGCCCGCAAATCTGAAGACACCCACCAGACCAACAAATGTCAGTCACCTTACATTAAAAACCGGCTGTACAAGTGCGAAAAATCTCAACTTGGTCTGGTTCACATTAACTCTAAATACGTGCAAACCGCATCAAAACTCAGTTGTGCAAGTGCAAAAAATCTTGTATTGGTCTGGGTCACATTAACTCTGGACACCAGCAAACTGCCAGCCTCCAGGTGTGGGTTTTTTCAAAATGGGTTGAGAAATAGTGACGTGAACATAGAAAGCCTTTTGCCATGAGTTGCCCAATTGAATTGTGGTTGGATATTGGCTGGGCAGAAGACATGGCAACCCTAATCGTAATTTATGCTTTTCATTCTGACATCGTTGAGTTTCTGGAAGGATGGCCGCTGGGTTTAGGTTCACCCACCTTGTGTAAAACTTGAGATATGGCATAATGAAGTATCAAGCCAATGGTGACAGGGATGAGGATTCATGATCACCTTGCAAATGGTTGGAACTTGTGAGTTCAATTCTGTAGCCATGTGGCAAAATACATATCAAATACAACAGCGATTATAACTGCAATTTTTAAAACATTTATAATTGCAGCCATACAACAATCGACACAACCCTGCTCCCCAAAAGGTCGACATGTATAAGCAACCTTGGTTGAAAAAATGGGCAACTTGCATTGCATCTTTATTAAGTTAAGAAAGTCTCGACCTTTCGAAATGATGCTTCATTCTTAAAGCGGAAGAGACCATTGTATAGCAGGTACCAGCTTTTGGTGAGTGTGAATTGTGTCTCTATTATCCTTTTTAGCAACTTTTTAAGTCTATCGATGTGTGTGAAACTATAACCTCTCAATCTTAATCACAATCAAGAACTAAATCCTAATTTTTTCCTTTCAAAAATAATTTGAAAATCAAAACTAAGCAAGTGTTTTAATCATGTCTTATTAACTCTCTATCATTCACCTAGTAATAATAAGCCCAAAACACTAGAAGGAATCGAGTTCATACTTCCCTACCCATGCACCCACCCACCTACTTACGAATGTTTGCGTGCTATAGTGTACACACTTTGTTTGAAAATTGAAATTACATATAGTATCAAAAGTAATAACACATAAGATTTCATTCACTTTGAATTATTTTAAAGCTTGCATATAAATGATTTGGGCCTAAAAATTAAAAGAAGTCACAAGAATTATGAATATGAAATTGATTCATGATTGTGCATTTGTGTAAATGTACACCAATAATTTAATAATTAAAAAAAAACCTTATTTGACAACAATTTTTCAAAAATTCAAAACTTCATCTTACTTTTGTGAAATGATTAAAAATTACACTTAGCCGATGTAAATCTTCAATTAAAGAACATTTTTCAACTTAAAAAAATCATAATCATCAACATTATCATACCATAATGTACTAATGAATAATTAAAAATCATCTGATCTAAATTCCATGACCTTAAAGAAATTGAAAACTTTGATGGGAAAGATTATTCTTTATGGTTTCATTTATGCATATGTAAAATTTCATGGAAAAAATATCATTAAATGTAGTATTTCTTAATCCTTTTATTGGAATTATGGAAATGTGACAGGGCTTTACAAATCAAAATACTACTTTGTTGGACTATTATATCATTTATATGTGCATTGATTTCACAACATAATGCTCGATTGGAACATAAACCATCATCTATTACAAAATTTTAGTGAAAATTATTTTCAATTTTCCACCATGATGCATGAAACTTGGATATGTATTGAAAATTATCAAATTATGACAAGTTTTTGTGTACATTATAGCATGCATTCACCCTTACCTACCTACTTCCCTACCCACCCACCCATTCAACCTCAATCACATCCGAGAATACATCATTAAGGTGAACACATACCCATGATTAAATAAAAATTACCAAATCTTTATGCAAGTGCCAACTACTCTTTTTATGTTTTTAAACAATGTTTTATAATTTGATGAAATCATCCCTAATCGTGGGCTCCCCTGCATTAACCCATGCCCACCAAAATGCCCTGTGTCACAACCCTACTTTGAAGGAAGTGTGAGAATGAAACTCACACTCCCGAAATTGGGACTTGAGAGTCCTCCGGGACTCCCAAAATTTCAAAGTTCAATTGCAGGGGTCAAAACACCTCGCATTGGGGTGTTCTTTATATCATTGGAAAACTATTGAAGTTTAAATGTCGAAAATGGCCTTGCATTGGTCATTTGGACATATGTAGCACAAGTTATGACATAAAGAAAGGCCGGGAGTCAAATTGGCAGTTTGACTCCCGACCACTAAAAATCGGGAATCCACCCAACCCTGGTGCGTGCAGGTGGAGTGCGACACACCATCGAAAAGCTCTCAAGGAGAGCTACAACTTTGCTTCAGACCTCATCCCAATTGGAGGTTTGAGCAAAGACTTATGATCGCTCAAAGTCCCAGGAGTCCAAATCGGGACAATTTTGGGACTCCTCTTTAGAAGTCCCGGGACAAAAAGTCATTCAGATGTGGGTGCCGTGGAAAGGCACAAAGTATACTATATGGGGGAAGGTGGTGGCTTCCCCCAAGTCCGGGCCGTGGTGAGTCAAGTGAGTCCAGAGTTGCCCGTGGCTTGTCCTAGCACCAAGGGTGTTCCAAAATGTGAATTATCCGACTTGTTGGTTGGTTTGATGTAGGTTCGAGTAAGTGAATAGCTTATCACTTTTTCCTAGTCCCATCCCGGAGCTTCAACATGCCCCTTTACCCTTTTTAGTTTTAAAAGCTGGGAGCGTGCCTTAAGTCCCCACAATTCCGCAACTCAAATACTTAGGCCCAACTTGGGGGCTAACTAAGGACTTGGGAGCGCATCACCTTGTGCTTGTCATAAATTTATTTCACCACATGTGTGCCCCAACCCCAATTAAATCCATATATGATCCTTTAATTTTGTAACATATATGAAACATACAAAAACATCCACACAATGGATTTAAGGTTACATGCACCATGGGTGAGATCTCCATTGCTTCGATAATGGTAGAAGGTGATTTTTGCAACTTTGGGCCATGGGGACAACCTCTTGATTGAAAAATGTGCCAAACAATTGTGTTCTATTAAACCTTGTGTCAATGGTGTCTCCAAGATGGTCTTCTAGCCCATATCCACATTGAAACCTATAAGACATACATCCAATTAAATAAAATGGCACAAAGGCATGTGGGATACCATGCAAAAATGTCAAATAAGTTGTTGCATTATACCAAGTATCAAGGTCATTTTTTATTGTTGGCATCTTTTTGCAAGGACAAGTTCTTGTGTTTGTTTTATTCAAATAGGGTTTGCACATCCCCCCATTCACCTTCCAAAAATTCCAATGTACACAAACATGGGGGATATATGCAATCTCAATTGCCACCTTGTTTTGGCCTCCATGCTTATAATCTATTTTTCCACACCAAGGGTTTAGGATCTTGATGGATTGAAACAATGGAATTTGCCCCATGTTTTGAACTACATAGGAAGTGGTCCTATAATAATAGATGCCCCCTCAAACATGGATGTATATTTGGACCAAATTCCAACTATTTATATAAAATGCATCATGGATGTGGGGGATGCAATATTGGCACTTTGATAAAATTTGCTAAAAAAACCCATGGAATACCTTCACATGTTTACAAACCTTAATATTCCAAACCAATATACAATTAAAACCCTACCATGAATTCATAAATAAGAAATAGTTTTTGAATCCTAAAAAATCCCCATAATTTTATGGCCATCTAGTTTTTTGGGGGGTGGGGGGATGTTCTTTTATGAAACAAACAACCTTCAAAACATAGTTTCCATTATGAACCCCATTCAACAAATGATTCCAAAAGAAAAAAATACCACATGGATAAAAATGTTAAAACCATAAACCCACACTATCTAGTTTTTGGTGGTTAAAAACATGTGAGTTAATTGCATCACAACTAAAACCCTATGGGTGGTATTTCATCAACCCAATAAACAAACAATGGTATGCAAATTCCCAATAGGGGAAAAATCATGTTCAACTAAACCCTATGCCTTAATGTAATAAACAATTTACAAAGTAAAGTTTTGCATAGTAAACAACTAATAAATATAAAAATGCTTGAAAGTTTATTTTTAAAAAACCCTCAATTTTAAAACTAATTAAATATGGGGGAAAATGAAAAAACATAATGAAAATTTAAAAACTTGAATATTGAAACAAGGAGGAAGTATTATTCATACCTTTTATGGATTGGGAGTTATCTTCCCTCTCCTTCAAAAAAAAAGAAATGAATTGAATTTATTCCATATATGTCCTTCAAAATGAAGGAAATTCCAAAACCTATGTAAATATTTTTATATTATATTTAATTAACATTAAGGTAGGTGTGTGCCCTAAACATTTAATGTCATAAAAAGTTTAGAAACACCTTCCAAACATCCCTATGTGCAGATTATTGGAAATTTTTTTAAGTGACCCCATTTGTATATTATGCATTAATTGGGTCAAAATGGAGGTGAATTCATAGAAATCTTGTTGGTAAAAAATTGCCTTTGGGTTGTTCCATTACTGCTTCCATTCCATTCATGCTTCCTTAAACACCTATGCTATTTACACATGGGTGAAAATCCTTTAAGGTGTACCAGAGGATGAAAAGGGCCTAGTCTTTATTGCAGTTCTTTTTTTACCTTACACTTTGATCTCCATAAAAAATAATGAATCAAAAGTTGTCAATTTTTTTTGAAAGACTATATTTTAAACTATTACAATTCTAGATTCCATCATAATCATCCATAAATATGTCTTCACATGGTAAAAAAAGACTAGGTAAAAAAGATAGAAAATGGTGACATTATGACAAGATTTTGGTACATAGGTTAAAGAATTTGCACCCACATGAAAAACCATGCACTTGGTGAAACTACAACATTTAAATTTGTCTCATAATCTTGGGCTAATCTTGACCACTAGACGAGTGGAACTAAAATTTACTACAACCTTCCCAAATGGTTCAAAGCCTTGTCATTTGGGATTACCATCTCTTATTTCGAACCTAATCATAGACTTGTTTAGTTCAAGGATTTAACATGCCAAGGACATCACTTTGAACCCCCTTCCTTAAACCTTCATTCATTGGCACCTATGTAATTCATGAGTCTATTGAACCAGGAATCCAACCTAGCCTAACACTTAGGTTCATAACTCACGCCGTCATGGGGCCCCCCCATGGTGATTCGGACTTGGGCTTTGATTAGGTAAATCGCCACATTTGAGGGTTTGCTTAAAAGCGCATGTCACTCTCCCCCACTTTAGAGATGTCAACATTCTTGTTGATGTTATTTTGGGGTGACCACCTTCGGCACTTCCACCAACTTCTCCTTTTTAATTTAATTGTGGGATTAATTATTTCTCAATTGAAAAAGCCCATTTCTATTGTGTTTTTGTGTTCTCTATGCATGAGGTATTACTAGGTGTGTCATTTGTTTCCACCTAGTGCATTCACTTGGAGTCTTTTTCAAATCCCTTTTATTTGACCATCTCCTTTCGTCTTCAAAGTCCACTTCGAGTTTAGGTTAATAGTTCTGATCACCACACTAGATGAAGGTTACAAATGTGCCGATAGATATTGTTGGTCTAAGCTCTATGATCCAAATCCCCTTTCCCTCGGCGGGACATAATTTGCAAGTTCATGTATAAGAAGTTTGACTTCTCCACTCAAGGATATACCATTATATTCGCACACACCACCACCCTAATGTCACTTGATTGAGCCTTGGAATTTTTTGAAATGAGTTCAATTCCAAGTCCATTTTTGTTGGTTGCCACTCCTTTGCCTTTCCTAACTACTTCCTCCAACATGACGCTTAGCCTTTTTCGTAACTGACCACATTCATGAAAACCCTTTTAACCTTCACCTAATGAAAGTAATTAGTTTTTTTATTTTTTGGGTGTTCTCCCCCGCTTTAAAGGTTGATGTCCTCATCAACACTTAAGCCATTTGAAGGTGGGTCCCTTTTTTTTCTTTTGGGTTCTTTTCACTCTAAATTCGTGACCCCTTTTTTGTTTGAACTTGTTTACCATTTTTGGTAAGTGGTCGAGATTAATAGGCTTCATCCACATTGCCTCCTTATGATGGAAACCTTTATATTTCACTAAGCACTTTTTCATTTTGAAGTGTGTTTTTGGCTCACACAAAATATGCCCTCAATTTTGGCAGCAAGCCTATCTTTAATGGCATCAACTTTTGATTGCATTTTTTACTTTTGGTTTGGCCTTTGTCCATCACAAAAAAACAGTTTAAGTTTCAAAACATGAAAAGTTGGATGTGCCAAAAAATTAGTTAACAACTTTAAGGTGTACACATTGGGATGTGGTTTAAGCAAAATTTCATAATGCTTTGCTTACTTAGCGATGAAACATTGGACTAGTCCATCGAGCATCTTAAAATCCCAAATATTTAACCAACCATGTTGCCCAACCTTAAACTTTACATGCCTTTATGTTTTGTTGGCATGTTTATCATATCATTTTTGAGCTTAGTAATAGCTTCTTAGCTCAAACATATTTCTCTTCTTGCCCCTTGACCATCTCCATAGCTTCCTTGGAATGGTTTCTTCATCCCATGAGAGTGGCTAAGTCCATTGGTTTCTTGGCTTTTTTTCCCGATGTTAATTCGAACAAAAATAACTTAATTGCCGAATGCATTGTGGAGTTATAACAAAACTCCACCAAGCTTAAATGTTCACCCAAAACTTTTTTATCAGCATTCACATAATTCTTGAGGTATTGATTTAACACCGCATTGACCTTTTTTGTTTGGCCATCAATTTGTGGGTGGAATGTTGTACTAAATGATAATTTTGTCCCCATTTTCCAAAACAAATGTTTCCTAAAGCCCATCATAAACTTGGTGTCCCTATCACTCATGATAAATTGTGGCATCTCAGGACACAACACCTCTTGGGTTTTTCGACTAGTTAATAAAACAACTATTGTCTTTTTTTATTACAATTGTAACTATAAGTTCATGTTGATGATTACATAGTTGCAATCGATATCATGATTTGAAGGTTTTTAAAAATATATTAAAATTTCAAAAGTGTATTTTAATGTATTTTTAATCATCCAAAATTAGGTAATAACAAAATTCCATTCATTCTTGCAACTTTTGGTGAATAATAACAACTTATGGTTATGTGATGATGACATGGCATGCCATTTGGCAACAAAATGTCACAAATTTTCATGACAATCCATGTTTTTTTTGTGACATCATAAATTTTTGTGTGTTTTGAATTTATGGCACCAATATTTGTCACGGCATGCCATATTTTTTTGTGCGCCATGAAGTTTTTGAAGCATGAATTCATATGCATGTTTTTATGTGTATTAAACAATCTATTGTTAATTGTAATTATAATATTAATAGTCATTTTGAAAAAGGTGACACATAACTCCTTGGTTTTTTAACGACTTAACACACTAACTTAGTTTAACATAGCTATTAAATTAACCTATGTATGTAGGCTATTTAGTAAAAACTTACTTTGTAATATAGGCTACCTTGTAAATTACTTAATTGGACATAATAAATTTACTACATTTAGCATGTTTAAACATACCTAACATAGGTTACCCTACTAAGAGGCTAACCTAGGTACATGCTTGCCTAGGATCCTAGCTTTAGGTTTTTTGCTAAGTCAATTTAAGTAGTCTCATTAAAAGGTATTTTATGAAGTTTGTAACCACTTTAAGTTTGTGTGCAACTAAATGCAACTATGATGTGACTAGATGTGACATAATTATCCAAAAAAACCTAGGAATGCCTAGTTTAGTAAATAGTATAAGTTGACAAACTAGTTCATTTAAAATCAAGTTAAGGAGGTATGGTTTAGGTTAAGTTGGTAGGTAGTAGGTAGGTTGATTTAGGTCAACCTAAGGTGGCCAGAATTAATTCAAGGCTAAAAATTTTGAACTTTATAACTTTGTGTTAAATATAATTGGTATAAAAAAATGTGATAGTACAATCGATGAGGACTTGAACCCTAAAATGAAGGTGATCGAGGGGTTCAAGTCCTCACTTTTGTAACCTATGATACCTAGGCCACTTGGTTTAGGTTAGGTAGTTTAGTCTAGGGTTCTTGGGCTAGGAGTTTGACATTCATTTTTTAATCTAGGCCACTTAGCCTAGGTTGCTCAATGTAGGTAGTTATTTTAGCTAGATTAAGCTAAGTTGACTTTTGGCTAAGTTAGGTTGTCTAGTCTAGCTAGGTTAAGTTATGTTGACTTTTGGTTATGCTAGCTACATGGGCTGAACTAAATTGATTTTTGATCGTGTGTAATGACTTATAATGTGTTTATAGATTTTTGACACATGTCATCCATCCATCAAAGCATCTTTTGTAACATTTAGTCAAATAAAATGATTAAGTTGAGATGGCATCCATTTTACATGTCATATTAAAGTCATCAATGACATGAAATTTCAATATTAAGCTAAAATAAAAAAATCCTAGTTGATAAGATGATTGGGCTTTGCAACTAAATGTCCTTTGCGATTAAATGGGTGAAACGAAATGGGTTTAACAACTCATGAATGACCAGTTGCATATGTCCTTCTTAATTAGGATGTTGTTACAAAACCTTGTTGCAAAACTTAAGATGTGTTGTTATGTGATGTGATGCACATATTGAAAAACAACTTTGCCAAGTTGAAAGTTGTCATGATTGTTTTAGTTGAAGCCATTTTTGCCAATTTGGATAATCAATGAAATACCACAAGGATGGCATCCATTTCATTCCATTTGGGTAGTTGGGTCATTGAAGTCCATGGAAATACTTTCCCATGGCTCATTTAAGATCAATAGATGTTTATACAACCCATATTCTTTTTGTATATGGGCTTCGTGTTTTAGCACTTGACATGAATGTGCATGAAATGTTTTACATCCTGTTTATTTCGAGTCAATAGAACCTTTTTCCTATGGCCATTCTCATGATTCATTTGTCACGTTGCCCTACCATGGGCATGTCATGTTCTTCTTACACGATCTTAGTGCACAACTTCCTTATTGGGGCATAGATTCAAGATTGTTTCCATTGAGCATTCCTCCCTTTAAGGTGATGCCTTTCACCTTCCTTCATTCACTTTACTATTTAAAATGGTGTGAAGTAAGTGAGTCTTGCATGTTGGCTTCTTTTATCCTCCTCTCTAAGCTGCTTTCCCCCTTGATAGATGGCCCTTAGTGCTTGAGTCTTGGTTGAGGATTTTTTCTCTTGAAATTCCTTCTTACTATTCATTACATTAAGGACCACATTATCCCAACTTAATTTGTGGATCAACTCCACATCCAACAATGCCAAGGTATCGTGCCATCTCAACTATTTCATTGAAGCCCTTAGTTGGGTTTCAAAATATTTCAAGGAGATGTTGTCCATAAAGACCTTGGTTTTATGTGTCCCCAAGTAGCATTGCCACATTTTTAGGCAACACAAGACAAAGTACAATTCTTTTTCATGAATTAGCCATTGTAATTGTGCTCCATGGAACTTCTTACTCTCAAAATTAATTGGGTGTCCATCTTGCATGAGCACCCCACCGATAGTGAAGTCAGTTGCATTTTTGTGAACTTTGAATAATTTTATGAAGTCTAGGAACTTCAACATAGGGGTAGACAAAAAAAAATTTCCAAGTTTTCAAATGTTTTTTTGTCCTTTTTCCTTCCATTCAAAGGACATATCTTTTTTAAAGGGATTTGAAAATGGTTTCACCAACTACGAGAAGCCTTTAGTAAACTTCCAATAAAAGTTAGTCAAGCTTAAAAAGGATCATATTCCTTTGATTGTGATTTGCCTTTTCTAGTTTTTTATGGCTTGCAACTTCTTAGGGTTAAGCCTCACCCCTTCCTATGACAAAATATGCCTTAGGAAGCCCATTTCCTCTTAGGCAAATTCATTTTTCACCCTGTTGGCAAAGAGTTTGCTTTCATGGAACTTGTTCAAAACATATTCCAAGTGTTCCACATGTTCTTCTACTATCCTGGAATACACAAAGATATCATCAATGTAGATGATCATGAACTTGTCCAATTTTTCATGGAAAATGGAATTCATAAGGGTTGTGAACATCGATGGGGCATTACATAACCCAAATGGCATCATTTGGAACTCATACAAGCCATACTTGGTTCTCATTACTATGTTTTCCACATCTTCATCTATGATGTGAATTTGATAATACTTTGACTTGAGATCAATTCAGCTAAAATATTCTGCCTTGTTGAGTTGGTGTAATAGATCATTAATGTGAGGCAAAAAATAGTTATTCTTTATAGTTATTTTATTAAAGGCATGATAGTAAGTACACATCCTCAACTTGCCAATTTTTTTATCCACAAACAAGATAGGTGCCCCATAGGGCGACTTGTTTTGCCAAATATACCCCCGATCAAGGAGGTTGTTTAATTTTTTTTTTAGCTTTAGTTCTTTTTGGTTTAACCTATAGGGTGCTTTTGATGGCGGAACCATTCCAGGGACCAATTCTATTTTAGGTATGCACTTGCACCAATGGATGATGAGGCATCAAAACATGCATTTGAATTAGTTTTTCAAGCTACCCCAATCCTTCGAACTCCAAATTGGAACGAACATTTTTAATATATTGTGATGCATTTGAAGAGACAATGGGGAGCACATTATTTCAATTGGATGAAAATGGGCATGACCATCCTATTCATTTTGCTAGTAAACAACTAACTTTAGTATAGAAAAATTATACTATGACTAAACAAGGTCTTACAATTGTTTTTAAAAAAAAGAAAATTCACCATTATTTGTTGGGTTACAAGGTCAAAATTGTGATAAACCACAAGGCCTTAACCTATTTGGTCAACAAGTCTAACCCAAGTGGTTGATTTGCTTAATGGCTATTGTTAATGGAAAATTTTGACCTTGAAATTGTCCATTGCCTAGGAAGATGACATGGCAATGTTGATGGCCTTACAAGGGTATATGAAAGGGTGGGTGAGGTTTCAGAGGATGATGACTTCCAAATGTAAAAATAATGACCATTAATGCAGAAGAAGTGTCTAAAAAATATCAAGAAATCATCCAATACTTGGATGGCATGAAGTTTTTAGTTGGAGCCACAAAAGCAATGCAAACACGGATTGCGAACAAGAGTTGAAATTATTCGATAATAGGGGACTAGCTTTACTTCCAAGGAAAGGATGGTGTTTTGCGACAAGCCATTGGAAAAGGTGAAACCTCACATCTTTTGTACAAATTTCATGATGTGTTTTGTGGAGCCCACTTTGTGGAACGAATCATAGCAGAAAAGATTTTATAGGCAAGTTACTATTAGCTCACCCTCTTCAAGGATGCCCATGATTATTATAAAAGTTGTGACGTATGTCAAACTTATCCACAAAGGTTTACTATGAGTGGCCCTTTGCACCTTGTACCACATTTGGGACCTTTGGGGAGTTGATTTAATGGAACCATTATCAATGATTAGGAGAGGGCATCAATTCATTATGGTTACCACATATTATTTCATAAAGTTTGCATAAATACATGCTTTGAAATCCTTGATGAAACTATGAATAACACAATTTTTGTATGAATGAATCTTTTCCCTAATTTGGGACACCATTCAAAATTGTTTTTGATAATGGTCTTTAGTTTTTGAATGAGGTTGTGGAAAACGTGTTAGCATGCTTTGAAGTGAAATATAAGTTTACCATTATGTATAAGTCTAGCACCGATGGTTTGATAAAAAGAACCAGTAGAACATTTTGTTCCATGTTAACAAAAGAGGTTACGGTTCATGTAAACATTTGTGATTGGGATTTCAAGATCCACCATGTTGTGTGGGTTTACAACACCACATACAAAACTACCATGGAGTATTCATTTTTTTATTTAACCTATGGGTGTAAATTTTTTAAGGTGTACCAAAATCTTGTCATAACATCATCCTTTTCCTGTTTTTTTACTTAGTCCTTTTTCACCATGTAAAAACACATTTATGGATTATTATGATGGAATTTAAAATTGTAATAGTGCTTTTAATTTTTTTGACAACCTTTGATTCATTATTTTTATGGGGATCAAAATATATAGTAATAAAATATTAGTAATGATTAGGCCTTTTTTTGTCTTGTGTGGAACATTTTAAAGGATTTTCACCTTTATGGGATGGATGTTCTTTTTTACATTGAACTCAAAGTAATGACCTTACACATTGTCACAATGATGAGACTTCCTTTGAATGAATCCTAGTGCCATTGATTGTTGTAACTTAATGAGTTAGATGAATTCCAATTAAGAACTTACCAATCCATTAAAGTCATGTAGGTTCAACAAAAGAATTTTTTTGATAAGAATGTGAAAAAAAAGGAGTTCAAATAAGGTGACCTTGTTATGATGTTTGACATTTGACATCATTGTAGGGTTTATAAGAAATATTTACCCAAGTGGTTTGGACCCTTTGTCATCAAGAAGATGTTTACAAATAATGAATATTATGAGCTTGAAAATGTTAATGGTTCACCATATTTAGATTGTGTTAATCATGACAAGTTAAAAAAAAATTTAAATATGTGATTCCAAGGACGGAATCCATAATGAGTTTGAGAGTGATGTCTTTTGATGTAATTATTTATGTAATTACTTAAAGGTTAAGTTTGGTAAATTACTTGTTGGTTGGATTTCATAATTTAATTATGGTTTGGTCACAACTTCAATTAATGTGCATTGATTCACAAATGATAATTCATATGAAAAGTCATGTGAAAAGTTTTTATCACATTAATATGCATGTTGAATCATATAGGGAGTCATGTGATGTGTAGTATATAATTTTTTTTGATTTAGTTATCTTTTAATTAATATATAAGTGAGTGTTTGTGACCTTTGGAAAACATTTTCAATTGATGAGAACAAGTTGTTCTATGAATACAAAGTTTAATGGAATAAAATTGTGAAAGGAATTGAAATTTTAATTTTCAAAAGTTTTGGCATAATTTTGAATGTGTAAAATCCATGATAAAAACATGATTATTGCATGACAATTATATATATATATATATATATATATATATATATATATATATATATAT
>Ga0116231_10011230_pt1 | contig 13910 bp, 19 predicted proteins | sample S1TSphgellanicum_2_FD_89695 | JGI IMG/M metagenome (GOLD analysis project Ga0116231, IMG submission 89695) | Host-associated microbial communities from peat moss isolated from Minnesota, USA - S1T2_Fd - Sphagnum magellanicum MG | ecosystem: Host-associated > Plants > Peat moss > Unclassified... | reverse complement strand
TTTCCAAACAAAAACAAAAATAAAAAATTTTTACAAAATAAAAACCCCTTCCACCCAAAACAAAAAAAAAAAAAGGGAAAAAAAAAAAAAAAAAAAAAACGAAAACTCAAGAAATAATATCAACTTTGAAGCCACATCAAAATTGTGGCATACTTCTTATTTGTCACAAAAATATTTGTTGTCCAAAAAAACTTGCAAGCTTGGTATTAAGCTTCAACTATGCATTTTCACCACTTGGCAATGGCTTATTCAAAAGGGAAATAATGAAAGGTGAAAAAATGTTGACTGTAAAATCTGGTGCATAGATCCAAGTGTGTGTTTAAGTGGTTACGCAACTTGTTTTTCATACATTATAAATGTGCATTATGCATTGTAGATAAGGTGCTCCAACAAAGGACCTGGAAAATAGAATCTAGAATTACCATTCATAAAGGACCACTTATTTTTAAGAATCAACATAGTATTATTCTTTTGCACTCCCCACAAGTTGATGGCCTTTCCAAATTGGAAGTTCCCAAATGTGTAGAACTATTGTGCTTAAAATCAAATGCACAAATCCAAATGGTATGTCAAGCAATCCCTTAAGTTTTTTTTCATGAATGCCATTACCAAAAAAACAATGTTCAACTTCCACAAACCCCAATACTTGAACACAAGCTATCTTAACCAACTTTATAAAATTTGAAATCTTGTGCTTGAAGACAAAAAAATTAATCTTGGCCCATAATCAGTGGTAAAGGTTCATGTTAAAAACCTCCTTCAAGATTGATTCATCCATACCCCATTTTTTCCCACCTTGTGAGGCTTGTAATAAGTAGCCTTGATAACAATCAAACACCAATGGAATCAAGATTAGGGTTTCCAAACCAAAATTTTGGATAAATCATACCCAATGCAAACATTAATTTATGGTTTGGGAATTTGCCTTGCAATTCATCCATAGGATCCTTGGAAGATTTTTCCCAACTTGCTTGCACATGAGCCATCACCAAGGGGAAATTTAACTTCAAAATAAGTTTTAGATAGCTTGTTGCAACCAATGTTGGTTGATAAAAAAAATGTACTTGTGGCTTTTCATATTTTCACATTAATCAAAGTATATTTAGCTTGTAGGGTAAAAGTAGGTTTGAAAAAAATATTTGTCAATTTCATACTTATTACCTACTTTTATTATACTAAAGTTCTTCAAATTTCATAGTCAATTTACTATAAACCCAATGAAAGTGTAAATGTTTTCAAAATGAAACATAAAAAACTTTCCAATATACTTTGTTGAGTTTTTTTGGAAAATATCATATTTTAAAATAAGATTTTAAACAAATCTATTTTTAAATTTAATTTACCATGCTTGGACCCATAGTCCTTACCTTTGACCAACAAATGAAAAAAACAACAAACTGGACAAATTTTCTTATCTTGTTTAGGGGACTTTTGTACCAACAAGATCTAAAGGACAATCCATGGCAATGTAAATTAATTCATTTTGCACATATTGGCTTTTGGGATTGAAGAGAAACACTTAATTCTATCCAATGGCTATGAACTTTTGGATTTTGTGCCTTGTGTGCTTTAAGCAAACTATCAAGTTTAGGAATGAGTAGCTTGTCCTTCATTTCAACTTTCAAGCAAATTTCACACTTGTTTTGATGCACATTAGAGTTATCCATAAAGTCATGCCTTATTGGGACTGAGTTGCAACCTTCATTTGATGCTTCATCTTGTCCTTGCTGTTGTATGCAAAGTCATGAAATTTTATTAAATAAGGGTATGAGACTCAAGATTAAATGGACTAGGCTCCAGAACATTTATAATTATAGTACACATAACATTGATTATTTGAAGGTGTTCAAGAAAAAAAATGACAGGGCAAACTCAGTTTAACACTAAATTTCCTGCTAAACTAAGTTTCATGCCCAGTTGAAGCCCAGTACACCTTATTTTTCCTGTTTTTTGAAATCTTATCGCTATGTGACCAAACAAGGGTTCTGGTGCCATCTTTTTTTGACTTTACGAATAACTTTATTGATTCATGATTTCATGTAGTTGTTTAAAAAATACAAAGACCAATTGTCGTGATGTGTAATGTCGATGTCATAAGGGTGTAAATCCATAGTAAACTCTACTAAACAAAAAGACTAAAACTACCCAAAGGTAGAAACTAATCAACTAAAAATAGATGCATGCAATTAAATTACAAAGAAGGAAAGAAAACGTAGTGTATGTAAATGGTGACCATGTAATAGCCATCGTGAACATCTAGAAATCCAGTCTAACTATGGAAGAAATTCTTTCTGACAAAAGAATTCTAGAAAAACTAACAAGAGAAGGGAAGAACTTGGCCTTTTACATAGCCACCAACAAGTTGAAACCCTTAAAAAGCCATAACCCTAAAACACTTAATAGCATACAATAATTTAAGAACGTACATTAACCCTAAGAGTGTACATTAACCCTAAAAGGCATGATTGGCATGTAATTGGTCGTCACGTATGAGGCCATGCATATGGGCATGATTGGCACGTAATTGGTCGTCACGTATGAGGCCATGCATATGGGCATGACAATTGTCATGATGTGTAATGTCATGACATACGGTGTCATAAAGGTGTAAATTCATAGTAAATTCTACTAAACAAAAATACTAAAACTAGCCAAAGATAGAAACTAATCAACTAAAAAGAGATGCACGCACATATATATGTAATGCACAAGAGGAGGCTAAAATGAAATTCTCATATATCCCCCCCCCAGATTTGAGCTAGGAAAAGCGTGGTATGGTTTGAGTAAAAAATCAGGGTGTTACAGGAGAACATGATGAACAATACCAAATGCCAACGGGAACTTGAATGAGCTTCGATTTGAAACAGAATAAATGGTATCCACCATTATAATTATCGCAAAACAGAATTTGATAAACATCTTTTGTCTTTTGACATACATGACATGGATAGTCAAGTGGAGGAATCCAAGTTGACGTGATGATGTTAGGATTTAAATTTAGCAGGTGGTAGGGCGCATAATTTTTGGAGTGATCATGAATTGTGCATCCGTTAGCTCCTTGCAACTCTAACACACTTGAAGGCCTAATCGCCTTAATCCTCAAAATAGTGTGATCGGAAAAAGAATCTAGAGTATCATTAGGTTGTCGTTGGAAATACATAAAATCACCAACATCAAATTGTCTCACGTTAGGTTTGTAACTACCACCTATGTTGGTTTTTTGAAGCTGTCTTTTGAAGTCCGACGATTGGTCAAGTAGGTCTTGGAATTTTCCTCTAAATTCTGATCCTTGATTAGTAATGCACTCAGCACAAGCGCCAAACCTACTTAGGACCTGTTGTAAGAAAACATGGCTAGTGTTGTGTGATGACTTGTCCGGCAACACAACAAGTTCAACCCACTTTGAAAAATGCTCAATCATAATCATGATGTAAACATTACCCTTGGAGGTCTGTGGTAACTCTGCAACTAAATCACATGACCAATGATAAAACATGTCCTGAATAGGGAGTGGAAAAAATGTGAGCTATCGAGAGGGGAAGGAAATTCTCATTCTATCACATTGTTCACACTTAGCAATGACATCTCGAACTTGAGCATACATACCTCTCCAATGGTAATGAGGAGTAAAAAGGTTATAAGTACGCTTAACTCCAAAGTATCCAAGCTCCGAGTGTACCTTCTGAATAAGACCAAACCATTCATGTGGTGGAGGAACCATTCTATCGCCTTGTGGTAAGCATTGGACAAGGTGATTGTCCCTCCATGAGTAGTATTTGGACATTGTATGTGATCCCAATGACTTGATGTAACTTGGGGAAGATATTCCCCATGTTGAAGAAACCTTAGAGTGTCCAAGTCTTCCCATATATGCACAATGGGATGTTCAACCAGGTCACATTGTAGTAGTGCAAGATAACTAGATGCATAAGATACATGTAATATTGGAATTTAATCAAAGTCTTGCCTAGCTTCTAAAAAATCTTCAAAAGTAGCAAGGGGTTTCCGCGACATGGTATTCACATTTTGATGTGTAATACCACGTTAATGAATAACCTTGAATTCATATTCTTGAAATATAAGCGCCCAATGAGCTAATGTACCAGTAAGCTTGTCATTGGTCATCAACCATTTGATAGGCTGGTGGCCAATATATAAAGTGAACTCAGTAACATAAAAATAGGGCTTGAAATGTATGATGCCCCTACAACAACAAGGCATTCCCCCTTGTATGAAGACTAGTTATTCATAGCCTTATTGCTGTTTTGGGATGCATAGGCGATAACATATTCTTTGCCTTCCTCATCAAATTGGCCAAGAATAGCACTAATACCAAGAGCACTTTAATCAATGTGTAGAATGAAAACTTTACTGAAATCAAGTTTTCTTAGAATGGGGAACTTTGAAAGCTTTTCCTTGAATGTGTTAAAAGCTTCTCGAACTTCTTCACTCCATGTCCAAGCAACATCTTTTTTTAACAATGCATAAAGAGGATGAGCAATAGTACTGAAGTCTTGGACATAAATCCTATAGTAATTACATAGTCTGATGAAACTTTTCAAAGTGTGAACATTAGTAGGATTGGGCATTTCCAAAATGGCTATTACTTTGGCCCAATGAACCATAATACTATTTGGTAAAATTCTATGTCCAAGGTAGACTACTAAGGTGACAACAAACTCACACATTTAGGATGGATCTACATATTAACTTCATGGAGCCTCTTGAATAACTCCTCAAAATGAGCCAAGTGCTACATGAGTCCTTTGTTATGCACTATGACGTCATCTATGTAGCATTTTAGGAAATTTGCCCCTTCGAGAACCTGGTCCATGACTCGCTGAAAGAAAACAGGTGCATTCTTCAATCCAAAAGGCATCACAAGCCATTCCCACAACTTGTTGCTTCCATGGAATGCCATTTTTTTGCGATCTTTTGTAATGAACATAATCTGGTTGAAGCCTTGTCTTAGATCCACAATTGTGAAGATGTTTGAGCCTCTAATGCTATCAAGCAGTTCTTTAGGGATGGGGATGGGGTACCTGTCCTGAGGTGTAACCAAATTCAAAGGCCTATAATCCCCGCACATCCTTTTTTTAGTCTATAATCCAGTTGAATCTTTTTTTGTTAGCATTATTGTAACAATTGTGAAATTAGAACTTGATGGCTAAATGAGACTAGCCTAATAAAACTTTTTACATCTTTTGACACACTGCCAACTCCTTGAAGGACTCAAATGTGAGTCCAAGTAGAAGACAGCAGAAGAAGGAGGAGTTGGGGCATGCTCCTTAGCTCACAACACTTTGAGGGGTAGAGGGGCGTGTTAGAGCTCCGGGATGGGACTAGGAAGAGTTGATAAGCTTCACTCACTCACATGGGCCTACACATAACCCACACAAAGTGGTTAGTGCATAGTTGGAGCACCCTTGGTGCTAGGATGAACCACGGGCAACATAAACACATTAGACTCACCACAGCCCGGACTTGGGGGAAGCCACCATCTTCCCCCTTATAGTATACTCTGTGGCTGGCCACAAAGCCCACATCTAAATGACTTTTCTCTCCTGGGACTCCCGAGTGAGAGTCTCGAAATCGCGTCGGTTGGGACTCCTGCAACTTTGAACCCCCATAACTTTGCGAACAAACCTTGGATTGAGATACGATCTAAAGCAAAGTTGTAGTTCTTGTTGAGAGCTTTCGAACAGTATGTTACACGACCTTTGCAATCAAGTAAATCAGGTTGATTTTTGACTTTTTCTAGTCGGGAGTCAAACTGGCAATTTGACTCTTGGCCCTTCTTTTGGCCATAACTTGTGTTTCAAATGTTCAAATGAGCAATGCGAGCTCATTTTAGATATTTGTGTTCTAAGAGCTTTCCAATGATATAAAGAAACACCACAAGCCATTGAGTTTTGACCCCTGAAATCACTCTTTGAAGTTCTAGAAGTCCACCGGCACTCATCCTCCCAAAGTGGGAGTTGCCTTAGGAGTGTGAAGGTTCACTTCTTCATACTCCCTCACACTTTCTTACACTCCCGGGAGTATGTGATGTGACTCCCAGGCTTCTTCTCGGCCTTGATTCTCAGGCTTCCTTTTGGCTCGCAACCTTGTAACCCTTTTGCTTTGGTCGCGAGCCCAAAACTAAGGTTGCGACATCTTTTATCTATTAGTTCCCATTCATGCTTACTCAACCTATGCCTCTTTCGATAGATGGGTGCCTCATTTGTAAGATCTATAAAAAATTGCATGGTCTTACACCTACCTAAGTTTTTCATTGAGAATGTGAACACATTATTATATTTAATTAACAAGTCTATGACTTAGTGTCTCCTCTTCTTGGTGAACTAGTTCCCATAATAAAAGGGTAATTGGAAACACATGGAATAGAGTTGGAAAGTGTGTTTGGAGAACTTGGTGTATTAGGTTTTTCCACTATCTAACTGTGCAGATTCATAGAAGGTTATAATTATTTTTCTAGAAGCTAATGTACCTCTAGGTGTATTAAAAACAACTTGAGTCAAATTACATGGTACTTCCTCCCCCCCTAACACTAAGAGTGAAGTGTAGAGTGTTGAAGATAGGCAAGTGTATTTGGTCAGGGTGCCATGCGGTCGCATCGTTAGAATTACAAGCTAATTGAATTAGTGTTGGTGTTGTGTACATTTGAAAGAATACACAGGTTACCAATAACCTTGTAAGGGAGTTCAAGTCCATGCTTCTCCCCAGTAGAACATGACGTTCCAATCTAGTCACCTTGGTGTGACTAGTAGTGTCAGTTTGGAACCCCATAGCCCTTTTTCTTTCTTTTAGGCCTACTTCATCCCAAGTGGCTGAAGCATGACAGTACACCAAGCTTGGTCCATTTCCCTGAAAGGCGTGTGATCCTGGGAAGGAGACAAAGGGGGGCCAAACACCTCTTGGTTTTCCTATTATGTTCACAGGAAACCAAGGGGGGTTTTTCTTACCTTGTAACTGGTTGGCAAAAGTTCTGATCATCCAATATGTGAGAAACCTGCAGGTTGGGGTCTTTGATGGTGTATCTCAGAGCCAACTGCAGAATTAAGAGTGGTGCAAGGTTGGTCCACCAATTGTACAGCCAGTGCACATAGGAACTCCATTGTGCTGCATCAAAAAGGATTGGCTTTCCAAGGTATTGTTTAACCAATGTGTAATGTTCTTAGACTTTTTCCCTTTAGTCAAGCTGAGAAGAGGTGTTCCCAATTACATAACTAAGTGTAGGAGAAACGAATTGAGCCCAGGTGATTAATCATACCATGCCTGTGAAGAGATCGGATCTTGTGTCATTCAAAGCTTCTCCAAGTCCAGCCACTCAAAATCCTTGACACTCCCAACTTGAAATGATGAGGTCCATGGGGCCAAATAATTCCATATGTTTTTTCTGAATTAGTTGTATGTTAGAAGGTAAGAAAGTGAAATTGGCCTTCCATGTGGTGGTTGCAAATTGTTGTGGAAATTTGGCTTTGAACTCCATCATTTTCGATGTCGCCACTTGCCTTGCAATAGGATCAATGTCTACGTAGAAAAATACCTCCGAACCACCATCCTTGATTGTAGTAGGGCTTTGAGATTTGCACCACTAAAGAGCTTTAGTAATGTAATCCCCTCCTTAGGTGGTGTCCAGGTGATTAGTTGACGAAATACTAATTTTATCGGTTCGCCATGGCTCTCCATGTTCTCAAAATTAAAAAGAGCTTTGAACAAGGGCTTGTGGGTTGCTTTGAACCTCTGTAAAACCTCCGGTTTGTGTTGAATGTCAATAGGAATCACCTTCAAGCTTTTAATAGCTTGGGCATAAGCTGTCTCTTCTTCATCTCCCTCTATCCACTCGTGGCTAGCTTGTTGGATGTAGGAAATGGTGTGTGTTTCCTTGAACATATAATGGTAAGCCATAGGTTTATGGTTCCCATGTAAATCAAGGGGTATGTATCCTAGGTGATGGCCATTAGTCTCCCAATCTAGTCGATAGTATGCATGCTCGAACTAGTTGTCAATTGTGAAACTTGGTGGAAATAGGGCCTCTTGCCCAATGAGCACATCGTAACTGGTGGCATTAGTGACTAAACATTTGACCTATAGGCAAAGCTCCTAATTTGTACCTTCATTAAACTTAAATGTAATCAAATCCAAGCTCTCCCCAAGTACCTCCTCTATGTTCCCATTAGCGGTGCAAATTTGCCACATAGATTTCTGTAGTTTAGAGTCGAACATGCCCATCTTCTTGGTGAATTAAATTTTAAGAATCATTGGTTGGGCACTTATATCAAGAAGTACCACTTTGGGTGTATGTCCTTCCACCTGGATTGCTGACTCAATATTGTTGACAATGGCAATTCCGGTGGCAATGAAAGTTCTTTCATTAGGCATCACCTTTGGAAATGAGTGAAAGTTTTTGTGGAGAGAATGGCTATCCACAATGCCTTTGGTGAGTAATAAATCTACAAATGAGGTGTTTTTAGCTCCTTTTTAATATGTGAATGTAGAATCAAAGGTAGGAGAGCCCACTAGTTTAGCCATGCTAGAACTAATGACTAGATTACAAACGCCATCTACAACACGTGAGCCAATCGAGTGTCTCTCCAAGGTGTTAGATGGGACCCCTGTAGCATGTGGATTAGGGATTGGTAGAGGACTTGATGTAGTGTTTAGGGTATCCTTTAGTATTGCAATTATGTCCCTGGTGTTTAGCTTTAAAGCTTGAAAACTAAACAACGGTGTATTCATAAGCTTTTACGCCATTTCATGCATTTGAAGTTGGCATTCCATAAGTTGATCAGTGGAAAATTGTGTGTTTCCCTAATGTACATGTACTCCTAAGACATGAAAATTTGATACCCTAGCAGCTTGTGGTGTAGTAATCTTCTCCCCCCTCGCCAACAAGGTGCATTTTTTTTTCGTGTGAGAGGATAAAAAGATTGTTGCATGACTGTTCAAACTCCTCTAACCTTGGTAATAAGACTTGAACCTGATGCTAATCCATCAGTCTGAATTACCTACCTAATGGCAAAAACTTTGGGTGCCACATTAGCTTCTTGTGCCGCAAAGTAGGATGGCCAAAAAAAGTGGCAATTTTTGGTGTGAGACTATTGTGTGCATTGGAAAGAACATACTCTTCAACCATGGCATTGTGTGAGAGGCCATAGAACGACCTAGGAGGTTATTCCCATGATCTTGAACCTTGTACAAGTTGGGCATGACTAGTTGGTTGGGAAGACTTGCCTTTTAGATTAGCAAGTTGGGCCTTTAATGATTCAAGTTCATTTTGCAGAGTTTGAACTTGAGCGGCATGGGCTTGAAGCACCTCCCTTTTGTTGGCATTGTGCTCCTTCTTCTTAGCATTCTTACTGGAATTACCTTTGGTGGGGAAAGCCTAAGTGGAAGGTTAAAGTGCCTTGGCTTTTGTGTGAGGGGTAACAAAAAATGATGGCAGATTTTGCCATGGTGATTGGAGTTGCTTTCGTTCTAGGAACTTGGCAAAAAAAAACCAACTTCCTGATGTCCCTTTTTCCCACAATAATCACAAAAGAGATATTTAGAAGGAATGTTGCATTCATTGGCTTTGTGGGAAGGATTACCATAGTAGTTTGCAAGAAGTTAAGATGAATGCAGTCGATTCCACTGCTTTAGGCCTTGAAGAATAATGTGATGATCTACTTGGTGCAACTGGTGGAGATTGAGGCCTTGAATGTGATGGAGGCTTCATAGTGTGCATGAGTAAGTTCCAACTTTTCAAAAATGTTGTACACATCCAGAAAGTGTATGAGTCTTTAAATTCTATAAAAACCCGTTGCAAAACTTGCGCATGGAGTGTTGGAATACCTTCCAACGAACGAAGATATTGATGGACAGCTTTTAGGTCTATGATGCTCTGAGTATCCTTTTTAAGTTTGAGAAACCTCCTGTAAAACATTTTGAAGGTTTCATCCTTTTGTTGAAAGAAGGTGGCAAGCTGCAAATTTTTTTCAAAACTTTTAACTAAAAATTCTAGCTCAAAAACTCGAAAGAATTCCCCCACTAGATTAACAAAAACTAGTGCATCAATGGTGGGAGGAATGTTTGCGGTAGCATTAATGGGTTTTTTAGGATAAAGGTTTATTAAAGTAGGTATTGGATTTAGATTATTGGGCATAGTCCCATGATGTGTAATGGTAGCTTGTAGTGTAGCTTGAAAGGCGGTGGCGATGGCAATGGCTATGGCATAAGCTGGATCGAGAATCTGAGTGATGCCCAAAATCTTCGAAAAATGTTACTCGTAAACATCCAATGCCTCATAGTGCACATAATGGGCCAGTTGTCTGAATGCGAATGCCTCAGTGTAATTAACACCATACTTGAGCTCCAATTCACAAATCATAGTTGAAAAAGTTGCTTTGAATTCCCTCAAAGAAATGGTACCTGGCCTTCCGTTGAACTTCTCAATTCTCCCAAAGGAACTTTTGACCTCCATGGTGTATATGGGTGATGGAGTAAAAGTAGGCATATATGGTGATTTTGTAGCTGATACCTTCGCTTTGGCTGAACGGTAGTGCTTTCATCATCCGAGGACATTTTATTGTTCCATGCCCAAAAATTTTGTAACAATATATAGCACTAGATATGGTTTGAAGAATATAGTATTAGATATGAACGGTGATGGACAAATGTCGATGGATGGACGTCTGTGAACTAAAGTTGCTGGACGAAAGTTCGACGAACGTTGGACGAAAGTCGGATGGCGGCGATGCGATGGATGGCGTTATAAAACACCCGTGAGCTCCGTAGTAATGGTGGATGCAACATGACAACCATGGTGTTGTGAGGCATGCATGAGTTCTACGGTGATGGCGGGTGGCAATGTGATGAACGTCGCGCTACAGATCACGACGTTACAACTTACGATGTTGTAGCTTACGGCACGGCAACTTGCAACGTTGCAAAATTTTTATTTTTATTTTTTTCTTCTTACTTGACGCTGCACCCAGTTTTAAGAATCTTCGAGGTGGAGGCCTTTGCACAAAAAAAAAATAAAGAAAAATAAAATAAAATAAATAAAAAATTAAAAAAAAAATAAAATAAAAATAAAAATTTCTAAGATATGTCATTCCCCCATTTGGTTTCATTTTTCCCAACTCCTTTTATCTTGGCTTTGTTGGTTGGTATAAGTATAACAGCACAAGTTCCCTCTGACAGTAGCAATAACAACAATAACACCAATAGTAGTTACACCAGTAGTAACAACACCAATAGCAAAAAAAGCCCAAGAACTCAAAGCCAAGAAAAATTTGTCACTTTCAACATTAAGTGATGGAAAGTAGTTTTTCTAAAATTAAATTGCAAAGAAAGAAAGAAAACGTAATGTATGTAAATTGCAAAGAAGGAAAGAAAACGTAATGTATGTAGTGACCGTGTAATAGTCGCCATGAGCATTTAGAAATCCGGTCTAACTATGGAGGAAACTTTCCTTAACAAAGGAATTTTAGAAAAACTAACAAGAAAAGGGAAGAGCTTGGCTTTTTATATAACCGCCAACAAGCTGAAACCTTAAACAAGCCATAACCCTAAAACACTTAATAACGTATAATAACCTAAAAACGTACAATAACCCTAAAAGCGTACATTAACCCTAAAAGGCATGATTGGCATGCCCATAACTAGCCATCATGTATGAGGCCATGCATACAGGCATGACGCAGTGGACAAAAATTCCAACATAAAATGGGAAAGTAGAAAGAACTCAAACAAAATAGTTCATTTAATCAAGCACATCAAACCATTGAAAACTATATTAATATTAAATCAACCAAAAGAAGAATTAAACACTTGTTTATCTAATGGGTTCAAAATGAAATCCATTAGAAGAAAAAAGTCAATTAGAAACCCCAAGTTATTCAATTAAATTTCAAGAAAAATTTAATCATGGATCATGGATGATCATTAGGCAAAATGAATGAAAATGGGAGAAATATTAAACCAAATTTTAAATCAAGGAGAAACACAAAGCTGGCCTTTGTGCAAAATTTTTGTTCAAAAGTCCTTTAATTCAAAAATTTCCACAAGGTTGATGTATGCAATTCAATCCATACCCATAGAACATTTAATCCTTAATTTTTTCTTTTTCTTAAATGAAATTAGGGAATTTGACAACTAACCCACAATTGTAAACCAAGGAAATTAGGAGGGAAATCCCCATCAATTATTGATTGCATGTGTGACCTTCAAAATATTCTAGTGCCATGTTTTAATTACCCTAATACTTATTTTTAATCCATTTTCAAATCAGCATTTTTTTTTGGGAAAAAGTTTCACAAAATGTTGACCTTAGAATAAAAAAGGAATATAGTTTGTCACAAACTCCTTGTCTTTGGGAAAAAAACCAAATTTTGGAGAAAAAAAGGAATTTGTGGAAAACTTCACCATGAAAATTTCAACTAAATTGTCTTTTTCTCAATGTTCTGACATAGGAGTAGGCAGGGAGCATCCCGAGGTAGGTTTAACATTTATTGATGATATTTCTTAGAATTCTATTCATAGTTTTCTCCAAACGCCACCAAAGTAATGATAGATTTTGGGGGCACAGGAAAGTGACAACATTTCTTCAAAAGCCAACAAATTTCGTTCCCTTTTTGGGTTTAAAAACCCAGCATATATCATGAAATTGACAAAAAGTTTGCAGAAAGTTTATCAATTTTTGATGCTAAATCCAAGACTGAAAACTAACAACAATAATAATAATAATATCCTGTGGTCCAAATGCATGAGCAATGTTTGCAGAAAAAAGTGATATGGGAACTGAGTTTTATATTCAGGATTAAAGATGTCTAGACACCAGATATTCTCACGAGGAAAGTGTTGTAGTACTGGTTGTTACCTAGATACTGCAGGCTGTACAGGCCCCAGTAGGGTAGTGCCAACTTTTCCAAGAGAAACAGCCCAGCCATGTGGCCCCCATGTAAACTAGCTCGCTGTGTGCTTGACCAGACTGGGACCGGGCAAATCGAGACCACGCAGCGCAGTCAGTGGTGGTCGTCTTCGCGTGCACAGGCAGGAAAATCGTCATGTCAAGTAGACTCTGCTGCAGATATCGCCGACCAGTTAGTCATAAAACTAAAATTTATAAGAATTCAGTTTTTTCCAGAAGAGAACAATATTGTACTTTCTAATAAATGTACAAGCATTAATGGAATCATATGTGTAATTAACACAAGTGCTATTTCACAAAATATGTTTAAAATTGATTTTATTTAATAATTGGGTGTAAGCATGATGCAGTAAACAGTTCCTGAAGAATGAAAAGTAAACGTAATTTAAGCCCTAATAATTAAGTTGAAATTTCAACAATTTTGGCAACTATTTCTTGAGATCTATACTTACTCCAATGTGGTCAATTTTGGCTAGTAGTCTTTTAGACTACTTTTTAAAGCTACTTCCAGGGACTACATTACATGACGAACAACAACAGGGTCATTGGAGTACCCGAACTCCCACAATTATTCGAAATTTGTTAAGGTTGTTTGATGAGTTGGTAGCAATGCTAAAAGTTTTCAAGAATAAGCAAAAAACAAACGAAAGGAGTGTTGGATCTCATACACACGAATATTTGTGGTCCGCTTTTAGTATCGTCCTTATCTAGTTCAAAGTACTTCATAACCCTAAGAAATGACTATAGTCATTTCACATGGGTGTATTTTTTGAAAAGAAAAGATGAAGCCTTGTTAACATTCAAAGTCTTCAAACAAATGATAGAAAACCTCATAGAAAAAAAAGTATAGTGCCTTAGGATTGATTGTGGGGGGGGGGGGGGGGGGTTTTTTTTTAATTTTTTTTCCCCCCTCCTATGTGTGGGGGGCTTCTGGCGGATTTTTTTCCCCCACAAAACCCCCCACAAAAAGAAATATGTGGGAGGAAAAAAAAAG
>Ga0116231_10011228_pt1 | contig 13912 bp, 10 predicted proteins | sample S1TSphgellanicum_2_FD_89695 | JGI IMG/M metagenome (GOLD analysis project Ga0116231, IMG submission 89695) | Host-associated microbial communities from peat moss isolated from Minnesota, USA - S1T2_Fd - Sphagnum magellanicum MG | ecosystem: Host-associated > Plants > Peat moss > Unclassified... | reverse complement strand
TCCAATGGGGATGGATTAATTGGATACAGGATCCAGTTCCCAAATCACTACACACCAATATAGTCCATGACTTCTGTTTCTGGAAGCTGAAACACGTTGAGATGGATAAGAATTTCTCCATCCAATGGAAGATGGCACTAAGTTTGAATTAAGTAAGAGCATCTCCGGTGATGCTCAGAATGTGACTCTGCAAAAATATTTCTCACATCCAAGTTTAGGTATTTACTTTTTTCCAACCCTACCCACAAAACCAAAATTGAGACTCCAAACAGGTATAGGTAGGTAGGAGACTACTAATAGCAACTCACCTGGACCAATCAAATTATCTAACCAATCAACAGCAGGTGTGAGGCTTTGCTATGCCATTCACCAGCCTCAGCAAACTATGTAAAAATGCTGGGCCAGAACCATTTTGCTGAGCCAAACTAGCATGTTTTGATTTCTGCTGAGCCAAACCAGCATGTTTTGATTTTTCTTCATCCAATTTTAATATGCAAGGTCAAATACTGGAGTTGTATTTTTGAAAACATGTCGAGATGCATTTCTGATGTATAATGGAGTGCTTTGGAGATTTTTTTCCAGAAAAAATGAGAATATTGTGACAAAATATTCCCTTCTTATTTTGCACATTTTGACAAAATTTCACACCAAAAAGAAACGCGGCTCTTACTAGGTAGAAGTAAGAACCAATGGATGAAGGTTGCTGCTGCTGCTCATTGGTTCAAGTACGAGATGGTATTGCATTATTTTTTTCCTTTCTTGCTCCGTTGGCTTGTAAGTAAGGAACTTTATTTTAATTCCACATAGAAGACCTTGACATATGATTTTTTTAACATAGCCAAAATTCTGAATAATTTCCAAAAAACCTAAAATTTTGTCTCACATTTTTTATACATGGTTCAAGTAGGCAGCTAAATATACATTAAGATTTTTGGAAATTTTCTTTCATTTTTTAATAGCCAAACTTGGCTAAACCAGCTTATGGATGATCTCCACCTCAGCTACATCATTTTATTTTTTTTAAATTTAAGATATGAACCCATTTTTTTATGCCAATTTTTTGGCATTTTTTTCCAAAACATTAGAAAATTGAGTGAAATTTACAGTTGAAAAACAAAAATTTCCCTTTCTTTTTTTGGTCGAAAAAGTGACAAATTTAGTCAAAAAAAGACATTGCACAAGACCCACGGCATTTGCTTGGGCCACAAGTTTGGGGAACAGTATCCGGCCCTTTGACATGTGGGGGCCTTTACAGGGTAATAAAGCCCACACCCAAAGGGGAATTATTCGTACCTTAAGAAGCGTAGGTGAAGCCCCGGGTTGGGCACATTCCCAAAAATAAGGGGTCTAGGAGAGTGCTTTACAAGTCCTAGAATGTCATCTCTATAAGACCAGTCCCAAAATGTCATCTGAATAGGACCTTAACGAGTCCTAGAATGTCATCTCTAGAGGCTAGATGGCAAATTGAAGGATATGGTCGTCTCTAGTGAGCAATGTTTTCTTTTTGTCAATTTTGTGATGTGGCCAAAGTGGTGATCACCCAAAGGAAAGATTTAGACAAATTTGGCTACAAGCTAAATAAGAGATTTTTTTTTAAATAAATCTTTTTTATATTTTTGGCTACATGTAGAGAAATCTAGCAATTTTCCTTAAATTTTGATCGAATTCTGGCTATTTGAAAATATTTTTTAAATCCTTTGATTTTTAGCAATTTTAATGTTTAATTTCTCTTTTTGGCTATATATAGCCAGCCAAAAAAAAGCTGAGATGTATAGGAGTATGATACCTACCTACTCGCTACCTATTCTGCGGGAATTTACAAGTCTTTTTCTACTGCAGAATTGAACAGTGCTGATTCTGGTAGCCATTTTCCAGGCAGTAACGCCATGCGCAGCTAGAGAGGCGCAAAAGCGCGTGCGACGCTGCGCTCGCCTTCTTCGTCGAGGAATCAAAAAGCGCCGTTTGCTTTTGGAGCACAGAAACGAGAGAGAGAGAAAGAAAAGGGCGATGGCCAGAGGAGATCGAGCACGCCGACGATCTCGTCATCTCCGTCGTTGTAGATCGTGTTCGGCTTCAGCGATGGCGTTCCGTGTATTGGTAACGGGGGTGCTCACGGCCGGGGCCGTGGCTTTGTATCGACAATTCCAGTCCATCATATCAGCTTTGATGCTACCGGATCAGTATATCTTGGACACGGAACGGGAGAGCGAGCATGCTGGAAGAATCGCGGAGCTCAAAATCTCATCTCTGTAAGTCCATTCTTCTTCTTCTTCTTCTTCTTCTTCTTCTTCGGTTTTGTTTCTTGTTGTCTTTACCGATTTCATATGTTTGTTGTTTAGCTTGGAATCTCTCTCGCGGATTTTCTTTTTTTTAACATTTTTTTTCCTTTTCCTGTTGAGCTGTAATTCGAAATGGCCACAGAGAGAGGAATGTCGTTGTGGAGAGTTTCAAATTCTTCTGTTTTAGTAGGTATGGGTTTCTTGATTCGGGTTGCGGGATTCTTGAGAAATTTATGTGATCGAATGAGGTACCTGGAGACATAAGTGTTTCTTTGTTTACGGGACGGCGAAACTTAGTAGGTTTTACTCCGTTGCTTAGTATACACACAGAGAGAGACAGAGAGACAGAGAGAACAGGAAAATGTCAGAATTAATGTCGAGGCTGCAGGTGGTCTTATGAGAAACTCTTGTGACTCAGGAAGTGGATAATAACAAGGTCTGGTTCTTTGGAGTTTGTTGCTAGTAGGACTATTAAAGACAACCTGCCTGCTACTTCCCCTTTGCAAAGCTCAAAGTTAGCTCATTAGGTTTTGCAAGGACTGGTCTTGAGCTTTTGATTGTGGTGCCCTGCATTCTGTGCATACCTTCAGTTGTTTTAGTAGCCTGATTGCTGTTAAGCACAGTTGAGATGGCCAATTTGTTCCACTCACAAGTTAGACATGTATAAGTGGCCATAGGCTCAAGTTTTTCTGTCTATGGGTACCTATGGAATTGAAACCCATGACTTGCAAAATGTATTCCATATTTGGCCTGTGATTGTGGGACTGATGTGGTGCTGTCTTGCTCTCTTACCAGGTTTGAAGGAATTCAGGGACTGAAAATTTTCCAGTCCTTGCGGATCCCAGATCCAGGAGAGCGACAACGCCGTAACATTGATATGCTTCTGCTTACTAAAAGGTGTGTTTCCCTGTGTTTCCCTGTGTTTCCCAGTGATGTATCTACTATGGTGGGGAGATGAAGATACAAGAGCTGTTGAGTTCAGAGGGGGGGAGAGTGAGGCAGAGACAGGAATGGCCCATAATTGTTAGTTCCGTTTTCTTTCTAAGCAGTTGCATCAGCTCCTGTTGTCACATTAATTGATGCTTTCTGTGCAACAGGAACTTATATGTTGTGGAGGTTGTAAATTGGTCCGGCACTATTGAGCTCAGTCCTGATGGTAGCTGGGCACAGCATTATAGGCATGGTGCAACCATTCATCACCCAAATATTGTAAGTTGCTATTGCAGATGCAAAAAAAAAAAATTGTTAGACTAACAGAACACTTCTATGACATGAGAAAGTTTTTGTAAAATGTATTGCTATGTTTATACAACTAAGGTTGTGGCATTGGGAAATTATGTGTTAGCTCTGAGCCTCTTACGTGAACAAATCTAAGGAGTTGTACTCACTTGCAATGTTGAGCATAACTAAGCTGAAACCATTTGTGAGTATTGAGTGAAAGCAAAGGAGCAAGTTCACATTTTAAAAGACAGGCATCACAATTGCTTCTGTGTCTCAATCTTGATTGGGGAGGTTTGGCAGTTGGAGGAAATAAAAGGTCATGCTGTCTTGTTGGAGTCATACATTGAGAGAAGAGGTGTTATCCTACCTCCAGGGTTTGTTCAGCCTAAAGTCCTTCTTGTCAACAGAGACTGCAGGTAATATGGTTAGCCTGCACTATTTTCTTGAGTGTCAGGTCCCTAGGCCTCTGTTGTTACTGGCTGTTTGTGTTCTACCATATTTATGTGCAGAGGCTAATGTTCTTGCAAGTTTAGGTTGTATGTGTATATCTGGAGCCAAAGTGGTGCTGAAGCTTGAGTTATTGTTCAACAGGCCAGAGCAGGCAATTACTATCCAGCCAGAGGTATTGTCAGTCGATAAGTGGGAGCATTTTTTGGATCACGATCTCGGCAGAATGGAGTCAAAGCGGATGAAAAGTACTCTTAAAGGCCCAGAACCAAAGGGCATGCTCTCAGAGCTGGAAATGAAACAGCTCCAATACATTCTCCGGACAGCTCCAATGTGGGACAGGTATTCTAAGCTAGCTGGATCTGTGTTTCTGTTTCTGTCTGTCCAAATGGGGTTTCAGCTCTGTTTTGAGATGGGCAGGGATCAGTGAAGTCTATGATTACAGCCTGTCTGTGCAGGAAAAAATGACAAATATGTTTGACTAAGTACAGAACATATTGTATGGAACTTGTGTTTGGCCTCAAGGATAGCATCGATAACATACTGTATGGACAGCCTCCAGGCAATTAGGTCTCATAGTATTTCTCAGATTAGCAGAGAGATTATTTTTCCTCCTGACGTTTGGAACTTCTGCTGGTAGGCTGGAGCTTGAAGGAGGAAGAGTTGTCATTGGGGAGTTTAAGGGATTTCGGGGTCACCGTAAGGACATGAGTCGTCTAGAGTTTGCAAATCGGTCAGCTGTAAGCCATTTGGCAATCAGTCATCAACAGAGCTGGATCCGTAATTTTTTTGGTAAGTATATTCATCTCAAACTCTCTCCAGTTTTGTGTGTGTATGTGGGTGGGGGGGTATAAGAAGAAAGGTATAGGGGTGAACCCAATAGAGGGAATGTGCATGGCAACTTATCAACTTACATAGCTTTTTACAACGCATGGTAGTGCCCATTTCAATTCTAACAGTTCCAGTCTTTGGTTTGTTGGCAGTGACACAAAAGGTTCAAGTTGTGGCAAAAGCTCGAGATTATCGAGATGCCAATGCCAACTGGCCCTTAAAAAAGCAATATGAGGAACCTCTAAGCCAAGCCAGCGTGGACTCAGACACAGATGTTGTATTTCAAACTGCAGGAACATCAAAAGTGCAGCACTTCAGCCTTCTTGATGTGCTTACATTGTCTCTCAGTTCATGATACAGTCCATGTCAGTTAATTGATCCTTTGTCATAATTCTATAATCGTAGTCAGATTAATGACTGTTTTTTCTGTAAATATGTTTCTGACAGTGGAATCTTACAGAATCCCAAGGGTGTGTGGAAGGTGTCAAATTCTGATATCTGTTGCCAGGTGTGATTTGTAATCTAGTTTCTCAATATGTTTTGGGCAGATCACTAACTAAATTTTCTGCTCATTTGAAGAGTAGGAGGTTAGCATTGTAACATGCACACCTTGAACATCACTAATGCTAAGCTGGTTGCTGCCATGCACCGGATGTTGTATAGTTTGGCTTTGTCTGAATCAGGCAGATGAGAAGAATGCCTTTGTTGGTAAGTGATTTGGTTTTAAGTCAGACCTAGAGAATGGCTTCTCTGGTTCAATGTTAGTGAAGACAGATAGTGTACTACTGATCATAGTGTTTGCAAAGTATTATGATGAAGAGTGGCTCCATGGTTTTTGACCCTTTCTGTAGAGACAAGGGTAAATACTGTTGGTATAGAAACCACATACAAATGTAGAGGGCCCTCGTTGGAATAGGCTTTTGTGCCCAGCGTCTGAAGAATAAGACCTTTGTGCCCCTTATTGGCACAGCTTAATTGTTTGGAGGAGTTTCTCTTGAGTGAACTAATATTTTAATTAGCTTTCAGAGGTTTATGAGAATCCAAGAGGACCAATGTATGAACGACAACTGCGAAGTGGTGTTACTAATTGGAAGGTCAATCAATGGAAGTATTCATTCTGTGTAATAAATAATAATCATACACACAAATGAGTGCTGAATTCTTTTTATGATGATCATCAGTCTCTTGCTGTGAACACTGCCCAGATTGGACCAATATTGATTGCGAAATTTTGTCAAGAATAAGTGTTCAGTGAAGGAATTCTAAGCACAAATGATCTTCATGTGACAGAAATTCTCTTCCTGCAAACATTGTCAAGATTAAGTTAGAGCATCCCCAGCAGTGCTCGGTATGTGAGCCTGCAAAAATATTTCTCATATCCAAGTTTACATTTGTTTACTTTTTTGCAACCTCACCCTGGGGACTGTAAAAAGAGGGAGAATTCTATTAGCAAATTACCTGGACTGATCATTATGATTGGCCAATCAGAAACAAGGAGCACCAGTCAGATCATATTTATTACATTCTTCTCCAGCAGCTTCAGGCAACAGTAAACTGGCCTGTATACCAAAAAATTATGAAGTCGAACTCTCTTGCTGCAAACATTGCCCAGATTAGATGTAGGCCAAATTACGCTTTGGTTTTTGGGGCCATGATTTTAGGGTTTGTAGGATCAGTGGTTTTTAGGGTTTGGGGGATCAGTTTGGTTGGGTTCCAAGAGCGCGAGAGAGAGTGTGTGTTTGTTTTCGTGAGAGCTCCTGGGAGAACTTCACTTACTGCGAGAACTTTGCTTCGGTGTTGCGCAACAGAGTGTTTTGTTGTTGTTTTTTTTGTAGTCGTGAGATCTTCCTTTCTTCATCGCCATGAGCAGCAGCACATCGGAGATTGGAGATATCGGGAAGAGACGGCAGCCAACATTTTGGCAGAGGTTGAAGGGACAGCGACATGGCTTGGGGAATATGGCGTTGGCTGCATCGGTGTGCATCCTGGCGGTGCGTCTGATCGACCAGGACAAGCAGATACAGCGTCTCAAGGATTCGGAATCAGCCTTAATCACGTCGCTGAAGCGCGACAACAAGCGGTTGATGCAACGCTTTGACGACCTCCGAGATGCGGTGCGAGAGGAGATCAGCCGTGCAGGTCACAGGTAAAACAGCGACAACAAAAAAGCACTCGCACCTTAACAACTGCCACAAGGTTCCATGCTGTCTTAATGTTTCCCTAATGTCTCCAGCAAGTGCAAAATGCTGCTGGAGAACACAAAAGTTTTGTCAGTGGACATGGAAGTCTTACAGACACATTGCTGAATGCAAAACAGGTTACCACCATTGGCAACCAGGCTTCAAACATTGCTTGATGAAAAATTCAACAAGGACACACAACAACAACAAACTCTGCCACTGGAACATCCTCCTGCTGAGGAAGAACGAGGTATCAAAGGACCTCCTCTTTTTTCTTTTTTTTAATCCACCCATTGTTGCTTTTGGAAATGGGTTTGTGTGTGCTAAGGTAAGAAGCAGCTGAGATACTGAGAGATGAGTAATTGACCATGAAAATTCAGCAACAAATCTTCACTGATTCTTTTTAGTAATAGTCCATGGCACATGCATCAAGCTCTCTATCCTCTCTCTCTCCCGAGTAACACATTGATATGCAAGAGAATCATGACAATGGCATATGCATCAAGCTCTCTATCTTCTCTCTCTTGAATAACACTTTGATATGTGAGAGAATCATGACAAGCAAATTCATGATGGAGTGTGTACTGGAACTGGGGTTTTACAGGTGTGGCAGGATTAGGGATGGACACTTTGCAACATCCGAAAAAGGAGAAACCAAATTTCATGGTTTAGAGTTTAGTGACTGTCTTTTGTGCATGTTCTTGGTTCTTCCAAGGGAAGACCCTTTGTCAGCTGTTCAAAAAGGAGTTTTAATGTAAGTCTATTGTCTGTAGATTAGGTGGTCTATTCCCTTCGTCTTAGATTTGGGCATGGGAGTTAGTGATTTGTAGTTTTCTGGCTGCAATCATGTGTCAATCTTTAGGTCAATTGCAAATGTTTTTCTGAAGACAAGTCAAATCTTGGCAATATTGAGTTAAATTGCAGATCTTTTCCAGGGGAACATCAAATGGTGGAGAGTCTATGGGTTTTGCATCAGGGCTTCAAGAACCCTTCTGTCGCTGCTTACACACAGTGAAATCAAAACTGCTCAAGAAAAACCATGTTCAGCTCTGGTGTAGAGACTTCAAATAGTTGTTATTCTGATCCATAGTGAAATATGTTAATACTCCTGTCTCAAAGTATGTCTTTAGCACTTGCATTACATGGGTTGAAAAAGTGACATGCTCGGTAGATTGTAGAGGAAGGTAGGTCAGAAAGGGAGACACCCTAAAAGTTTTGCGTTTTTATTTTTGTTGGGTGTCTGTCAGTTTTGGGAATATGTAAAGACTTGGAACTCAACATTGTTAGCAGGACCACTTTTAAGGTGGTGTTTGGACTTTGCCTTTGATCTTCACAGAGTAGTAGTAAATGTAGCTGCAAAAGAAAATTATTCTGCATTTTTCTCTGCTCCAATCCCATCTTTGAATTTCTCTTGGCTGTTTACACATTCTTCACCTTCTTGGGGCTCCTTCTCTGGCACTCAATTTTATGGTTATCTGCCACTAGCAGTTGGCAAAATGGACACAGTTGCATTAGGTCTCTTTTAGGTTTGACTCCATGTAGATGCCTCTGAAACAAAAAAAGGTGAGGTTTATAGCTCTTTTTATCATCAGATGGGATTCAAGAAGATAGCATTCACTGAAGCAATTCAGAGCAAACCCAAGCCCTTGTATATGCACCAAGACTTTCATTAGCTCAAAGCATGGGATCAATACAGGTATATGCTGGAGCTTTTTCGATTTGTGCTGAATCTACTGGAGTTAAATATTTAGTGTCACAAGGATGTCAGATTCTGAGTGAAGAACACATCTCCAAACTTCAAACCAAAAGGATAAAAACTTGAGGAGCATATTAGATTGCAGGCTTAGATTTCCCATGTTGTCATCACAATGCCTTTTATCAATGAACTTCATGCTAGATCTTCAGTTTCTCTATTATGTATTGTGTGCTACAAATGTCTTCAACAAAGTCAATGGACAAGAATTCTTGATGCGCACTAAGCTCACTGTTTATGGATTGGAAGGTGTACATGGCAGTATTCTCAGGTATGGTATTTGTCTTGTTGTCCTCTTAGGTTTATGTCAATCACTTTAAGGCCCATATGCCTTCATGTTGTCTAGACAGCATGAAGGCTCAAGTTTGGTGGAAAATTAGGATGCGTGAATGTTCTGCTTTTCTTTGACACAGGCTGACATTTTATTTTATTTTTTTACTTTGTTCATGAAACCAACTTTGAAGGCTTGTTTTAGGCCCGATATCATTTCAACGGCATAGAAAGTATCACAGTTGGCAAGGTGATATGATGGTAAGTGGATGCAGCTATGCCAACACGGCTTCTTGGCTGAAACAATATTCAGCGAATATGCACTAACTGTTCTCAGGTTTGAGAAATAACTTGTGGTAGGTGGGGTGACGAGTCTAGTTTCTTTTTTCCTGGAAGAATGGGAAGTTTTCACCATGAGCATGGATGCACATTGTCTTGTTGGAGGTTTTTGAGGACAATGGTCTTTTTCGCTCTGGAAGAGTGGCAAAATTGTCAATGCTAAGACAATGTGCTAAGAATGATCAGTTAGGACCGAGTCCACAAATTGAACTCCTGTTGACATTTCAGCTTCTCTTCTATAGATAATAGTGAAACCCCAGACTGAGATGAATCCTTCAAAACCCAGTCAATTCTGTTGCGAATGCTTGAAATTCTTCTCACACTGACAAAATTGGACTTCTTCAAACCTGATTTTGCAGGAGACACAGATTCAGGGCTTGGAATGCATCTGATAGAGCACTAGACCTAAACACAAAGGTTAGATTCTCCTGAACTGATTTTGGAAATGGCGGTTCCTAGTTCTGTACTAGATAGAGAAGGATCAGCCACAAAAACCTGGCCTTTACTAGTGTGCAGAATGCACACTAGGGGCCACCTTCCCTGGTATGGATAGGCTTTTTAGGGCAGATTCTGCTATAGATAGCACTTTAGTTCTTTCAAAAACTGGCACATCCCTCAAAAGAGCTCTTCCAATGAATTTTGGAATTGAGATGCCTGAAAAGTGGCAGAATCTGCCCTCAAAATCCTGACCATTCCAGCCATGTATATCCATCCAGACATGGTGATGCATGTCAAGTCAGAGTTGGAGTTGTGGTGATGTTTTCTGTGTTTATACTGCATTATTTTGCTGGGTTGTGCTAATGTAAACCACTTGTTAGCTAAACCTTCTCTAGGCACTCAAGGACAAAGATGTGGAATGCAGCAGTTCACTTTGTACAACTGTTTGAATACCATTCGATTCAAGGTGAGTCCCTCCACTGGAAGATACTTGGAGTAGAGAGCTCACTTTTGTCAAAGCTTGGTGTAATTTTTGTATGTAGAAGCATGGAGAGTTGATCATGTGCATTCTCAATTACCACCAACCTGGACACCTTCTCCTGGCCCAGGGTACATTCCATGTGCTTGATGCCAGAATGCAAGTATACTAAGAGCATCTCCAGCAGTGCTCAGTATGTGAGCTTGCAAAAATATTTCTCACATCCAAGTTCAGTTATTTACTTTTTTTTCAACCTCACCCCTAAAATTCAAATTGGGACTGCAAATAGGTGGGAGACAACTAATAGCAAACTGCATTGACCAATCATTGTGATTGGCCATTCAAAAACAGGGACCAATAGTCAGATCATATTTATTACACTCTTCTCTGGCAGGTGTTAGGCTTTGCTGTGACTTTTACCGGCCTTAGCAAACTGTCTAAAAATGCTGGGCCAAAACCATTTTGCTGAGCCAAACCAGCATGTTTTGACTTTTCTTCATCCAATTTGAATTTGCAGGGTCCCATAGTGAGCACCACGGGAGATGGTAATCAATTTTTAAAATTGTCAAGTCCGAGCTTGAGAGCGTTTGACAGACTACTCTTTTGAGGAATGTAAAGTGACCTCAAGAAGTCTGTGGTAGTGTATGAAATTGACTCCTTTGATGTAGTACAGCAGGATCTGCATATTTTCTCCAAGAATATCTTGAGTTTCTTTCCATGGAATTATGAACATGGTTATGCCAATCTAATCTAAAGTAATGAGAGCTTGAAGAAAAAGGAATGCCTTTCATTTAGATCATTCAGGAACGTGGTAGTTGGGCACCTAGAGTTGCCCTGTTGGAATGTGTAGAATCAAGTTGGAGTATATCATTATCCATATCAAAAAGGATGACTATCTTCCTTATGAGGACATGGGTGGTCAAAAGGAAGAAGTGAGAATTCAGTTCGAACACACTTCCATAATTGCACATGGGGTCACATGATTTAGGTTGGGTTTTGTCATCTTCTTTCTTCATGTGTGAGGTTTTTTGGGGGAAAGGGGGCGATACTTGCTTGGGAGCCCCTTGTGCTCTTTTGTAGGCTCTTACAGCATCTCCATCCGTAACGTGAAACTTTGGACAATATAAATTGAGAGCTTATTTTGATCCCACCATTTGGGCCAATCATTATGGCCGGCAAATAAAAAGGAGCCATTTTCTTTTATTGACCCTTTTGAAAACCCTTTGTACCTTGCATACATTTACACGTCAAACCGGTGTTGGCATGATATATGGAAACTTTTGGATATGTGTTCGATTAGTAGCCAGATATGCATGTAACCATATCCGGAGTCTTTTTTTTTTCAATATCTGAAATTAAAGTATCTAATACTAATAGCCTTGTGTGGCTATTAGTATTCACATGCACATATTAAAATTATTAGAGGCCCATATATGGATAGTAGGGTTATGCACATCGATTTTTTTGGGTGAAATTTTGTCAAAAAATTTGATCTAAAAAATCTGGCAACAACCTCCCCAAAGGGGGAAAAAAAAAATTAAGAGGTTTTCATCATATTGAAATTTGTTAAATACTGACATTGCTAGTGTGATCATTTGAACATTGACAAGTGCTACTAAAAGAAAGAAATCCAAATTGTCAAATCATCAAATGGCAATGAACATGAAGGGTATGTCACGAAAAGCACAATGTTGTTGGTCATTTAGTCGCTTCATTTTGGAACGATCATTAACCATTTGAATTGCTAAATGTTTTCCACCTTACAATTTGAAATTTCCAAAGTTCCAAACCTATCAAGAAAGATGTAAACCTGTAACCAAAAATGGTTAGTAGTTGGAGGCTAGGACCCAAGGGTGGTGATGGTTTGCAAATCACAATGGTTTTTTGTAGAATCCAAACACATGAGTTGTGCGAGTGAGCAGCAACTTGGAAGTGTTCAACAATGAACATTGGAGTTCATACCTTTGCAATGAAAAACCAGGGGACACATAATCACCCAAAGGGTCAATTCAAACTAAAACCAATAGATGCATACATTGATAATAAAGATGTTATCCAAACAAATTGATTGCATGATGCTTAAATCCCCCATAAACTCTTATTGTCACCACAAATGTAAAAGAACTACGGGTTTCTAGGGGTTAGATCCCTCCAATCTCAATCTTGAGCTCCACTAGTCTTCCTAGGCATTTCTCAATTGCAACAAACCATTGAACTCCATTGGTGGATCCCACACCCCAAACCCATACCAACAAAAAACAAACACATAATTCCAAGTTCCCATGTAATAAATCATCCTATAGTCCACCAGCCACACATACCCAATTATTCTAACATCATCTGCAAGTAACATAACTTTGACATAGTTTTATCAAGACCTTCAATGCTCACAAAAATGCTTCATGGGTTGACAAAAAAAATTACAACATCTTCACATATCTACAACCACAATTCCCATGATCAAATAGACATCAAAATCTTTTCAGAGATCCTTTCGTCAAGGTGCTGTTGCATGAAGCAAAACCACAACACACAAACCACAATGAAATAACACATGCCCAACTTGAGAATGCTAACTAACCACTCTAAATATCCCTTTAGTATCTTATCATCCCCTGATCATCAACCCCTAAATTGAACTCCATAGCTTGACTCTTGTTTAAGGAAGCACATGGTGCAACAAATATTTCATCACCTCTAGCAATAAAAAGTCCAACAACTCCTACTCCCCACCACAATACTCCTTTTATCCTCCCCTATCCAGCTTCTTGCTTGTAGTTCATTAAGGTGATTGCGAAAAACAAGCCACACCATGAAACATGTGTTGAACACAAAAGCAACAACTTGCAACAACCATCGAAAATAAAAGCAAAAGTTGGCCATAACCTGCAAACAACAAACAATGTGAGAAAAAATAACACAAGACACAAACATAAGCTTCACATCATCTTCAATCACCTAGAAACTTGTTGTTTTCTACTTCTTATGGTTGATGGCATTATACCATCTTTCATTAGGGTTTCATCCCATATATTTTTCATCACACCTTGTAGTTTGTAGATTGTGTGCACATTGTTGTTTGTTCAAGTGTGTTCTACTACTTGCAATGCATTTGTAACCTTCGAAAAAATTTAATTGAAACTAAAAACCTTCACCTAACAGTGACTATTTTGTTTAGGGTGATTTTGTAAATGTCAATTTGATTAGGAATCAAAACCTATTGATTCAAATAGGCATTGTGCTTGAACGTATGTTCAAGGTTCTAACTTCCAAATGAATCATGGACATGCATTTTGCAAGTTGTTACATTTTAAATTGTGCCATGCATGAAATGTTCAAGATTCATAACATAGACCCATGAGTTTTTTTCACCAAGACAATATGTAGTATTGACTTTAGTAATCGCTAATATTTAAATTTTTTGTATTGTAAGAAATATTCATCTATGTTCATGTAAGTATAAGTGTAAATGTAGAACACAAGACATGTAAATATAAAATTGTGTAAATGTAAATGTAAAAATAAAACACTTATATGGTTTTATATAGTCATGTAAAATAGTGGAAGTGTAAAACAAATGCATTTATATTGTTTTTTGTGGTCATGTAAAATAATGTAAATGTAAAGCAATGTCCAAAATGTGATTTCTACTTGGGGGAGGGGGGGGGGGGGGGGG
>Ga0116231_10011227_pt1 | contig 13915 bp, 9 predicted proteins | sample S1TSphgellanicum_2_FD_89695 | JGI IMG/M metagenome (GOLD analysis project Ga0116231, IMG submission 89695) | Host-associated microbial communities from peat moss isolated from Minnesota, USA - S1T2_Fd - Sphagnum magellanicum MG | ecosystem: Host-associated > Plants > Peat moss > Unclassified... | reverse complement strand
GAAACCAACTGAGCTAACCACCCATGGTTTGCTAGGGAACTGGAACCCAACAGAAAATTTGTTTCCTGATCACATCTCATCCATCCTTGATGGTGCACTGGTGGGTGCTGGTTCACTGTGGCCAGTAGTAAGTAATACTTGAGGCTAGGGACTTTACCAGCGGACTTTTACCAGAATAAGGGCCTTTGCCAGGCAGAGTCAAACACAAGCCCGTATTCTGGTAAACCCTACGGAATGGGGTAGGCAGGCTTTACGAAACAAATCGTAAAGCCTGCCCAAGAAATGGATGAAATTTTTCATGCTGTAATGTGATGTCTCTATACACCTTTTAGAAAAAGCTAGGCCTTTACAAGAAAATAATGGGGTGAGGAAATGAAGAGAAGAAAATAAAATAAAAATACCTACATATATACATACATATATACATACATGCATACATACACGCATGCATACATTCATGATTATATTCATAATACTTAAGAGCACACTCTGCTTATTAACTCCACCATGTCTTCAGTTGTTGTGACTCCTTGAATGACATACTCTCCGAATGAATTCATTATTTGCAGACAAATCTGCTGCTGCTGCTGCTGCTATATTTCCTCCTCCTCCTGCTCCTCCTTTTGCTGTTCATAATAATAGAAGATGGCAACCCACATGAGTAAATGGTAAAGAATGTGTGAGGTGTGTGTGTGTGTGTGTGTGGAGAGTTGATGATGATGATGACGATGATGATGGGTTGTTAATTTTTGACATCCATGAAAATGCAGATCACATGCTCCAAGAGGTTCATTGTCTGAATATTAGTTTTTCCTCCTCTCATCTCCTCATGAACGAAGGCATAAGATGATCATCATTACCATCATCAACAACTCTCCACACACACACCTCACAGGTGGGTTGCATGGGATTTGATGACTTTTGAAGGCATGTCTATCCATATCCTCCGTTTCTCTGTTGGGTGGGAGAGTCCAGGACTTGTACTGAAGAGAGAGAGAGAGAGATGGGGCTTTGCTCTGCTTTTTAGGACTTAAGATCAGCTTTTGCTTTTACTCTTGAGCAAAACATGAAAACCAAAAAAAGACTGAGAACTAGAAGCAAAAACAGGTCATGCAAAACACATTGTCAAAGTACAGAGTTCAATAGAGTGTTTGCCTGAAAAAGTTTTCTAGCCTTGAGAAAGGAAAACAGCGGGCTTTTGGCCCCCAACAAAATATATAATGGTTTTCATATGGCCTTGTCTGCCTCTCTTTAGTCCCTTAGACTATCCTTAGGGTTTTACTAGGACTTTCCAACCACATTAAAACAAGCCACATTAGCCTCTTGCCATGTATCCCATGGTTGTTCTTTGTTTTGCACCTCTTGTGTGGCTTGTTTTCTTCGGAGGCAACTTACACCTTCACCTACGGACATCACACACATTGGGAGGGCACACAACTTGGGAAGTAGCAACATGTAGCAAACAACACTTCTCTTCATTGTGACTTGCATCTTTGATTGCAAACATCATGTTTTCCAACCACAGTAACTCTTCTCTTCAACTTGATTTGCACCATCACTTGCAAACATCATGCTTTCCAACCACAACAACTCTTCTTTTTTACATGACTTGCACTGTCACTTGCAAACATCACTTTCTACGAGCTGCATCAGGCTTTTTTGGTCACAATTTACATAGTTCCACCAACAAACTCTCATTCTCTAGGCTGTAATTCTTTTCTTTGTTACAACTTGCACATTCGCTTACAACAAATTCTAAATTGTAGATGGCACAAGTGTTGAGGCAAAATTTGCAAGCCCAAATTAATGGCCTTTTGAATGATGATGAGGCAAGGAGCTCATGTTGCAAGGGCCTTCTTTTTCATCGATCGCAATTGTTGTCAAATGGTAATCAAATTACTTTTAAAAAGCACTGACATGGATCTAGGCTAGAGAGGGCACACAACTTGGGAAGGTAAATGCAGATTGAACACCTATTGGATGTATTTGGACTCTTTTTATGCAACACTTGTGTATGATGGTAGGTTGCTTAAAGGTCATTACACAAGATGAAAATGTCTTTATTTCTCATAATCATGGAAAGGATTGTTGAACATGATTCATAATTTTTCACAAAAGAAAGATGTTGTAAGAGTTCTTGGGTTGTCTACCATTCAAAAGTGCATTCCTACACTTCGAACATTTGCATATGGAGTGTTTATGCTTGACCCCTAATGAGTAAGGTAGGCTAGGAGAAAACCTGACTCTTGAAGGTATGAAGGGATTTGCTTCAAATGTGAAAACATGCTTTAAAGCCATGTACTTGAAGCAACCTATTAGGGTTGACCTCTTGAAGTACATTAGGATCAATGAAGCAAGAGGATTTTCAAGTATGTTTGCTTCAATTGATTGCATGCATTAGAACTGGAACATTTGCCAAGTCATTTAGTAACATTAATTTCAAAATAAAAATGGCAAATTTAGGAACAATTTCATTTACATCTCGCATTATGTTTTGCCATTCTAAATTCCCTTTATATCTCACATTGTTTTTTGGTTTGCTAAGGGGAAATAACAAATCAATATATTGAATAGGTCTCTTTAGTTTCAAATATATGGAAATTTTATACTATATGATTGATTTTCATTGTAAATGGAATCACATATTTGATATATAATTTCCTTGTAAATAATATTTAAATGAATTTTTCTGTTTAGACTATCCATAAACCAAAGATGAGAAAGGATCACATTTTGTAGAGATGCAAGAAGGTGTGAAAAAAAATGTTGAATGATGTTTTAGGTTTTTTGCAATTTCACTTTGTTATTCTATAAAATCATTGCAAACAATGGGACATTAGCCCAATAAAAAACAAATGAAATCACATTAATAAAATCCACAATTATTACCAGTACTTAAGTTTTCATGTTTTAATGTCCAAAATATCTTGCAAGTCTTTAATTTGTTTAAATAAAAATATTTCTTGGATATTATGTTGAACAATTTTTTCATAAAAAATTTGTAAATATTTTGTTGCAATTTCAATGATTTTTTAAAAAAGATAATCTATTTTTTTAATAAATCATAGTATTTTTAAACATGGTTGAACTAAGTATCCAAAAAATATAAGGATTTTTTTTTCAATTCATATTTTTTTAATAGCCAATTTTAGTTATATCAGGTTGCAGATGATTGCCACTTTTAGTACATAACTCTTTTACATTTTTTAAAACCCCCATTGAAGGTAATTGGTGTTTTCATTATTTTTTAATTTTTTAATGGCTTCAAATGCATTTTAAATGAGAAAAACATGGACAATAATTACCCACACCTTTACATAATAGTATAATGAAACAAAAATTTTATCATGATTATTTTTTATCACCATAAAAATCATGGATTTTTAATTTATCCCTTTTTTTACTCAATCATAGTTTACCACATTATTTTCATATACAAACCTATTACTTTTTAATTAATCACCCTCAGTGGCAAATGTGGTTCCTTATATCATGTTTGCTTTCAAACATCATGATGACTTGTGTGATTTTACAACATGATTGTTGAAAATGAAGGCAACAATATATATTTTTTAAATTCATTAATAACAATGTTTTTGTTGTCAAGAAAGGCCTTTCATTTGACACATGTAAACACACGATTTTTGAGCTTGAAAATGCAAAGACTTATTTTTAACTTCAAAACAACTCTCATTGAACATTTATGGGTTACAAATGACACTAGATTTCAATGAACATCTTATAGTGCTTCAAATTTTGAACATGAATTGGAATAAAAATATGCACAATTTTTTTAGTCCTCAATTGCAATTTGGAAATGCATCAAACATTAATTCACAAATATATTATGTTGTGTGCCTTGAGCAAAATTTGTAAATCCAACAATTTGATTGAAACAAAATTTTGTGATTCGCATTGAATGTAATGCAATCACAAATAATGGTTTCAACATCCACATAAATTTCACCTTGTAATCATGTCATAACGAGGATAAGAAGATTGAACATAGTCATGGTCATCAACATAATTTATTGTATGCATGGGTTGAGTTATTTATAGGAATCTATCTAATGATGTTTCTTGTTATGTGATTGGTGTTTTAATGATTTCAAAATGTCGTGTGTTGCAACCTTAGCCTTGGGCTCACAACTTAAATTCAACCAAGGTTAAAACATGAAAAAGGCAAGTGGGTTGAGTAAATTTCCTATAAATTTGAACATACTACAAAAAAGTGAGAAAATGAGTCCCAACACTTTCCAAGTGATTTTCTCATTTTGAAAATATGAATCTTGAATTTTTGAAACAAAAGTGGAAGTAAAAAATTTGGTCCAAATTGGGCTTCCAATATACCATTAGAAAGGTCTTGAAATTTAGATATCAAAAATGAGATTACATTTTTCATTTGGAGTTGTGATATATGAATTATGGCCGAAAAAAAATCATGAATCAAATTGTCAACTTGACTTAAAACCCAAGAAACTACAATCAAATGAGCTTTGAATTTAAAATGTGATATGGCATTGAAAAGATTTGTACAAGGGTTTTTTTTCTTTAAAAGTTCTTCAATAGGAGTTTTTATGCGAAAGTTATGAACCCACAAGTTTGCAAGAATCATAACTTGGGTGAAATTGAAAATTTTCAAAACACCTTCTTGGGAGTTCCAAATCTTTGTGCCACTTTGATGCAACCCACAATGTTAGTCACTAAATATATTATAGGAGAAGAGGTGGACTCATCTCCACGTCCAAGTTGTGATACGCTTTGTGAATTTGGTTCATTCACCTTAAGGAGGTTCTTTTTTTGTATTTATTGGATATTACTTACATTCAAAGGGTATTGTTTTGTTACCTATTTATAAATTTAAAAAATCTTTACAGAGAGGCCTTATTTATGAATAAATGTGTTAAACTTTGATAATAAGTTTTTTTTTCATGTTTATTTATAAATGTAGTAAGCCCCTTATCTTTTCATAAATTTTTGTTAAAAATGTACAATTTTTTTTCAGGTTTTCCTTTAAGCCAACATTTTCCAATGATGCATGACTTGTCTAAAAAAAAAATTTTAATATAATTTTTCATGTTCTAAAGGCCAACCAACAAAACATCCTACCTAGGGGTGCATCATAGTGCTATGAACATAATGCCAAAACCAAACATCCATTATTAAGGCGTATTGTGAATATTATACTTGTCACTATTAAATTAATTCCCACAAGTGAATGGTGTAAAAGTTTTAAAATATGAAGATGGATTGCCAAAATTTTGAAGAATTGAACTTCCTACCTACTAGGCTAAAAATGGCTAGCTTAACCATTAGCTTACCACAACTTGTTTCATGATTTCAAGGAATTTTTTTTAGTTAATATTAATTGTCAAAATTTTGGAATATTGAAAACAAGTATGCTTGCACCTTTTCTATAAAAAAAATCAATATATTCAACAAACTATACCAACTATGAGTGATAGGTATGATATGTGTCAAATTTACAGTCATGTAATCATGCACATCATTTGGTTGTGCACAACTAGCCTCCCCTAATCATCATTGGGATCACATGATTAAACTTGTCATTCAAGTCTAATCACCATTGAGGCCACATGATTAAAGTACTACAAGGATTTATCATAGTTACATCAAAGGACTAAAATAAAATAAAATAAGTGAAAGTTTTAACTTTAAAAAATGAACAAAAAATGATTAGAGTCTCTAAGTGCACTTGTACACACACATTTAACAATGACAAGACCATCTTTTTTCACTTATAAAACAACCATGAAATTTTGAATTGTTCTTATAATATCCATGTTTAATGGTGAAAAATGATTTGAATATTTTTAAATTACAAAAGATATTTTGTAGTGATGAAAAGGTATCAACATGTTGATGTGGCAATTGGGATTGGCCTTTCTTTGTTGTTGTGATGGGTATAATGTTTAACTTGTGCTTATTAACATTAGATATAATCTTTTTTAAATGTTTTTTTCATGCTTTAAACTTAATAAATTCATTTCAAAATTATCCAAATGCAACAATGGTATCTTATAAACATTGCTTTATAAAACATCATACATTTTCACTAACTTGCCTTGTCATTAAAACCCATGTAAAATAAATATGAGTTATAGTTTTGTGGTGCTTTTTATTATGATTGCATTTCTTTTCTTTCTTGTTGTCGATTATTATTAATTAAAAAAATAATGTTTACACAATTCCCCATATTGCCATGGTTATTTACAAATTTCAAGCTATTGCACATGATCTTTAAATATTATGTCATTTCAAAAAATGACTCAAACAATTTCATTTGAAGTTGTCAAATTCCAATTTCAACAATATCCATGTATTTGTGCAATTAAGACATATTGTGTACAACAATAACTAGAACACATGCTTGTCAAATAATTAAATAAATTTGAAAATTTCATCCCAAAAATGTTTTCATTTTGAAAATATTCTTGAATATTCCAAAACATTTATTATTTTCTTCACAAGTTTTTTTTTTTCTAAACATGTTTTTTTTTAAATTACAAAAATTCTAAAACTAATATAATTAGTGTCAAAGTTGCCAAGGCAATAAATCAGATTATTGCCACCACATAATTGATTATAACCCTTTCCACCACCAATTCAAATATACAAATGGTTCATAAGGTTAAAATTTAAGGAATACAAGCTACCATTTAATGTCACCATCTTATTAACCGACAAACTTATTATTATGAAGGATTAAGATTCCCACACATCTTACCACATCTTTAAACAAGTTCCAAGAATCCCCAATTCCATTCTTGTATAAGTGGGTTGGTGAAAGGAGTGAAATAATTAGGCTTGAAAGAAGTAAGTATGAATGGCACAAATAAATAAACCTCATTTTAATTATTATGTAGATTTGTATTTTTTTGTGGTTGCATTTGGTTTAATGGAAGTATGAATATTATTTAAAAATTTGTACAAATCAAAGAAAAGAATATGTGTGAATTTATTCTTTGTTTTGGAATGACATTATCTAAAAACAAATGATGTAAAAATTAGAAGAGGTGAACCCTAATTGTTTGGGATTTTCAAATTTTCAATGAAAAATATAAAACATTTTTGTAAGAACTCCTTCCTCACAAAAGATTGTCAAAATTTTAATTAAATGCATTGTGGGGATATGTTTGGGCATGCAATGTAGGAGCAAAATTAAAGCAAGTGAACACTAGTGACTCCTTGGTTATTAAATTAAAGGAATATGTGAAGATTTGTTCAATTGAAGTACAATTGCCACTTGTGTAAGAACAGATTAATGTTATCACCAAAATTGTTAAATATGGGTGATTTTGAGGCATTTGGTGTTTGTGTGGGTTGATACGATTTTGCAAATTGAATGTTTATGTGTGAAGAATGGAAGAAGGAAAAGAAACCAAATGGTATTCAGGCCATGAAAGTTGGTTAAAAGCAAGTTTTTATTAAGAGAATTGAAGAGGGAAGGAAAAAGCACTAGCTTGAAGAGATTGTATTTGCACAATTTTTTTCATGAAATGAAAGATGTTTGCCTTTTTTTATGTACTTGTTTATTTGTAAACATGTTGTTTGTAAGGTTTGGTCTTAATATGATATTGCTACAAGTTATTATATTCAAGTTCATGTTGCTACACATTACAATGACAATGAAATGATGAAAAAATTAAAGAGTTTATTTTTGTGAAAATTAAATTAAATTTTATTATGAATAGTGAATGACATTGCATGCAACTTGAATCAAATTGAAATTTGATTTTCATGAATTGAATTGAAATACATTGAATGGAGTTCAAATTCCATTGAATTCAATTTAGATTCTTACATTGGATTGAATTCGGATTCTTAAATTGAATTGAATTCAAATTCAATAGAACATAAATGCAATGTAAATTGGCGAATAGGGTATTGAAAATATGCTTGGCACTTTTATCATTTGTGCATATGGTGTTGAAAAACAATAGTGGACCAAAAAACACTTTTCCATCCCATTGAAGTAAATTCCAAATCAAAATTCATTTTGGTAAGACAAGACAACTAGTGAACATTAAATGTGTTTAACTTATACTAGCTTTGATGCCACCATAGTCACAAGAAATTCTCACTTAAAAGAGTTAGTGAAATCAAAATTGTTTTATCGCTTGGAAAAATCATTTTGTTTTATTTCTTTGTGCAAATTCTACATTGTTTTTGAGTTGTGGACCTACAAAAGAATGTTAAACCCAATAGTTTATCAATCATTTTATGTATGATAACTACATATAAGTTCAGAATTGGATTAGAAGGTGTGGTATGTGTACTTTATGCCACTTTGGATTAACAATGGTTTTCTTCAAATTACAAAGTTCATGTATGGTAACAACATTTCAACCTTCCATATTCATTTAAAAGTAAATATTGTTATGTAAAAAAAGTTTCCAACCCATGAATCCATTAAAGCACCAAACTAAGATTCATTGATTGATTTTTTTTTGTTACCAACCTTATTCAATAATCAACAAAATATTTCCCACGTATGTTTAAGAAGACAGAATAAGTTGTCATTTGGAAATGTGGTAGTGGATCTCTTTTTAAAAGGTGTTAGGGCATAAATTGAAATACCTTTTAAAACAATTGAAATGGAAGTTTACAATCATATTGATAATTTTTCACAAATTGAAAGTTCATTTTCAAACTTCCAAATATATGATTAAACTTCTTATTTTCACATCTTCATGTCTTGTATAAATGATCTAACTTGGGCTTTGTGTTGCTTTGCATTACAAGTGATGATCAACTTTTTTTACCTTATGTTTTCATATGGTTTTCAATATATCATCATTATTTACATCAATATCAAATTTAATTTAATTTAAATTAATATAATATCATGAACATTTGCATTTGCATATTCATGTTGATGGGTGAGGGAAAGGAGTGAGATAGTTATGAAGAAAGTTAGTAGAAAAAGAGGTAGGTATAACAAAAAAAAAAATAAAATGAACTAGTTAGGGTTGAAAATGAGATAAATATGAACTTGTTTTTGAATTTGTTTGTGAAATCTACATATGGACAACGATACTATAAATTAAAAAAATTCACCCATATATACTTAGTTCCTCTTTCCTCTTCTCACTAAAATAAATAAAACCAAGTACAAATATTTAAGCACAATTTATAATAATCCATCATTATTGTTCCCGACGATTTCAAATATACTAGACGAGTTGTAGAAGCTATTATGAATGTGATGTGCATTTTGGTACATGGCACTTACCTATGCTTGTCAATGGAAGGAGACCCCCTTATTCTTATGTTGTAAAGGAATGTAGGTGAAAGGAAGGATGAGAGTTAAATGGTTGTTGTTGCAATGGCTCCATTGGACACCACATGTGTCTTGCTTGCTTGCTTCCTTCCTCATTGAGATGGGACCTACAATCAAGCTTCAACATATCGTCCATAATTCTCAATGCCCACAATGATTCATAATAATAGTGCTTGTTATTTATTTACGACAATTGACCATGGTGACAATTGACCATGGTAGTGGAGGTAGAGGTTTCCTTGGGCACCAATAGACGGCCTATTGTAGCTCATCACTATACCATAGTTAGTACCTTGGCAGCTTTGACCCATACATGTCTGTCAAATAATTTGATTAATTTTTGAAAAATTTCACACTCTCTTGATAAATTAAAACAATGAAATTTCTTATTTTTCTTAAAATTCTTAATAAAGAAAAAAAAACAACAGATGGGCCTATTGTAGTGTCATCACGTTTTTTGAGAACAGTGGTTATATATCAAAGTCATTGTATTTGAATGTTTTCAAAACTGATGGGTAAATGGCTGTGTACACAGGTTGATAACCGGCCGGTTGCTGTCCCAGTACCCTACAAAAATTTGGACAAATCTTTAGGTGTAGTGTAGAGCCCCATAGAGGGGACATTCCCAAAATAAGGGGCCTAAGACAAGGCCAAGTTTGGCCCCATAGAGGGGACAGTCCCGAAATAAGGGGCCTAAGACAAGGCCATGTTTGGCCCCACATTTGGGGAATGTCCCCCACCCGGGATTTACTTGCTGAGAAAACATGAGGGTGAACGATATCATATACTTAAAAATGTATGTAAAGCATTCGGAGAAAATTTGTAGTGTATGTGGAGGGCACCTAATTTAATATCCATGAATTTCCCTTGTAAAAATTGGGAGGGATATTATTATGTCTACTCCTCAAGGGTGGGTGGGAAATTATGCCTACTTATAGGTGTAAGATCCCTCCCACTATTGAGGGGTAGGCATAAGAACCCTACCGTTCTTACACCTCATGGTCTACATAGGTTTGGTTCATGATAAATTTTGCCTTGTGCTTTATGATAGGTAAAGCCCATGATCGGTGGTGGGGGACATTCCCAAAATGCATGGCCAGACTTGGCCATCACGTCGGGCCTAGTCCCCTTCTTATTTTGAGAATGCCCCCACCGTAGGGCTTTACCCTACACATAAATGCTGAGACATAAGACACAAGGAAGGTTCTTACGCCTACTCTAAAGAGTGAGAGGGATCTTTAGCCTAGCACTCTTAAGAACATCATGCCCACAATTAAAGATAAAGGAGTGAGTGTAATATGCCTCTTCTTCTAGAAGGATGCGATTCAAAAGTACTAGGAAATTTCTCCTCTAAAAAAGAGGGAAGAAGAAGGATAAGGTTTTGATGTGGAGGGCATTTAGGGGGAAAAGGAAGGAGGAGGAAGGGGGGGGGGGGGGGTTTAGTGGGTCCAACAAGCTACATAAGTGGCACCTCGTAAGTGGAAGAATATAGTAGGCATAGGTCAGTTGGCTTTTCACCCCCAATTCAAGTAACTTAGCACAATTAAAGAAGGCAAATGCCCATATTTTTACAACATATTTTAAGTACTCTTCTCTTTGTTGGCTGCCACCTGGGTGGCCTATTAGGACATTTATCCCTCAAAACTGGCCCTTCATTGCGGGGCCTAAAGCTACAAGTGTCCTCTTTGGGAGAGCTTCCTGTACAAAGTCCTCTCCCTCCTTTTCTTGGGAGGATTTTTATTTCATTTATTTATATTTAAGGGGGCTAGAAAACCAATATATATTTTCCCCTCTTTAGAGTATTCTGCAATTATTTCATTGGAAATTAAATTTTAAAAATATAATACTTCAAAATTCTGTCATTGTGTTTTCGCATTGAATTTAAAAGCATGGTAGAATTTTGGGTAATTTGATTAAAAAGGGTGGCCCTACAATATATACTTGATGACCTTCAATGTCATGACCCTAATTGCAAATTATGATGCAACTCCAAAATTCATTTCGTCATCATTCATGTTCATAATTTATTTCATTTTAGGGTTGCAAGGTTAAGTTTATCATGATCATCGATGTATTTCATCATTTAATTATAATGAATTAATGCATATTAAAATTTGAATGGATTATAGTAGAATTAGTCAATTGATAGGGTTCATTGAAGGGAGTTTAACATACGACCAAAAGTTAGACGGTTAGGATTGGAGCTCCAAATGGATGACATTTTATTTCATTCAACCAATTAGTGCAAAGTTAGATCAAAAAATTGACATACACGAATGAATAATGTTCATCACCAACTGATGAACTTCTTTCCAAATTTTCTTATCAACTTTTCCCACATGAAAACTAACTAGAGATGGAAGATGCATTTGACATAGCTGATCCCAAAGGCAAAAAAAAATAGGGCAATGAACATTTTAATCATGGATATTATATAGATATACACCACAATTTTGACAATGTAAACCTCATTCCTTAGACAAAACTAATAACCTATCTACTTGGTGGAAACAATAAAATTCAATACCAAAATCCTTATGTTCAAAACCAAGGACTTTCCTTTCAAGCTCATGCACCCAAGAGCTACCCAACTTTTATTAACTAGGCTAGTGCCGTAGGGACCAGGTCAAACATTATTTCAGCATTGGTGACTGGACCAATTGATGGCAGAAACAGGGGATCATCCCAACATTCAAGAAAATCATTTGTTTGTTGTCCCTTTACTCATTGGTCATAGAAATAATTATAAAACATATATATTTATTGGTCAAACAAATAATTATAAAACATATATTTATTGGTCATAGAAATAATTATTAAAAAAATATATTTATTGGTCATAGAAATAATTATAAAAAATGCATATTTTATTTTTAGAAATTGAGGTCAAATTGAAGTGAAATACAACAATGAAGCCCAAAGGATTTCCTAAAGTCAAACCATCTTGTGTTGTTGGAAAGAGTAATTGAGATAAACGAAGAAGCAAGAGCCTTGCTATTAAGGATTACCTAAATGTGACCACCCCAAACCTACCTACTTACCTTACCATTAGTGCACCATTCATTGGAAACCCATTATGGTTTAGTTGTGAACGAAGCTCAACTGAGTTATCGAAGTCACCACGGTTCCACTTTGGTAACCAATCTTGTAAACCCTCTTACTTGACTCTCACATTATTTACATAACTATCTATATTAGTGAGTGGTTAGGTAGGTAAGTAAGTATTATAAATAAATATAGAAAAAATATAAGCTATTCTTATCTATTTTAAAGTAAGTATGGAAAGCACTTGGTGACTACTAGGTAGGTAAATGCATGTGATTCTTGAATGGTTAGTACACACTATGGTTAGTTATGAGGTGATATACAAGGAAAAGTGTTTCCCATCCACACACCATGCATCCAACTTGGTGGGTGCTCGTTTCACTCTAGACTCCTATTACACCCTTCTAGAACCCAACTCTCAAACCCTAACTCTCAAACCCTAAGTTGATGATAATATCTTATCGTAACCTTTGGTGTCCTATTCCGGCACTTTTTAAGGTTCTTTCTTAGATGGTTCCACTTTTGTTTATGGCCATTCCATTCATAATGTGCTCTTGGGTGGGTATATTCATTTTAATATACCTATTGGCCAGATAAGGATAAATAAAATTACAAATTAAAATAGATAAATAAATAACTAAATAAATATATACTAGTTGGTTAAAGGTAAATTGACTGAAAAAAAAAATTCCAACCTGTGTAAGAGTAAGTGAATAATGGCTTTGTAAGATTATCAATCTGGATTTAAACGGAAAAGGTAAATGATTGACATTTACCTTGTTTGTAGGGTTAGGGTTTAAGTAAATTTACCCTACACATACCATGTAGGCATAAATGGGTTAAAAATGCCAATAGGTAAACATACATTTATCACACAAGTATGGCACATTTTGAAGGGAAGAAAGGCAAATTACTTCTTCAATTGGCATTGCTAACCATGAATGAACACATGAAATTTCAAACATCCTATCAAAAAATTAACAAAATGAAATCAAATGAATCGAGAGTGTTAAAAAAATGAAATTCAAAGCATTTTAATAATGGAAAAAGATATTAAAACCCAAAGGTGTTTCATGAACATATGGCAAGAGTTTTTGGTAATTTGTGTAATGAACAAAAAATAAAATAAAATATCAATTTTTGTTTTCATTACTCAACCACCGTATTTCAAACAAATTCATCATAATCACGTGCATTGCAAAATATTGAATTGCATGTTGGCATATGTCTTCTAAGGACCCTATTTACCCTTTTCAACACAATTACGCTCCTCCTGACAAGGGTAACTCACAAGATATACTAGATGGGTAAATTTATAATAAGGTAAATTTAACTTTGTTGCCAATTCTCTATTTTAAAATTAAAAAATCAGTTTTCTAGATTTTTTCTTTTTGGGGGGGGGGGGGGGGGTAAAAACTTTTTAATTTTCTTTTTTTTTTTAAAAATTTTTTTAATACTTTTTTTTTTTTTTTTTTTTTTTAATTTTCCTTTTATTTTTTTTTTTTTTTTTTTACTAATTTTTCTTTTTTTTCTTTTTTTTTTGTGCTAATTTACCTTTTTTCTTTT
>Ga0116231_10011225_pt1 | contig 13918 bp, 15 predicted proteins | sample S1TSphgellanicum_2_FD_89695 | JGI IMG/M metagenome (GOLD analysis project Ga0116231, IMG submission 89695) | Host-associated microbial communities from peat moss isolated from Minnesota, USA - S1T2_Fd - Sphagnum magellanicum MG | ecosystem: Host-associated > Plants > Peat moss > Unclassified... | reverse complement strand
CCGTGGCCGCGTGCGCGCTCGCCCCGCGATCGAACCGGCGATCGTCGAGATGTTCGGCCGCTTTCGGATGCGCTTCGGAGCGCGTGAAGTCCAGTTCGTGCGGCGTCGCGACCGTCAGATCGTGCAGTATCTTGCGTTGCGGCCGGGCGGCAAGGCGTCGCGCGCCCAGTTGATGGCCGAGTTTTGGCCGGACACCGACCGGCGCGATGCCGCCCGGCGGTTGCGAACGGCGTGCAGCACGATCCGGCGCGCAATTTCAGCCTGCATCGGCGACGACGCGCTCGATGCGTATTTTCGCGCAGAAGGCCCCCTCGTCGTCTTGTGTCCGGAGAACGTGATCAACGAGGCCGACGCGTTCGAGGAACACATCGAGTACGCGCGGAGCGCGGGCGAACGCGGCGACCTCGCCGTCGCCCGGCGACACGTGGCCGCTGCTTTGCGGCTCCACGACCGGCCGCTGCTCTCGGGCGAGCCGCCCGCGCCGTGGATCGTGGAACGCGCGCGTCGCTTTGAGGAATTGGCGGCGGGTGCGCGTGCGTTTCTGTTCGGCGACCTCGAGGGGACGCGTATCGCTTGACCGCGGTGCGCGACCGCACCGCGCTGCGTTTTGCAGCCGCGGTGGTGGTTGCGATGATCGTGCTCGCGGCCGTGTTCTGGAACGATCGTATCGTTCAGGGCAATCGGCTCGTCGACGTCGTCGCGTTCGCGTGCGGCGGCTCGGTCCTCGGACAAGGTGAGGATCCGTATCGCGTTCATCCGCTGACCGAATGTGAAGATGCGGCCCGCGCGTTCGGTCTCACCTGGCCGGCGGGCATCCTCACGCTGCCGGCGCCGCTGCCGCCGTATGCGCTCGCACCGTTCGCGCTCGCCGCGCGCATCGCGCCGTTCGCGGCCGTGGCCTGGAGTTGGGTCGCGCTCAATCTGCTCTGCGTCGGGGTTGCGGCCGGGATCCTGATGCGTCGCCTCCGGACGATTCCACCGCTTACGATCGCCGCGCTCACGATCGTCTCGACGTTACCGGTCGGTATTCTCTACGGACAATTCACCGGCGTCGTGTTGCTCGCGGTCACGGCGTCGGGCGAGCTGCTCGCGAGGAGCAAACCGCGGTGTGCCGCCGCATGTCTTTCGGTCGCGATGTTGCAGCCGCACGTCGGGCTCGCACCGCTGATCGCGCTGTTCGTGCTCGTGCCGCGCACGCGGATCACGATCGCGGCCTGTGCGTTCGCGCTGGGCGCCGTGAGTTTCTGGCCCCATCCGGCGTTTGCCGTCGAGTACGTCACGCGCGTCCTGAGCGCGCACGAGCACGCCAATCTGCCCGACTTCTCGCAATATTCGGTTCCCAGCGTGCTCGCGCTGCTGCGCGTTCCCACGGCTGCGGCGTTGCTCGCGGGGAACGCGTTCTTCGTGCTCGCAATCGGTGCGGCGGTCATCGCGGCGCGCATCCTTGCAGCGCGCACCGGCCGGCCGGAAGCGATTCCGTGGATCGCGGCGACGATCGGGACGATCGCCGCGCCGCACCTTCACCTCCAGCAACTCTCGTGCGCGTTGCCGGGGATCGCCTTTGCCTTCGAGGCCGGCGGCGACGCTGCGTGGGTCGTCATGGCGATGGCCGCGTTCGCGATACCGTGGGCGCGCTTCGCGCTCTCGCCGGTGGGCGCGTTCGCCGCGGGCGCCGCGGCGTTTGCGATCGTGGTGGGACCGCTCTCGCGCCGCGCCGCCGCCTACGCGGCGACCGCCGCAACGATCCTCGCCTTCGCGCTCATGGTCTTGTTCGTCCGCTCGGCGCATCTCGATCGGGTGGTGCCGGCGGTACCGGTGGTTGGAAATCCGCTGGCCGAGGTTCCTTGGGCGGAAACGATGCTTCGGGTCGACGGCGCGCTCCACGCTTCCGCGGTCATTTTGCGGGTGCCGACATGGCTCGCGATGGTCGCCGTTCTGCTCGCGATCGCGCTCGTGACGAACCGGCCGGCGAAACGCCGGCCGGCGTGATCAGAGGCAGCTTGCCGCAGCGCCAAAGGGCGTAATCGGCGCCGGCGTGATTCCGGTGAGCGCGGCCGGAGCGCCCGTGGCGGTTGGGCTGGTGGCGGGCTGCGTCGCCTGTAAGACCATCGAGTTGATCACCGTATAGCACCCCAGCACGAGCGGGATGGACGGCGAGCGGAAAAAGTTCGCGCTGGCGGTCATCGAGACAGCCGATGAGAACAGCGAGTGCAACGGCCCCCACGCGGAGGTCTTGAGCGTCGTCTGATCGTGCTCGAGGAGCAGATCGGCGTAGAGCCCGTACGTCGCCGCACTGAAGCCGGTCGGCCCCGAGGAAACGCACGATCCGGTCGGCGACGATGCCGGATTCCAGAACGGTTGGTTGTTCGATCCCGGTAACGGATTGGTGCCGTTGAGGATCCCGCTGCCGCCCGGCACCGTCGGGTCGGTCGGCGATACGCATTGCGGCGTGATGATGCTGGTCGTCCCGGCATTTTCGTACAGCTCGTAGAGGCTGTAGTTCGAGTACGGATCGAATTGCTGCGCGACGAGGCCGTTATAGCGCAGTGCCTGCCATACGCGCTCGGATTGCACGCCGATCGCGATGACCGTCAGGAGCGCGAGCAGCGCGAACACGAAGAGCGGCACCGAGACGACGAGTTCGAGCAGCGCTTGCCCGCGCTGGGCGTCGCGGCGCATCAACTCTGCACGGCTTTGCAGGCATTGGCGGGTGGCGTGTAGGCGCCGCTGGGCGGAAACGGGATCGGTGACCACCAGGGGAGTTGCGCGGAGAATTCCGAGGCGCTCACCGTGCCTTGGAAGGTCGTCCCCGATGCGACGAACGTGTTTCCGCCGAACGTCGTCGCGTACGAATTGGGATACGAGAACCCGTAATCTTCGGGCGGTTGGATCACCTGGTTCGGGTACTTCGGGTCGTTTGCCGGAAAACTGTACGAACCGGGTTGCAGCCATTCCTCGACGGCCCCGACCGCGGTCGCTCCGGCGCGACCGATCGCCGTGAACGGCTGCGCGTGCAGCTGGGCGAAGTTCGAGAGCGGCGGCGTCACCTTCGCGCACGCGACGATCTCGAGCCGGCTGGGGAGAAAGTTCGCGTTGACCACCGCCTGCGTCCCCGGCTGGTACGAAATGTATCCGAAGAAGCCGCCGCCGGTGTTCGTGTAATATTGGCTGATGGTCCAGACCTGCGACCGCGTTTGGAGCGTCGGGGTCGGCGCGAGCGTATACGTGAAGCCGCAATCCCAGCCGTTGGGCGCACCGCACAGCGCACCGCTGTTCTGGACCGCGATGATCGCGTTGACCTCCGTCGTCTCATTGGCCAGCGTGTCGCTCTGTTGAATCGTCTGCAGCACGCGGGCTTCTTGCGTGTAGCGCGTGAGCGCCGCGAAATACGCGGTGCGCAGCGTCGCAAAGGCGACCGCGCAGGCGGAATTAACGTTCGATTGACCGGACACCCAGACGGGATTCTGCGTTCCACAGCCACCCGCGCCGTGGACGGTCGCGGTCATCGAATCGATGATGTTGCGGATGCGCCATTCATCGAGCGCGAGCGAGTAGAGCGTCATTTCCATCATGTTCCAGCGCGTCGTCTGCACCGAAAGGAGCGAGGCCGCCGCGGCGTCGGCGGCGCTTTGTGCCCGCACCTGCCACTTGATCGTACTCGCGTAATCGAGCGTGAACCACAACAGCACGAGCCCGGCGACGATCGACGAGATCCAGATCGGGAACGTCTGGCCGCGCTCGGACTCGCGCGGACGGCGGTTCAGTTCTGACATTGGGTACTTCCGTTGGGCAGGACGTTCGGCCTAGTCATGACCGCGGATGGATAGGTCTGACCCAAATAGACGTCCCAGACATCGTACATCAGGCCGAGTGGTGAGGAGGAACTGTTGAAATTCCAATTGTTCCCCACCGCGGTAATATTCACGTTCGGATAGGATCCGACTAAGATCGGCGTCACGACATTGACGTAGTATTGCTGATGATAGTAGACGTCGCAGAACACGCCGGTCGTTTCGGTCTCGTCCTGCGTCGTGTTGTTCCAGTTCTGTGAATTCAAGAACGCGGCGATCCCGAGCTCGTAGAACGCTTGCTGTCCATCCGTGCGACAGGTCGCGCTGTTCTCCGTGCAATGCGCCATGAAGTGAAAGCCGACGAAATACGGCGGCATGTTCTGCTTGCTGTTGCTGTCGAAGTAGTCCGACGACGTGTCGGTGTTGAGGCCCGTTCCTTGCACGTCGTAGTGGGAATTCTGCGTTTCCATCAGCGGCTCGATCGCCGCGGCGCTGACGTTGACCGTCGCCGTCCCACCGATGATGTTGAGCGACGCTGCCGGCGGCGGCGTCACGAGGGCGAGCGTCTGACCGGGGCGCACGCCCGTGATCCCGCCCTGGCGTGCGTTTTGGTTGAACGTGCTGTAGTAGTTGGCGATCGCCGGCAGCTGCACGGACGGCGGCGCGGGCGAGGCACTCGTGATGACGTCGGCTTGCGGGATCGTCGGGAAGACGTTCGCGGTGACTTGCTGCGCGTTGATCGACGACGAGTAGAGCTGCTGCAGGGTATATTCGTGCGCGGCGAGATAGGCCGCGCCGTCCGAGGAGAGCTGCAGATAGCCGACCAGCGCGACCCGGATCATCGCGAACATCAGCAGGAGGCCGGTGGCGATGGTGATCGCGGTTTCCGGTATCCCCGAGCCACGGATCGCGCGCACGTTCACGGGTTGATCGGCGGGTACGATTCGGCCGAGATCACGAGCTGGCTTTGGGTGGTGTTCAGGGCTCCGTTGGCGGATGTCCCGATCGATACGAGCGCGCTGATCGCTGCGAGGGCGACGAGCGACATGATCAAGCCGTACTCGGCGAGCGGGCCGCCGGTCTCGTCCGCCCACAGCCGGCGCAAAAGACGGATCATCGCTCGAGTACCGCCGGCGTCATCACGAACACGACATCGGTTTTCTTGGCTTGATAGCTCTGCGAGCGGAAGAGTTTCCCGAGGACCGGGATGTCGCCGAGCACCGGAAATTTGTAGAGCGTGCGGGTTTCGACGCGCTGGATCAGTCCGCCGATCACGATGCTCTCGCCAGGCTGCGTGACGACTTCGGTCGAGAGTTGACTGATGGTGAGCGCGGGGAGCACGGTTCCCGAGAGCGTGACGCCGTTCGAGTAGTCGAGTTGCGAGACGGTCGGTGCGACTTTGCAGTCGATCGCGCCGCTGCCCATGATCGTCGGCGTGATCGCCAGCGACACGCCGTAATCTTTGAAGAGGATGCTCACTGCGCCGAGGCCGGTCGAATAGACGTACGGCACTTGGCCGCCGACGAGGATGGTCGCAGCGACGCCCGGCAGCGTGGTGAGGTTCGGCTGCGAGAGAATCCGGCCGTGGCCGCTTTGGAGGATTGCGTTGAGCGTCGGGGCGAGGTAGGTCGTGCGGACGAACGAGCCGATGTTGAGCGCGCCGCCCGCTTTGTCGGACGTCCGTCCGAGAGCCGCGTTCGGATTTTCGAAGACCGGATACTGCGGGTTCCCGTAGGAGACGTTGCCGCTGGAATCGACGGTCGCGCTCTGCAATTGGATGCCCAGATTCTTCAGGCCCGTGTCGTCGATTTCGAGCACGTACACGCGCACGTCGACTTGGCTGTTCGATGCGGAGACAAGCCGGTCGATGACCTTTCCGTCGACGGTGAGATACGAGCCGGCGAGGCCGCGCGCGAGCGCGAGCACTTGCTCCGCGGTTTGGCGATTGTTCACCTCGCCGCTGACGATCACGTTGCCCTTCGAGTCGCCGACGAGATGGATGTTCTTTGCGCCTGGGATCGTCGCGATGTGGCGTTCCGCGTCGCCGAACGGCCGCTCGACCGAAACGGTGTTGATGATCTTGTAGTCTTCGGTTCCGGTGCCGGTCGCGCTGTCGTACCCCGGCGTCTTCACGCCGCCGAACTGCGCGAGGATCGAGATCAGCCGTTGGGAGCGCGCGCCGTCGGGGACGGTCCCCGAAACGACCACGGCGCGGCCGATGTTGCGCACGTGCACGTTCGGCTCGTCGATCGCGCGCTCCATCACGGGGACGATATCGTCGAGACCTTGCGCGTAGATCTGGACCTCGTAGGAGATCCGTCCGAGGATCGACCAAACGAAGATCGTCGTGGTGCCGGGCGACTTCCCGTTGACGAGCACTTCGTCGCCTCCGATCGCCGTGACCCCGGCGATCCGGCTATCGCCGACGGCGATCCGCGTCAGGCCCGGTGCGTTCACGGTTCGGGAATGGCCGGTTTCGAGGAAGATTTTTTCCGCGGATTGGGCGGCCGCCGGGGCGAGCGGGTGGATCGCGAACACGAGCGCGACCGCAGCCGCCAGCGCGGACCCGGAAAATAAACGCCGGCCCAGGAAGTTCTTCACCCTGAAAAGATGCCGAGTTGGCGCCGCGTACCCTGGTGTTAACGCGTCAACGCAGCGTACAACCTTGGCCAAGACGACCGAAGGCCGGATGGTTGGGAGGGGGTGATGAGGTACTTCAGCCCCATCGTGTTCTCTTGTCGAAACGGCCGTATGCCCGGTCACACTTTGGTGTTCAGTACGGTGCTGCTGGCGCTCGCTCCCGTGTCCGTCACGGCCGCGACGCCCGCCGCACCCGCGAATGCAATCGTGTTGCGGGCCGTCCGTCATCCCGGCGCGGCAGCGACCGATGTCTCCGGACATGCGCCGCCGCTGAGCACGGTCGTCGTGAGTTTGTATGCCGACCTCTCGGCGGACATCCCGCGCGTCTTCGTCCGCTCCGAGACGGTGCAAACCGATGCCACGGGCCAGTTCTTCGTCACCCTCGGCGATAGCCCGGTTGCGTTCCCGTCTGCCACGTTCGTCGTCACCGCGCGCTCGCCACTGAACGGCATCACGCCGGCCACGGCGCGCGTCCAATCCATGCAACCCAATCCCGCGTACCATACACCGGTCGACCAAACGCCGCCGGATTACCGTTGAAAGGACCCCCGTGAATACCATCATCCGCATGTTCAAGGACGAAGAAGGCGCCTCGCTCGTCGAGTACGCCCTCCTTGTCGCCCTCATCGCCGTCGTTGCGCTTGCCGCGATCAAGTTGCTCGGCAACAACGCCAGCTCGGCGCTCAGCTCGGCTGCGAACGAACTCTAAATCCCACCGCCGGGATCCGCTTTCGCCCGGGATGCCCGGCCGGAACGGCTCCCGGCGCTACTCGATCGGTCGATCATGACTCACCTCGTGCTCGCGTACGCGGCGGTCGGCTTCGCGTGTGCGCTCGCGGCGGCGACCGATCTGCGGACGCGGCGTATCCCGAACGTTCTGACGGGAGGCCTCGCCCTCGCGGCAGTCGCGCTTGCGCTCAGCGCGGGATTCGGGCACTTCGCGGCCGCGCTGGCCGTAGCAGCGGCCGTGTTCGCGTTCGGTACCCTGTGCTTCGCGGCCGGGGTGCTTGGCGGGGGCGACGTGAAACTGCTGACCGGGATCGCGCTTGCGCTCGGGTATCCGCTGGCACTCGGCTTCGTCCTCGACACGCTGATCTGCGGCGGGCTGCTTGCCCTCGGCTACCTTGCGGTGCGCGGACGGTTCGGTGAGGCCGCCGCGCGGATGCGCGGCGTGTTGCTCGGCGGCGGCCGCGCGGCGATCGGCTCCGGCAGCGGCCGGCTTCCCTACGCGCTCGCGATCGCGGCGGGTGCGGCCTGCTCCGCGCTCGCGACGTTCGCGCTTCCGGCCCTGAGGATCGCTCCATGATGTCCCGCTTGCAGCGGCTCGATCGCCGCACGCTCATCGTCCTGGTCGGGGCGGTCATCCTCGCGCTCTTCGCCGGCTTGCTCTACGCCGCACTCTCGCGGCCGGCCCCGCCGCCGCCGGTCGCCGAAAAACGCACGGTCGTCGTCGCCGGCATCGACATTCCGGCGCATACGACGATCACCACGTCGATGCTCGCCGCCGTCGAGAAGCCGGTCGCGGCGCTCGAGCCCGATGCCGTGAACGCAAGCCAGGCCAGCGCCGTTGTCGGCACGACCTCGCTCATCGCCATCCCCAAAGGTTCGGACGTGACGATGCGCCTCGTCGGCCATCCCTCGCAGGTCAGCCTCGCCGTTTCGCTGGTACCGGGCGAGCGCGCGATCGCGATTCCGATCGACCGGATCAAGGGGATCAACGGTCTCATCCAGCCGGGCGACCGCGTCGACGTCATCGCGATCGTTCCGCCGCGCGGGGGCGCGGCGCCGGAGGCGCGGACGATCTTGCGCGCCGTGAAAGTGCTCGCGATCGGTCTCGGGCTCGATGCGTCCGCCGCGTCGCCCGGACCGGAAACCGGCGACCAAGCGCCGACTGCCACGCTCGACGTCACGCCGGCGCAGGCCGACTTGCTCGCGCTCGCCGATAACAACTCGCAGCTGCGCCTGACGCTACGTTCGCCCAAGGAATCCGCCCGTTCCGAGCCGGTCGAACCGGTGAGCTTCGCGGTGCCCGCAACGGCCGTACCCGTCGCGCCCGTCGCGGCGCCGGCGAGCGGCACCGGTGCGCCCGCGCCGCGCCGGACCCCGACCGGCGTTCAGATCATCGATGGCGACCGGGTGGTCGCGGGCCCATGAGCGCGAAAGTCTTCGTGTTCGTCGGCAGCAAGGGCGGTTGCGGCGCGACGACGCTGGCGCTGGCGGTCATGGAGCGGTTGCGCAAACGCGGAACGGTGACGGTCGTCGACGGCGACTTCAGCGGACGCCGGAGCGTGGCGGTGCTGCTCGATGCGATCCGCATGCTCGACGCGGCGCGCAACAAGCGCGCGATCGGCTCGCACAAATTCGACGAGACGCTGCACATCGCCGAACTCGCGCCGACGATCGACGCCAGTTTCACGCTGCGCCCCGACGACGTCGAAGAACTCACCGAAACCGTGCTCGAGGAGTCCGAGTACGTCGTCGTCGACGCGCCGCAGCCGTTCGCAGCTGCGATCCGGCCGCTCATCAAGACCGCGGCGCGGATCTTCATCGTCGTCGAGCCGTCCATGCTCGGCGTGACGGGGACGCGCGCGATGCAGGTCGAGCTCAACCGCTTTGGTGTGCCGGCGCACTTGATCTCGCTGATCGTCAATTGGCGCGACCAGCGCAGCGAGATGACGCGCTCGCAGCTCGAACGTTTCCTCGAAGCGCCGGTCTTCGCCGAGTTCCCGTTCGGGCTCAAGGATCGCAAGTACGACAAAGAGCTGACGACGCTCGTCGATGCGATGACCGCAATGCAGCCGCCGGAATCGGCGACGGCGCTGCGTCCCTCGACGAGTGTACCGCTCGGCGACCGCCGTTTTGCGCGGCGCCCCGACCAGGGCCCGCCGGGTGCGGCGGCGACGAATGGCGCCGCACCCGCTCCCGTCGCGCAAGCCCCGCTCCGTGCGGTGCCGTCACCCGCCATCGCACGCCGCAACGAGATCAAGAACACGCTGCACGCCGCGCTCTCGGAGCGGCTCGCCGCGTTGCCCACGCTGAGTGCGAACGGCGACGGCCAGCGGCTCGAAGCACTGCGCGAACAGGTTGCGATCTTGGTCGACGAATTGATCGTCGAACGGTCTGATCTCACGTCGGCCGAGGACGTCGCGCAGCTCAAGCACGAGATCATCGCCGAAGCCGTCGGTCTCGGGCCGCTCGAAGATCTGATGGAAGACCCGGATGTCACCGAGATCATGGTCAACGGGGCCAACAGCATCTTCGTCGAGCGGCGCGGCAAAATCGAACACACGAAGAAACGGTTCGTCGACGACGCGCAACTGCGCCTGATCATCGATCGGATCATCAGCCCGATCGGCCGGCATGTCGACGAATCCTCGCCGATGGTGGATGCGCGTCTGCCGGACGGCTCGCGCGTCAACGCGATCATCGGTCCGCTCGCAATCGACGGCCCCTCCGTCACCATCCGGCGTTTCGGGAAGACCCGCATGAACGTCGGCGACCTGTTGCGGCTGGGCGCCGCGACGCAAGCCATGATGAGTTTTTTGCGCGCGTGCGTCGAAGCGCGGCTAAACATCCTCATCAGCGGCGGGACGGGCTCCGGCAAGACGACCTTTCTCAACGTCCTCTCGAGCTACATTCCGCCGCGCGACCGGATCCTCACGATCGAAGACGCCGCCGAGCTGCGGCTCGAGCAAGAACACGTGGTTCGGCTCGAAGCGCGACCGCCCAACATCCAAGGTGCGGGCGAGGTGCGCATTCGCGATCTCGTGCGCAACGCGCTGCGCATGCGGCCGGACCGCATCGTCGTCGGTGAGGTCCGCGGCGGCGAAGCGCTCGACATGCTGCAGGCGATGAACACCGGGCACGATGGCTCGCTCACGACCGTTCACGCCAATACGCCGCGCGACGCGCTCTCCCGGCTCGAGACGCTCGTGCTGATGGCCGGGCTCGAACTCCCGGTGAAGGCGATTCGCGAACAGATCGCCCACGCGGTGAACATCGTGATCCAGACCTCGCGCCTGCGCGACGGCAGCCGCAAGGTGATGGCCATCTCTGAAGTCGTCGGCATGGAAGGCGACATCATCACGATGCAGGACATCGTCAAGTTCGAAGAACGTGGCGTCGACCCCGAGGGGAAGGTGCGCGGCGAGTTCGTGTTCACCGGGGTGCAGCCGATGTCGATCAAGCGCTTCGAAGAACTCGGGATCGAGTACGATATGCGCGAGCTCAATAGCCTCGATGCCGGGAAGGTGGCCGCATGGTAGCGACCGGCGTGTGGCAGCCGCTGGCCGAGTCGTACCACGTCAAGTTCCTCAAGGCCGGCGTCATCGTCAAGGGCGAACGCGTCTTGGCCGGTATCGGGATCGGCAGCGTTCTGGTCTGGATGGTCTACCTGCTCTGGCAGCGTCCGGGACCGCTCGAAGCGTTCTTGGCATTTCCGATCGTCTTCGCGGTCGCCGCGCTCGGCGTCGACGTGTACGTGAAGCGCCTGACGGCGCGCCGTTTACGCATGTTCAACGATCAGCTCGAGATGGCGCTCTCGCTGATGTCGAGCGGACTGCGCGCGGGCCTGGGTTTGCGCCAAGCCCTCGTCGTCGTCGGGCAAGAGTCACCCGAGCCGATTCGCTCGGAATTCTTGCGCGTCATCGCGCAGACCAACGTGGGCTTGAGCATGTACGACGCGCTCGACGCGCTCGCGCGCCGCATGCCGTGTCAGGAGATGGTGATCCTCAGCCGCTCGCTGCGCACCCAGTCGCAAACCGGCGGAAATCTGGTGCGTTTGCTCGAGCAGCTCGCGACGACGATCAAGGCGCGGCGCCGCATCCAGCGCAAGGTCAAGGCGATCAGCGCCGAGGGCATCGCGAGCGGCTACGTCATCGGCGCGTTGCCGGTCGGCGTCGCGATCATGCTGATGGTTTTGATGCCCGATATGCGGCAGTCGCTGATCGGCACGAACATCGGACACTATTCGGTCGGCGCCGCGATCCTGCTCGAGGCGCTCGGTGCCTTCGTCATCATGCAGATGCTGAAGTTGGATATCTGACCGATGCTCTACGCCATCGCCGTCATGAGCGTCGCGATCATCATGCTTGGGCTCTTCGGGTTCGTGCTGATGAAGCGCGAGTCGCCGATCGAAGCCCGGCTGCGCGACCTCGACATGACGGCGCGCGGCTTGCAGAGCAACGAACCCTCGCTGATCGAACGCCTGATGAGCGAGGATCGCCGCGACGACCTCAGCCGGCGGCTCTCGCGCGCCGGCTGGTTCACGGTGACACCGCGCAAGTTCATCGTGTGGTCGGCTGCGGCCGCGATCGGGATGGCCGGGGTCGGCGTCGCGCTCGCACTCTTCGTGTTCTCGACCTTCGATCTCACCTCGATCGGAGCGGTGATCGTGATGGGCGTCGTCGGTGCGGCGTTTCCCAACTATCTGCTCGGCGCGGCGATCAAGAAGCGGGCGAAAGAGATCCATCGTGCGATCCCGGATTTTCTCGATTTGATCGCGAGCGCGGTCGAGGCGGGACTGGCACTCAACGGCGCGCTCAACACCGCGGTCGAGGATATGAGCGGACCGCTCGCGGACGCGTTCCGGCACGCGCTCTCCGATATTCGCATGGGCCGGGCGCGAGCCGAAGCCTTCTCGGCGATGGCCGTACGCGAGCAGCAGCAAGACTTGACGTTGCTCGTGACGACGCTCAACCAGGTCGAACGGGTCGGCGGCAACATCGGGCGCGTGCTCGAAGATCTCTCCGAGGACGCGCGCGACAAACGCATGATGCGTGCTGAAGAACTCGCCGCGCAGTTACCCGTGAAGCTGATCTTTCCGCTGGCGCTCTTCATGCTGCCAGCGCTCTTTGTGATCATTTTCGGCGCGGTCGCCGGTTCCGTGATGCAGCGGCAATGAGCCCGGCGCTCGAGCTGCTGAAACTGCTGGCCGTCACGGCAGGCTTCTCGGTGATCGGGATCGTTGCGATGATCTTGGGTTCGAACATCGTCCAGCGGCTCGACCCGCTCGACGACGGCCCGGGGATCGGCTCCCCGCAGGAACTCGTGCTCGTCGCCGTGGCGGCGATGGTCGGCATCGGCCTCGTCGCGACGCACCGGGATTCGCCCGCGCAGCTCCTGATCGCCGCGATCTCCGTGTACGCGATCGTCGGCTCGGTGTATTGCGACCTCGCGCGCGGCATCGTACCGGACTTTTTCACCTTGGTTCCGCTCGGCTTCCTGATCGTGCTCGCGCTCGCGCAGGGCCATCCGCAATTATTGATCGGCGTCGTGGTGCCGCCGCTGCCGTTCGCGATTACCGCGCTCTTTTCGAAGGGCCGCGGCATGGGGTGGGGCGACGTGAAGTTCGTCGCGTTCGGCGGCGCGGTGCTCGGGCTCCAAGGCGCGATCGTGACGTTCCTGGCCGCCTGCGTGCTTGCCGTCATCATCGCCATCGTGCGCAAGGCGCTCAAAGATCCGATTCCGTTCGCGCCGTATCTCGCCGGTTCGATGGCGATCAGCCTGGCCGCCGGACTGCCGGTGTAGCGACCCGCGCGTGAGCGACGATCCATTGCGCGGCCTGCGTTTGCGCCGCGCAACCTCGTCACGCGATCGCCTGGTGGGCTTGCTGGCGGGCCCGCCGATCGGCGAGGACGAGGGTCTCGTGCTCGAACCATGCGATGCGATCCACACGTTTGCGATGCGGTTTCCGATCGACGTTGTTTTCCTCGATCGTTCGGGGCGGGTGCTGCGCGTCGTCGAACGGCTTGCCCCATGGCGCATCGCTTGGACGCCCGGCGCGCGAACCGTGATCGAGACGGCGGCCGGCACGGCGGGACGGCTCGGGATCGTGCGCGGGCTGACGCTGTCCGTGCGATGACGCCGCTGGTCTGGGCCGCGGCGCTCGTGTGGGGAACCGTCTTCGCCATGCGCGCGACCACCTTCGATCCGGGCGACGGCGACCTGTGGTGGCAGCGCGTCCTCGGCGATACCGTCTTGCAGCAACACGCGATTCCGACGGTGCTGGGTCCGTCGACCTACACGGCGCCCGATGCACCGTGGGTCGCGCACGAATGGCTCTTCAGCGCGGCGTACGCGTGGTGTGCCGGACACCATGCCGTCCTCGGTTTCCAAGTCGCGCTGGCGGGCTGCGCCGCGGCAACGATGCTCCTGGTGGCCTGGCGCGCGATGCAGCTCGGCGGCGGTCGATACGCGGGCATCGCCACCGTTATCTGCGGGGCGGCGCTTGCCGAATCGTTCGGCGTGCGCGCGCAGGTCGCGGCGTGGCCGCTGCTCGCGCTCTTTCTCATGTTCTTCGAGCGGCGTGATGCGGCGCGTTGGTGGGTGCTGCCGGTCGTCGTGCTCTGGGCCAATCTTCATGCGAGCGTTGCGCTCGCAGCGGTGATCGCGTGCGTCGGCCTCTTCGATACGCAGCGGTCCGCGCGCGAGCGGTTCGGCATGCTCGCTGCGGTTGCCGGCTGCACGCTCTGCACGCCGTTCGGCGT